>Ga0194125_10011374_pt1 | contig 11931 bp, 7 predicted proteins | sample TA2KigC250mmetaG_FD_148626 | JGI IMG/M metagenome (GOLD analysis project Ga0194125, IMG submission 148626) | Freshwater microbial communities from Lake Tanganyika, Tanzania - TA2015034 Kigoma Deep Cast 250m | ecosystem: Environmental > Aquatic > Freshwater > Lake | place: Tanzania: Lake... | reverse complement strand
CAACGCTTGTTGATGAAATTAATGACCCAGGAATTTATAATTCTCAATTATCAATTCTCAATTCTCAATTATCCACTGGGATCTATTTCTATCAGCTCAAAGCGGGAAATTTTATTGAAACGAAGAAAATGGTTGTAGTGAAGTGAAAAATAGTTAATCCTTTAAAACATTTGCAGCATGCCTGAGATTTAACTGCATCTCATCCTTGCATCTTATAATTAATTTGTTAACTTGAAACAAAAAAATGAGGGCCCTTATGGTAAAAATACCGACAACTGTCGTGCTTTTTTTTATTATTCTTGCTCTAAGCAGTTGTTCTAAAAAAGAGCATCAAACTCAAACTGATCAAGGTGAAGTAAAATCTCCGACAACAATACAAGACAATCGTTCACTTGTGCAGGTAAAAATCCTCAGCATTTATAAAAAGAACGATGAGGATTATTCACTTAAGCTGCGTCTTATAACTTGCGAGGATATTGGTTCGCTGCCGAGTATGGCTGCTGCCGGAGATGAAATCATGGTTTCCCCAAATTTCTATTTGGATGAAAGAGGAAAAATAAATTCTGCAGATCAAAGAAACCAAAAGTTGAAATCGCTATCGAACAAACGCGAAGGAGATACTGTTAATTTAATCCTAAAACTAACACTAAAAATGGGTTGGTTGATAATGGACATGCAACAATAAAATTAGGAGAAAAAAAATGAAAAAGTTCCTGCCTCATTTATCACTTCTTTTTCTAACTGCAATTACAAGTTTATCCCTGATCTTTCAGACCTCGAGTGAAAATTCAAAAAATGAATTTACAATTAAAGACATGCTCGCTCATAAAATAAAATCTAAAAAAGAAAATAAAGCCGCTTACGACAAACCAATGGAAGCTATGAAATTTTATTATGATCAGCGGGCTTTTCCAATCGGTTATATTCCGGATAATTGGCGAAGTGGTGCATTAGAGCATATTAAGAAATTCAATTCCCCCTCTTTGAGTACTAAAGCTGCTGCATTATCTTGGACGCAAGTCGGACCAAATAATATAGGAGGAAGACTTCGTTCAATTCTAATTAATCCATCGAATACAAATATTATGTACGTTGGTGCAGTAAGTGGAGGCGTCTGGAAAACTACGAATGGCGGAACGAGCTGGTCGGCATTAAAAGATGACATGGAAAATCTCGCTGTTTGTGCTCTCGCAATGGATCCGGCGAATTCGAATATAATCTATGCCGGTACCGGAGAAGGATATTTCAATGCCGATGCAATCCGGGGCGAAGGAATTTTTAAAACTACCGATGGCGGTACAACGTGGACTCAATTATCATCAACAAAGAACAGCAGTTTCTACTATGTTAACGATTTACAGTTTGATGCAACAACTGGCAGACTCTATGCTGCTACTCGAACTGGACTTTACTACACTGTTAATGGCGGAACGAATTGGAACCTTGTAAGCGGCGGATTAAGCGGTGCATCTGCACACTGTATTGATATTGAAATTTCAAATACTTCTCCGACAACTATCTTCGCAAGTTATGGACAGTTCAATCAATCAGCGATTTATAAAAGCAATGATGGGGGAAGTTCATTCAGTGCAATTCATTCAGTAACCGGAACTGGAAGAATAGAATTAGCTACATCTCCATCAAATAACCAAATCGTATATGCTGCTTTTTTAAACTTAAGCACGAGCGGTGTTTCACATTTCCAGAAATCAACTGATGGTGGAAATACTTTTTCAGCTGTGACAGTCCCCGGTCCATCGCTGACTGCCAATAATTATACCGGCTCACAAGCTTGGTATAATAACATTGTATCTGTTCATCCAACCGATCCAAACATAGTTTTCGCTGGTGGAGTGGATATGTTTAAAACTACAAATGGCGGTACATCATGGTCGCAAATTACAAATTGGTATACTCATCCTTCCTATGCCTATGTACATGCAGATCATCATGCGATTGTTTTCCATCCATCTAACGCAAATACAATGTTCGTTGGAACTGACGGAGGAATTTATAAATCCGTAAATAGCGGAACGGCTTGGACTGCACTAAACAACGGACTTGAAGTAACTCAATTTTACTATGGTGCGGTCCATCCGACCTCAGATGTTTTTTACGGCGGGACGCAAGATAATGGCACGCTTAAAACAAGTTCAGGACTAACTTGGACAGAAATCCTAAGTGGTGACGGCGGTGCAACTGAAGTTGATTTCAATACTCCTTCGACACTTTACGCTGAATACGTATATCTTGCATTTTTCAAATCAACAAACAATGGCAGTTCATGGACAAAGAAGATGAGCGGAATTCCTGTCGGATCAGGATATTGGGATGGAACGACCGAGCGCTGCCAATTCATCGCTCCGTTTATTATGGATCCTAATAACTCACAATCTTTAATTGCTGGAACTTACAAGCTTTATAAAACAACAGATGGCGCAAATAATTGGTCTGCCATTAGCAGCGATTTGACCGGCGATGGTTCTGGTTCTTCTGGCGCAACGATTTCTGCTATTGCAATCGCTAAAGGAAATTCAAATGTAATTTATGCCGGATGCAGCAACGGCAGAGTTCAGGTTACAACTAATAATGGCGGTTCCTGGTCAGTCGTCTCAAGCAGTTTACCAACTTTGTATGTAACAGATATCGAAATCTCTTCAACCAATCCTGGGGCTGCTTATCTAACTTATTCGGGTTACACTTCATCAAGCAAAATTTATAAAACGTCCAACTACGGATCGACGTGGACAAATATTTCTTCCGGTCTGCCGAATTTGCCTGTAAATTGTGTTGCTTTAAATCCAGATAATGCAAGCCAGATAATCGTCGGAACAGACCTTGGAATTTTTTCATCAATCAACGATGGCGGCACTTGGGTAACTGATAACGGCGGTTTAGCTAATGTCAGCATTGCAGATCTCGATTATCGGTCAAGCGACAAATATTTGTTCGCAGCAACTCATGGAAGAAGCATGTTCAAAGCTCCACTCTCAGGCGGGACTACTCCAACCGAAGTAACTTTGAATTATGACGATGGAATTCCATCAAGCGGTTATTATTGGAATACACCTGGTGCAGGTTCTGCAAACCGAATGACTCCAACTATCACACCTGCTAAAGTAACTCAAATGAGTATTTACTTTACTGGGATAAATGCCGGTACAGGTTCGTACCAGCCATTTATAAAAGGGAAATCAGGTTCGGCGCCTGGATCGAATCTTACGACGCTCTCAACTCGAGTTGCTGTTCCTCCCGGTTGGGATGAAATAAATCTCTCTTCTTACAATATAAATGTGAGTGACGATTTCTTTGTTGGACTTTTTTATGATGGAACAAACAAGCCGATGTATGGCTTCGATCCGATTGATAACGGCAGGGCTTGGGATTTCGATGGCGTGTCTTGGTCATCCTGGAATGAGACATATTTCATGCGTGCAAAAATTCAAACGCTTACATCTGTGGTTGATATAGAAACGAGAGTCCCGAAACACTTTGATCTTTCACAGAATTATCCAAATCCATTTAACCCCGTTACGAGAATAAAATACAGCTTGCCGAATGAACAATTGGTTTCTGTAATTATTTATGATTTAAATGGAAGTGAAGTTGCAAAGCTGGTGGATAATCATCAAGCTCCTGGAACATATACTATCGAATGGAATGGAAAAGATAATTCCGGAAGACAAGTTTCATCCGGTGTTTACTTATATAAGATAGAAGCCGGAAATTTTTCTGAGCTGAAGAAGATGATACTGCTGAAGTAATTTTGTATAGATAAAATATAGATTCCATCCCGACAAGTCGGGATGGAATCTTTTTAATATCCATTTAAATCACAAGTCCAGTTAGTGGACACTCGAAAAACAACTACATTCAATGGTTCTCGAGTACGATTTCGAAGAAATCGTGTATCGAGAGAACTAAATTAAGATGCCATCCGTCAGCTGACGTATGGCATCTTTTTTTTATTGAGTGGAATCTTTCAATTCGTCAGTGAGATTGAATAGTTTTTGTACTTGACTTTATTTGCCGAATGTATTACAATTACTTGTAGTAGAGATTAATAAAAACTGCTGCTGAGATTTACAGAGCCAAATCTTGAATCGAAAAAAATACTGCTCTTGGTTGACAATAAATATTTTAACAATTTATTTTGGGAGGCGGTATTAAACACTTTTTAATTGCAATTCTAATTTTTTCTTTGTACAAGATTTCTTTCTCACAAGAGCTAGTTACCGAAGGAGCTCTTTTTGTTGGAACTTTTGGAGTAGGCGTAAATGAGCAGATAACTTATACAATAACGAGTCAAAAGACCACCTGGGAAAAACAGAGTACAAGCTATTTCCCAATAACCAGTAATTCTAATTTAATATCTAGTAGTTTAATTACGACAGGTATTAGCGATACAAGTGATCCTTCTAAGTGGGATTGTTGGTTTTCACATTCAATACCACCAGGTGAAAACACACCGGAAATAGCATTTGGACTCTATAAGGTGACCACTAGTAAAAGTCCGTATGTGTATATTTATTATGATACTCGTGATAATCATTATAGAGATCAAAATCCAGATGTTTTTATAAAATTTGTATTTGGGACACCAAATAGGTTGTTTTATAGTCCTAACGCATCCGATTGGACAGAATATTCATCAGGGGATACACTAAACGTGTGGGAAATTAAGAACTATAATAATTCCCCTCTGACAATTTATTTCGAACCTCCCTCTCCATATAACTTAGAGATATCTTTCGAACCCGGAACACAGCATCCAATACTTACATGGTCATCAGATGAATTTAACACGGGCTTTCCAATTAAAAGAAAATCAGGGGATGGTGATTGGGTAGATAGATGCACCTCGCTTACAAATACTTTTATTGATAATGAGATAACTTGGCCAGGGGGTAATCAAACACAACAAATAAGTTATAAAGTACGTGGATTGAACGGTACAATTTTATCTGCAGCGTATTCAAATATTGAATCTATTTTGATCGATCCAGAATTACAGAAAAAAGCTGTCGGAGGTTCACCAGTAGTTTTTACTTTAAATCAAAATTATCCCAATCCATTTGGCGAAGCCACCCATTCGGGTAATCCAACAACATTCATCAGTTACTATTTGCCTATAGAAGGCTTTGTGACAATAAATCTATATGATTTTTTGGGAAGAAAGATAAAAACTTTAGTGAATGAGTTCAAATTACAAGGTAAATATCAAATTGAATTTGAAGCAAGTAATCTAACAAGTGGAGTTTACTTTTATAAAATTAATGTTGGTGATTTTTATGATATTAAAAAGATGATAGTTATTAGGTAAATAGAGAAAATATCTATTTACTTCTTTATTTAAGTTTATACTAAATACAAAAGGAGATATACAATGAAATTAAAAGTTATAATTTTGTTGCTATTATTTTTAACAAACATAAATCTCGCGCAAACAAATCAATGGTTGTTTATTAATAGAGTTAATTCGGATTTAGAATTTGACATAGTTAACTCAATAGAAATTGATAACTATGACAATTTTTGGATCGGTTACTCTTTATATGGTTTTCACTCTGGTTTACTTAAATATGATGGAATAAACTGGACTCACTGGAACATCTCTGTAAGAGACACACTCCCATGGCAATTTACTGCGGTAAAAGTGGATAGTTCAAATTGTAATTGGATAGACCATGGCTACCGATTTTATAAATTTGATGGAATTAATTGGAATGTATATAAGTATGAAGGAATTGGAGCTATGGGATATACAAAATTCCCACAAATGGAAATTGATAATAACGGTAATAAATGGTCGTTCTCCCCAACACGTTATGGCTTGATAAAGTTTGATAATTCTAATTTTACACTTTTTAGTCCAATCAATTCACCTATGCCAACTGGATATGGGGGACAAGTGAAGAAGGAGGGGGATTCATTATGGATTTGTTCTTATAAAGGGCTCGTACTTTTATATAATGATACTTGGAAAATATTCGATACGACTAATACCACGATGCCATCACAAAGATTTTTTTCTTTCGCAAAAGATCTGAACGGAGTTAGATGGTTAGGCACTGCAGATCAAGGATTACTGAAATGGGTAAACGACAGTACATTTATTTCATACAATACTTCTAACTCCCCAATGCCAAATAATTTTATAAATGTTATTACTGTGGACAAAGATAATAACTTATGGATTGGAACGGATCGTGGTTTAGTTAAATTTGATGGAACTACTTTCACGACATTTCCGGATGTTACTAACCCTTGGAGCATAATATCAATGAAGATTGATAGATTTAATAATAAGTGGATAGGGACGTTTTCACATGGTCTTGCTATATATAATGAAAATGGAGTTACTGGAGTTACATCAGTTGACGATGAATCGTTCTCAATTCACTCATATTCTCTGTATCAAAACTATCCGAATCCGTTTAATCCATCTACTGTTATAAGCTATGAATTACAAAAGCCGAGCTTTGTAACTCTAAAAGTTTATGATGTTCTAGGAAGAGAAGTTCAAACCTTAGTGAATGAGTTTAAACAAGCAGGAAAACATTTAGTTAAATTTTCTGCTGCAAATAACCTATCAAGTGGAGTGTATTTTTATAAACTGACAGCCGGAAAATTTTCCGAGCTGAAGAAGATGATACTGCTGAAATAATTTTTCATTAGAAAAGATGCCATCTCAACAAACCGGGATGGCATCTTTCTGCAGCCCTCTAAATCACAAACAGCCAAACTATCTTTGCAAGGATTGCAATATCTTTCGTGCGGAATTTTCTTCCCGTTGACAGCATATGATTCACAACGAGATAGAAATCGCTCCCAATCTTTGGCTGCCAGTTGAAACGGTAATTGATGTTAATCTCATTTTCTTCATTATTCCACTGAGCAAAAATAGAAGAATAGATCATCGTTGTGAAATCGTAACGGATTCTAGTTCCGAACTCATTAGTTGTGAAAATTCCTTCCCGCAGCTTAATCGTATTTGTTTCATAATCAGCCGAGATGGATAAATGCTTGCTCAAAATTGAGGAAACATTCAGTGAAAAAGACTTTTTCTTTCCGGTTAAATAATCTCCGAAACTGTATTCAACTCCGCCGTAGATTTTTCTGCTTCGAGAAGTTTCCAGGTCAACTTCATAGCTCGTGTACCAGTATTTCCCGATTGGGATCACGGTTGTATCGAAGATATTGAAATCGCTCTCTAAAAAATCAAATCTTCTATTGATTTTAAATTCAAGATTATCATCTGCATTAGTTGACAAACCGATGGGTACAAAGCTTGCTCTAATAATCGAAAGCTCGCCCTTATCATTCCAATAAATATCCGACTCAATCGGCTCGAAGTTCAATCGTTTAACTTCATTCCAATTAATTCTTGGAGAGACTTTCAAATTGAAAACAAGAGATTGGAAGCCTGTTCTGTACATAAATCCGATTCCAGGATTAAAATCTTTTTGTGCATATCTATGGCTGGTAAAAAAATTGATCAAATCATTTGGATAATTTATGAAGAACTTGCTCCCCCAGGAATTTTTTCCCCCATCAGTATCCTCTGACTTCATTACTCCACCACCGATTGCCATAGTCTGATCGCCGAATATTTCACTAAAAGTAAAATTAAAATCCCCAGCATAAACACGATTGAATTTATTTTTCGAAATCTTATTAGTGAAAATAAATCCGGCATAAGATTGATCGAATAGATCGTATTTCATTCTAACCACACCATAATTGGTTGTAGGTTCAGCGCCACGTTTTTCGGTTTGGATGTTCATTACACCAAGCTCGACCTTCTGGATTCTGCCAACAAGTCTTGCTCCTGCAATAATCGGGATTTGCGCTTCATCACTAATTCCGATCCGCCTGCTGTAAAATAAATTATTGCCCGCTCCAAAAGTGTAATCGAAAACGTTCGCGTTTTCTAAAAAGAATTCCCGCTTCTCAGGAAAAAATAGCGGAAACTGAGTGAGATTGATCCTTGCTCTGTCAGATTCGACTTGAGCAAAATCCGTGTTGAAAGTCAAATCGAGGGAGAAGTTCTGTGTAATTCCATACTTGATATCCAAACCGGGCTCAAAATTTTTTTTCTTTACCGATTCACCTTGTTGAAACCCTCCTGTTAAAAATGGCTTAATGTAAATTGGATCCCCCCTTTTAATTTTTTTTATTCCTACTAGATCACCAGCAAAAGCAATTCGAAATAATCCAAGATTTTTCCCTGCTGCAGACCAAATCGCTTGTTCATTCAATCTTCTGATCTGTCTAAGTAAATTAAATCCCCAAGTTTGTTCGTCTTTATCGTGAAATTTAAAAGTTGAAAATGGAAAAACTAATTCGGTGCTCCAGCCGCTGTCGACAATTGCCGAACTCACGTCCCATATTCCATGCCATTCTTCATTGAAGCTGCGATAATCAAACCCATAAAGAATAGCATCGTCTCTCATTCCGAGCGGGTTTGTACCAAACCAATAAGCATTCCGGTCGTCGTTAAAAGTATCGAATATCATCATGATGTTATCATCGCCGCGCAGATTTCCGTCGCGCTTCAATTCGCGTGCAACTATTTTATCCGGCTCAGGATCGTAGCACATAATTCCGAGGTAGAGGTTTTCTTTATCGTAAAGAATTCTTATCTCAGTTTTGAATGTGGGATTTTCGCCTGCTTTTGGTTCCTGCTGTAAAAATTCTGAATTCGGTACAGCTAAACTCCAGACGGAATCGTTTAGCATGCCATCAATTGAAGGCGGAGTAAAAATTTCAACTGCAGTGACTATTTTCTGACCAAATCCTTCTGTTAGGAAAAAAGTCATTAGAAAAATAAATAATAAAGCGAGTGACTTCGATATGTTCGGCATAGTGAGGGCAAAAATACTAAAAATAATCTCGCTTACGAAGTATTGATCTCATATTCGATTTAGAAAAACTATTCAATGATTATCTATTTCCTGGCTGTCTAAAAATTAATTTTTTCTCATTAGTCATTCCCACGAAACCTGTCCTCACGCAAGTGGTGAGTGGGAATCCATAATATTTTCGTTGGTTTTAGATTCCCGTCAAAAGGATGCTGAGCATTTACACGGGAATGATAAATTGAAGTACATTTTAGTCAACCACACTCGAAAACCTAAAAAAAATTTCACGGTTCTCGAGTACGATTTCGAGGAAATCGTGTATCGGGAGAACCTCTTGTGCCAACCTCATTTATTTGCTTCATGAAAATTCTTTGAGGTTATCAAATTATTATTTCAGATTTAAGGGATCGATTTGGATGTAGAGAAAAGAATCATCACTCAAAAACTTTTCAATAATTCAAAAAATCGACTTAACTTTGTCACACTTTGTAATAATCTAATTAAGGATATGTAATGCACAGATTTTATATGATCTTGTTTTGTTCGTTGATAACTTTTTCTTCTGTCACGGCTCAGCTGTTTCAGTTCATTGCAATGTCCGACAGCCGCGGCAGCAACAACGGAGTGAACGAAGCGGTGTTATCGACTATCGTGAATCATATTGTTGAGAATCAAAAAGATGTTAAGTTTATCGTGTTTGCAGGAGATATGGTCGCCGGAAATAGATTCGATCCGAATTTAACTTACATGCAGCTTCAATTCTGGAAAAAAGTTATGTCTCCTATCTATAATAATCCGAACATGGTTTGGCCTAAAGTTTGGCTGACAGTCGGCAATCACGAAGTTCAGCACCGCGACGATGAAGATAATTTCAGGAAACTCTTTCCCGATGTTTTCATGAACGGACCGGATGATGAAAAAGGTTTGACATATTCATTCGACTACGAAAACTCACATTTTGTTTTTATGACCAGCGACCGGTGGCATTACGGCGATTTAGCTGATACAACCGACGACAAACCTGACAGACATTACATCAAGCATCTCGACTGGCTTGAGAACGACCTATCAAATGCAAAATCACGAGGCATAAAACATATTTTCGTCATAAGTCACGAGCCTGCTTTTCCAATTGGTGGACATTTGAAAGATGGACTTCCAAACTTAGGCAGAAACTTTTCTCCCCCGTTAGATTCAACACGCAAATGGTACCTCGATAGAAGAAACAAGTTTTGGAGTTTATTAAATGAATATAAAGTAACAGCATATATCAATGGACACGAGCATACGTATGGCAGGCAATCTGTTGATGGAGTTTTTCAAATAACAACCGGTAGTAGCGGTGCACCTTTATACGAATTCAATCCAAAGTATGGTGATAATCCTGAGCAGAAAAGATATGGTCAAGAGATGACATACATTGAAGCAATTCCTTATTATGAAACGCTAAATTATTACCATGGCCCAAACGAAAACTCACAAGCATCAAGAGATTTTGTCGGACATAAAGCTTTCAATTATGTCCTGTTCAAAGTTTTTGATGATCGAGTTGAAGCAACCACTTATGGTTCATTTCCCAAAGAAGGTTCAATTACTGTCATGGGAACTGAGATACAAATAATTGACCGATTCGTAATTCAAAAACGGAGTGAATAAAAAAATAACTGCATTTATGCAGAATTGACATTATGTCATGTTGAGTCCGCCTCGGCGGACGAAACATCTAAAAATCTTGAAAATTCAATTAATCAGATTCTTCATCCGTCAGTTGACGGATTCAGAATGACTGTTCTGTATAACTCAAAAAATAACTTAATTAAATTATGCTTCTTCAAAGACTGAAATTTTTAGATCGTTATTTAACGCTTTGGATTTTTCTCGCGATGCTTATCGGGGTATTTTCCGGATATCTATTTCCAGGAATTGTTGATTTCTGGAATAAATTTCAGAGCGGCACAACAAACATTCCGATTGCGATTGGTTTGATACTAATGATGTACCCTCCGCTTGCAAAGGTAAAATATGAAGAGCTTGGTGACGTATTCAGAAATGCAAAAGTTTTATCACTCTCTCTGATTCAAAATTGGGTAATTGGGCCAGTCCTGATGTTTGTTCTTGCTGTAATTTTTCTACAAGATTATCCTGAATATATGGCCGGCTTAATTATGATCGGACTTGCACGCTGTATCGCAATGGTAATTGTCTGGAATGAACTTGCAAAAGGAGATGCAGAATATGCTGCCGGGCTCGTAGCTTTCAATTCTATTTTTCAAGTGCTTTTCTTTTCTGTGTATGCATATGTATTCTTAACAGTTTTTCCTTCGTGGCTTGGTTTACAGACTTTTACTGTTAATATAACAATCGGACAGATTGCAGAATCTGTTTTTATTTACCTTGGTATTCCATTCATTGCTGGTATAATAACTCGATTTGTTCTGCTGAAAGTAAAAACTAAAGATTGGTATGAGAAAAAATTTATTCCTAAAATTTCTCCAATTACATTGATCGCATTACTATTCACAATACTTGTTATGTTTTCTCTGAAAGGAGAATACATCGTTAAGATACCACTTGATGTTATTCGAATAGCGATACCATTAGTTTTTTATTTTGTGATAATGTTTCTTGTATCTTTTTATCTCGGGAGAAAAATTGGTGCGGATTATTCTAAAACAGCAACATTATCATTCACAGCTGCAAGCAACAACTTTGAATTAGCCATCGCTGTTGCAATTGCTGTTTTTGGAATCAATAGCGGAGAAGCATTTGCAGCGGTTATCGGTCCTCTCATCGAAGTGCCTGTATTGATTTCATTGGTTAGTGTTTCACTCTGGTTAAAGAAGAAATACTTCCCTTAGTTCCACAGTTGAAATATTTTAATCGGAGCGACTCGAATTCTACAATAAATAATCAGACGAATTAGAAAGCATTATTTCTCGCTTTTCCTTTTCTGAAAGCAAATAGATTCTTAACTTGCGGTTAAAATAGGTCAATTCGACCGATTAAAATTTCTTGAGATTAAATTTCTTTGAAAGGTTTTAATGATGAAGACAACAATAAGCTATTT
>Ga0194125_10011370_pt1 | contig 11934 bp, 11 predicted proteins | sample TA2KigC250mmetaG_FD_148626 | JGI IMG/M metagenome (GOLD analysis project Ga0194125, IMG submission 148626) | Freshwater microbial communities from Lake Tanganyika, Tanzania - TA2015034 Kigoma Deep Cast 250m | ecosystem: Environmental > Aquatic > Freshwater > Lake | place: Tanzania: Lake... | reverse complement strand
CGAGCGGAATGGCACGATTACACGGACACACTCGCTTGAGGAGATTGGCCTCCGTGATGACGCCGGCCGGTTGAGCAAAGAGGGCACGGCTTTCCTGGAGCTACTGCGAACCGGGAGAATCCACGCGCGGCGGGACAACGAGCTGATCGTGCTCGGGCTCGCCAAACGGCTCCGGGATTGGACCGAACTCGCGGGAGATCCGCTCCGGCTTATCGAAGCGTCCGATTGCTGGACAGCGGCGTTCGCGTGTTCGAGTGACATGAGGAGCGCCACGCGATAGCAACTGATTCAGGCGACTCCCAGGATCCAGCCCTCGATTTCCGCGGCCTTGCGCTCGGTCTCTTCGAGACGGGGATTCAGATACGCTGCGAGCGCGCCATTACATTCGGCCTGGCGCATCCACGACGTGATCGAATGCGCGTCACGCTGGTGGGAATCGCAGCCTGCTTGCGCAAGACCTTGATTCCAAAGCGCCGGGTACACTTCGACTACGGCTGACTTCCCTTCTGGAACCTCCCAACCGTCAAACGGCCAAAAGTGTAGCCGCCCCCCAAACCGAAGCCGAAGCCGGAATAGCCACGGCAGCCCCGCGTGAGTCGATTTCGCGACGGAGCCCTGTACGTCGAAATGAAAGACTGATTTGGCACGAGTACGGGTCTCCGCCAATCGCCTCCAGCGTGGATCTCCGGAACGGGATACGCCATTGCCGACAGAACCGTACCGGACGAAGTCGACGTACACGTGATCTCCGTCGGTCGGCCAATGGCGGCAGAAGTCCTCCAGAAACGCAGTCCAGCCGAGCGGAAGCCCGTACTTCTCGAAATACACCAGCGGAAACGAAAACGCGTGATCGATGCCGACCAGCGTCGGCCGGTCTTCTGAGAGCCGGTCTGTGAGCCACTCGTGTATTCCGCGGCGAGTCCAGTACTTCCGCGGGCTTGGCGGCGGATGTACTTCATACGGTGGGACCGCCGGCGCCGCCTCGTACACCCGCAGCCCCTTGAGACTCGAGGTCGGCGTCTCGGCTCCGGAGTAATCGATTCCGATGTAGCGGTCAAAAGCTGGGTCGCGAACCATCGCCGCACGTCCCTCCGGCGAATCATAGCAAAGGGACGTCGCCGCAGGCAGTGCTACATGTAACACCACCCCCAGCCAAGCGCGAAAGAAAATTCCGGACAAAATTCGTCCTGTTTTCAATCGAATAGCGGCTTGGGGACTTCCAGCGGGCCGGGCAGTGTTACAAGTAACACCCCCAGGAGCAGAGGCAACGATGAATTCGGCACCTTCTGCTACCAAGTCAAACCACAGCGAAAGCCAGGCGCCACCGGACGTCAAGAGCGACGGGGAAAACCTGGTCCGGGAGGCCTTCAACGACATCGCCCTGGTCATCGGCGGCGTCGCGGTTCTCCACCACCTCGATGACGATCTCACCTGGACGCTGATGAAGCGGCTGGACCGGATCCGGGTCCGGCTCCTGCGCGATCTGAAGGGCACCTCCCGTTTGGACAGCTTCGAGCCGTCGGTCGCCAAGCCGCCGCGGGTGCACGCGGCGGTCGAGGAATTCCTGGTCCGTAACCGCGCCGGGATGGGGGAGTGACGCGGGCCATGAATCGGTGCATGCGGTTTTCTCAATTGTCCTCGCCCCGCCAGGTACTGGTGAGGCTACTTCAGTCGATCAATTTCGGATGCGTTGAAGACCTCGAGATTCGCCGTGGCGACCCGGTGTTTTGCCCCGCCCCGGTTGTCCTGGTCGAGGTGAAGCTGGACACGGAGAATGATGCTCGGCCGGAGACCGAACTGGCGGACTTCGAACTACGAAGTGAGGTTGTTCGGCTCGTCGAGCAGTTCGACAAGATGGGCGATGGCTCGGTCGAGCGGATTGACATCCGACACGGCATCCCGCGGCGCGTCGTCATCGAGCGCCCTATTCAAGGGGTGCGGCGATGATGCCAGCCGCCGAGTTCACCCCATACCTGCTTCAACAGACCGCGTTGCGGGCCAGCCTCTTGCAGTCGAGCTTCGGATTCGCGGCTGACGATTGGGACGATCTGCGGCAGGATCTCGTCCTTGACTGCCTCAGGCGGCTGCCGAGGTTTGACGGGTCGCGCGGAAGTTGGAAAGGGTTCGTGCGCGGCGTCGTCCGCAACCACGCCTGTGTCCTGGCATCGCGACAGATTCACCGCGGTCAGTTCCAACCTTTGCAGGACAGCGCGGCTTTGGATGGCATGGCCGCCGACGCGGATGATACGCCGGCCGAAGACATCCGTCCAGCCCTGGAACTGGGCCTCGACACCGAGCGCGTCCTTGCGGGTCTGCCGGATGATCTGCGAACAATCGCCCGGCATCTGGCCCATATGCCCATCTCGGCTGTATGCCGGAATACCGGGCTCACGCCGTCCCAGATGAGCCAGCGGATCCGGCGGATTCGCGCGGCCTTCACAGCGGCCGGCCTCGCGCCGGCGAATGGTGGAGGCGGTCGATGATGCGCCTCCCCATCTCCAGCATCCGGCTCGACGGCGGCACGCAGCCGCGGGCCGCGATCCACCTTCAGACCGTATCCGACTACATGAAGGATATGGCCAGCGGCGCGGATTTTCCGCCGGTGGACGTCTTCTATGACGGCAGCAATTACTGGCTGGCCGATGGCTTCCACCGCATCAAGGCCGCGGAAAAATCCGGCCGCGATGAAATCGCCTGCGAGGTGCATCAGGGGACCCAACAGGACGCCCGGTGGTACAGCTTCGGCGCCAACAAGGGGAACGGGCTCCGCCGCACGAATCAGGACAAGCAGCGCGCGGTGAGAGCAGCCCTCCAGCATCCCGGCGCCGCAGGCCTGAGCGACGGCCAGATCGCAGCGCATGTAGGCGTGAGCGACCAGACGGTCCGCAACTACCGGCGCCAGGCGGAGGCCACTCCAAAAGTTTTGAAGTCAACCAAGCGGAGGGGCCGCGACGGGCGAACGATCAACGTGGCCAATATCGGCAGGACTGTGGCGGCGCCCCAGAGTCCACCGCCGCCTTCTTCTGCGGAGTTGCCGGTGAGCGGCGCCGTTTCGGATACCGAAGCGCCGGCTCCACGCGCGCCGGGCCGGACCAAGCGGTCGCAAAAGGTCGACCGGCTGGCCCGATTGACTCTGTCTTTCATCGAAGCCACGAAACATCTCGCCCTCCTCGTCGGCTGGCTGGGTGAAACTGCCGGCAAATTCGATGAGGCGGAAACGCTGCTGGTGGATGCCAGTAGCGCCATCGCCACGGTGATCGTGCAGATCGAACGGAAGGCGCTTGCGGCCGATCCGCTGAACGCATTCCGGTTGGGAATCCAGGAGACAAAATCATGATGCAACTGCAGGTCCTGTCCGGAGCACTGGACGAATTGACGGAAGGCCAGATTGTGCTGCGCGGGGTGATCGACCCCGGTTCGCTTGGCAGTCTGCTACAGCCAGCGTATCAACGCGAAACCCTGCGAAAGGCCAAGACGCAGGAACTGATGGAGGCGTTCCGCAGCGGCACCGGGCGCGTTCCCGACGTGGAGCTCGCAGTCCGCGGCGACCGTTATGGATGCACCGACTCCAACGGAACCTACACCATCACCGGCGACGTGTTCATTATCGACGGACTCCAACGGATCAGCGCGGCCAGGCACTTTGTGTCCGAAGGCGGCAAGCCGCTGGTCGGAGCGATGATCCACTTCGAGACAACCGAGGAGTGGGAGCGGGAGCGGTTCGACATCCTGAACATGTGCCGGACGCGGCTTTCCCCAAACATCCTACTTCGCAACCGAACTGCACAATGTCCATCGCTCTGCCGCCTTTACGATCTCTGCTCCGATGAATCGTTCGTTCTCTACCAGCGGGTCTCGTGGTCGCAGTACATGCGGCGCGAGGAGCTGCTGACGGCCTTGTCTTTTCTCAAGACGGTCATGCGTCTCCATTCCAAGTTCGGCGCGGGCCGCTATGTCTCCGTAGCCGGGTTGTGGCAGGCGCTTCCGCCCATGATGTCGAGCGTCGGGCGCACCACGATGATCGAGAACGTCAAGGCGTTCTTCGAGCTTCTCGATAGCTCGTGGGGAATCCGCGGGATCCTCTACAAAGACCGTGCCACGCACCTCAAGTCGGGCTTCCTGTTTGCGCTCGCAGACGTGATTTCCGCCTATCCAACCTTCTGGTCCGGCAAGAGTCTCCGTATCGACCGCGACCTCCAGAAGAAGATCAGCCAGTTCGGCCTGCATGATCCCAACGTCCGGGCGATGGCATGCAGCACTTCGAGCATCGGGCTCTTGGGCCGGCTCATCGTGGATCACATCAACTCCGGCAAGCGGACCCGGCGGCTGGCCACTCCTGATCCATATCAGGGCGGCACCCGGTGCGAAGTGTAGGGCCGAGGAGGGACGAATGATGACCGGATCTCCGATGGTCTCAACCTATTCGATGTGGTCGCTCTTCCGGAACTGCCGCAAGGCGGTGGACTGGCGATACCTCCAGCACCTCGCTCCGCTGGAGCGCGATCGGAACCTCCACTTTGGATCGATCATCCATGAATGCCTCCAGGCGTGGCATCAGCGCCGCGACTTGGCCGAAGTGCTCGCCCTGATTGACCGGCTTTGCCCCAACCGGATCCAGGATGAAAGCCAGCGCCGTGACTGGCACCTCGCCACCGCGATGATGACGGCCTACGCCACGCGGTATGCGGCCGACGACATCGAGGTGGTTGCGCTGGAGAAGAACTTCGAGGGCCCCATCATCAACCCTGCGACCGGGGCGGCCTCGCGCAGCTTCGTTCTCGCCGGCAAGGTCGATGGCGTTGTCCGCATCGGCGGTGAGTACTTCATCCTCGAACACAAAACGGCGGCGCAGGTCGACGGGGATTACCTCGAGAAGCTCTGGACCGACTTCCAGATCACCATCTACGCGCACTACATCGAGCAGACGATGGGCATCCCCGTCACCGGCATCCTCTACAACGTGCTCGTGAAGGCCAAGCTACAGCAGGGCAAGGGGGAGACGGAAGAAGAGTACCAGGCCCGCCGCGCGGAGCTGCTGGCCAAATCCAAGACCGGCAAGACCACGGCGAAGCGGAAGCTGCCCGAGTCCGATGAGGAATACCAGGCACGTCTCGCAGAGAAGTACGCGGACCCTGCGATGTTCCACCGCGAGATGCTGTATCTCTCGCGGGACCGGTTCGACATCCTGCGCAGCGAACTCTGGGAGCTGACCCAGGCCTTTCTCGATGCGCGCCGGCGCGGCGTTTTCTACCAGAACACCGCCTTCTGCTTCAACTACCAGCGGCCTTGTGCGTACTTCGCCCTCTGCCGCTCCAACGGCAATCCGAATGTGATCGACAACTTCTACCAGCGCGTCCAGCCCAACGAGGAATTGCGGGTGTTGCCCAGCGACGCGCCGGAGCCCGCTTTTTGAAAAGGAGAACCATGCTGCCAACTGTCAAAACGCAACCGAAACCCAACCTGGCCGACCTCACCGTGCTGGTGTACGGGCAGACGAAGATCGGAAAGTCCACCTTTTGCTCGAACTCCGAGGGCGCGCTGTTCCTTGCCACTGAGCCCGGGCTGAATTCCCTGGATGTCTACCAGGTGCCGCTCCAGTCCTGGGACGACCTGCTCAACGCCTGCGCCGAAATCACGGAGGGGAAGCACCCGTTCAAGACGGTGATCATCGACACGATCGACAACGCCTACAAGTTCTGCACGGACTACATCGTCAAGAAGTACAAGATCGAGCACGAATCGGACCTCGGCTACGGCAAGGGCTACGCCCTGGTCAACAACGAATTCCAGCGGGTGCTGACGAAGCTGGCGTTCCTGCCCTATGGCCTCTTCCTCATCTCGCATGCCAAGGAGATCGAGGTGGACACCCGCACTGGCAAGTACACGCGGATCGTGCCCACGCTGCCGGACAAGGCACGGAAGATCGTGCTCGGGATGGTCGACCAGGTGCTTTTCTGCGATCTGGAACTCGACTCGGCCGAGGACGGCGCAAAGACTGTCCACCGCGTCATTCGTACCAAGCCCAGCCTGTACTACGAAGCCGGCGACCGGACCGGGCGGCTGCCGGAGACCATTGACCTCGACTTCAGGAAGTTCCTGGATGCATTCGACAACGCCGCAGCGCCACTGAAGGTGGCGCAGGCCGCCGCTAAAACGCCGGCGGTGAAGTGAATTCCCAATAGGAGAAGAACCCATGAGTAAACGTGCAGTTGATCTGGCTCAGTTCGATGACGACTTCCGCGCTGAGCAACCCGAGGAGCGGGGCGACTACGAAAGCGTGCCCGACGGCAAGTATCAGGTGGCCGTCGAGAAGGTGGAACTGACCGAGGCGCAAAGTACCGGCAACCCGATGCTGAAGTGGACCCTGCGGGTCATCGCGCCGAAGTTCATCAACCGCCTGATGTGGCGCAACAGCGTCATTACCCACAACACGCTGAAGTACGTGAAGACCGACTTGCATCTCTGCGGTCTCGACCTCGACAAGATTTCGGAATTGCCGAAGCACCTGAAGAAACTGCTCGACGTGAAGCTCGAGGTCACCAAGAAGACCAAGGGCGACAACGAGAACATCTTCTTCAACCGCCGCATCGAGAACGACCGCACGCCCGGCAAGTTCCGGCAGGAGGCCGGGGACGCGCTTGTCCCGTTCTAGCCAGGGACTGGCGACGATCATCATCGACACGCGGGAGCAAGAGCCTTACTCGTTCGATTCCCGGCTGGCGGCCGCCGTGCGGCGGGCGCTGCCGGCCGGGGATTACTCCGTCGAGGGTTTGGATGGACGGGTCGCGGTGGAGCGGAAGACGCTGGATGACTTCGTGTCGACGGTGATTCACAGCCGAAGCCGGTTTCGCGAGGAACTTCGGAAGTTGGGCGGCTACCGGGCGGCGTGTGTCGTGGTCGAGGCTGGCGTCGTCGACGTCTTGCTTCACCGGTACCGTGGAGACACTCATCCGAATGCGGTGCTCGGGAACGCCCTGTCCATCATCCTCGATTTCGGCGTGCCGGTGTTCTTCTGTTCCAGTCGGCAAGCGGCCTGCCAGTTCGTCCAGGCGTACCTTCTTGCCGCGCATGCGAGGTGGGGAGCATGACAGTGGAGCGGACCAGCATTTGTGGCGTCGTTGAGACGGTCTTCTATGCGGGGCCCACGTTCAGCGCGGGGCGGCTCCGGCGTACGGATGGCACCTATGTGAAGTTCGCCGGCAAGGTGTTCGTTCGGGAGAACGACGCGGTGCGGCTGGAAGGCCATTGGGTGGACCATCCAAAGTTCGGGCGCCAGTTCGATGCCGAATTCATGGGCCACGACCTGGAGATGGACCCCGATGGCCTTGCCAACTTTCTGGCCAACCACCCCGACGTGAAAGGAATCGGGCCGGTCAAAGCCCGCTTGATCGCCGACGAATTTGGCCGCGGCTTCGACGCCACAATCCGAACAAGGCCGGAGGCGGTGGCCTCAGCAGCAAAGGTGCCCGTCGAGACCGCCCTTGAATTGCAGCGCGTTTGGATTGCCAATAGCGACTTCAACACGGCGATGGCGTATCTCTCCGCCTTCGGGCTGACCCATCACCAGGTCACCACGCTGGTGGGCAAGTTCGGCAGCCAGGTGGTGCCCATGCTGGAGAGCGATCCGTACATGCTCATGCGCGAGATCTCCGGCTTCGGCTTCAAGAAGGTGGACAAGATCGCGCGCAAGATGGGAACGCCAAAGGACCTGCCTTCGCGCATCCGCGCCGGGATTCATTATTCCGTGCTCGCCGCCCTCGACGACGGCGATTGCTGGGTCGAATACGAAGATCTGCTCGACCGCGCCAACACCCTGCTGGTCATGGACACGCTCGACAGCCGCGATGTGATCGAGAGTCACCTCGAAGCCATGATCGCGGAGGGGCATCTCGTGTCTCATGTGTTCGAGCGGTTAGTGGTCGCCGATCCGGAGATCCACCGCATGGAGCGGGAGTTGGCGGACATTCTGCGGACGGCTGGCGCGCGCAGTCCCCATACAATCACCGATCTGGATGGACTGCTTGACGCCGAGGGGGCGCTGTTGAACCGGGAACAGCGGGACGCGGTGAAGAACGCTCTGACCTACTCCATTTCCCTGATGACCGGCGGCGCCGGCAGCGGAAAGACGTATGCAGTGTCCACCATCACGACAATCGCCGGCAGCCTGGAAAAAAACGTGGTGCTGGCCGCGCCAACCGGCAAGGCCGCCAAACGCCTCGAGCAGGTGGTCGGCCATGAGGCAGGCACGATTCACCGACTGTTGGGCTTCAACGGCCATACATATACCCGCGACGCGCTGAATCCAATCGAAGCAGACACTCTGGTCGTCGATGAAGTTTCGATGGTGGATGTGCCACTGGCGTGGCGGCTGTTCCAGGCAGTGGACCTCAAGCGTACCGCTGTTGTCCTCGTCGGCGACCACAACCAGTTGCCACCAGTCGGGCCCGGCAATCTCCTCCGCGATCTGGTGAAGGCGCGTGCGATCCCGACGACGGTCCTCACGCAGATTATCCGTCAGGCGGGCGTCCTGAAAGAGAACTCCACGGCCATCTTGTCGGGCGAGGTGAGGCCCACGTGTGAGATGAAGAACGGCGTGCGCCGGCCCTGGTACGTGATCGACAGGTTCACCGACGCCGGCGACGTGCGACGCATGCTGCTGCTCCTGTTCGAGGAAGTGCTTCAGGAACGGCTCGGCTATGACCTTGTCCGCGAGGTTCAGGTGCTCACTCCGACGCACAAGGGGCCACTGGGGACGATCGAATTGAATGTCGAGTTACAGCGCTTGCTCCAGCGAAAGTTGTTCGGGTTCGAGGCGCCGGATGTGGAGCCGGGGCACAGACCACGTTTCTATGCGGGCGACAAGATCATTCAGACGAAGAACGATTACGAACTGGGCGTGATGAACGGCGCGATGGGCATCGTGCTCGGCGTCGGGGCCAAAGGCGCCCTGACGATCGACTTCGATGGCCGGGCGGTGGAGATTGAGGGTGGCGGCGACGCGCTCGGCAACATTCAACTCGCCTATGCGACTTCAATCCACAAGCAGCAGGGATCGGAGTTTCCCTGCGCGGTCGTGGTTGCTCACAAATCGCATTCGTTCATGCATCACCGCAATCTGCTGTACACCGCGGTCACGCGCGCGAGGGACTCCGTGATTCTGCTGGGCGACCGATGGGGCATTGAAAACTGTGCCAACAAACGCCAGGTGGACCGCCGCAGTACCTTTCTCTCCTTCCTGCTCCACTCGGAAGGCCGGCCGTGACAGTACCTCAAGTGGATGTCCACGATTACTACAGGCAGGTCACTGATGTGGACATTGGCGAGATCGCCCGCGAATTGCTGGGTGGCCGCATCACGCAGGAAACGCGGCAAACACTCTTCTGCGATTGCCCGAACCACCGCAGCCAGTCCCACCGGTCGCTTCACATCTGGCTCGACAAGCAGGGCTGGTACTGCCACGCATGCGGCGTCGGCGGCGACGTACTGCAGCTGGTTGAATTCGTGCGGCACGGCGCCGCCACCAGGGGACAATCGGGAACCATGCCCGACTCCCACCGACAGGCGCGGGACTTCCTGGCGGCACGCGCTCGGCTACCACCCCTGTCGAAGGCCGTTTCGGGCGGCACGGAGCAGGCCGAAGAGGCCCACCAGCTCACACTACGTGTCCGCGAGGCGCTGACCGCGCTCGCGGAGCTGTACCACGAGCGGCTCGCCGGCAATCCGGAAGTCCTGGCCTGGTTCCGGGCCAAGTATGGGATCAGCGAAGACACGATCGGCCGGCTGAAGATTGGTTACGCCGACAATGCTGGGCTCAGCGTGGCGCGCACATTGATGGATGGGCCGGGCGCCTTCACGCCGCGCGAGTTGACCGCCACTTCTGCGTTTCGACCGACCGCCCAGGACGGCGTGGTCCCGTTCTTCGACGGCCGGATCGTGTTCCCGTACTGGAGCCGGGGTCACGTGGTGTTCATGATCGGGCGCCGCACACCGTGGACGCCCGATGTCGATTGGGAGAAATCGAAATACAAGAAGCTGGCAGTCCGCAACGACCGCGATCACCGTCACGTAGCGCCCTGCATCCGGAACGACGTTCTCTATAACGAAGATGTTCTTCTCGCGCGACCCGAGCGGGTGATCATCACCGAAGGCGTCACCGATTGCATTTCGCTCATGCAGCACGGATTCCCGGTCGTGTCGCCTGTGACGGTGCAGATTCGGGACGCGGATTGGGAACGGCTGCTGCCGAAGCTGCGGGGCGTGAGGACGGTCTTCGTCTGCCAGGATAACGAGATCTCCGAGGCAGGGATGCAAGGGGCGTTGAAAACGGCGCGCGTCCTGGCAGACCACGGGATTACAACGCGCGTGGCCGTCCTGCCTCTCGGCGAAAAGCAGCGGGCCGCACGCGAGCAACTTGCCGGTCTCGCTGGCGGGAGCCCGGAATCCGGCGACCTGGAGGCCGACGCCAAGATCGATGTGAATGAGTTCTTCGCCGCCGGTCACACCGCCTCGGATTTCGAGGCGATCCTGGCAGCGGCACAGACGCCCCTCGAACTGGCGATTTCAAAGCTCAGCACCGATGTCCCGGATGCGGGCCTCAGCCGATTGCTCGAACCGATCCTCTCGGAAGTCGGCCGCCTCGACCCGATTGAGCAGGAGCGCCATCTCCGGCTGATCCAATCGAATTGCGGCAAGGTCCGCATGCCCGTCACGACTCTGCGGAAGCAGTTGAAAGTGGTGGAAATCGCGCGACCGCGACGCCGCGCCCATGTTGGCGCGTCCGGCGGAATGCGAGGGACGGCCGCCACCGCGCCTGCTGGCAAGCCGGAACCCGTGCCATTACGCGGCATTCAGATCAACAACCGTCAGTTACGCGACGTAATCGCCGATGCCTGGGCTGCGATCCACGCGATCAACGAGCCGCCGGGACCAGGCAGCCCCGATAAGCCATTCCTTTTCCAAAAGGGCGGCACGCTCATGCGTATCGCCGGGAGCGGCACCAGCGCACGCATCGAACCCTTGTGCGAAACGGCGGTCTACGGCATGCTGGCCCGGAGCGCCAACTGGCACAAGGTCACCGAGGAGGCGGTGCTCGCCGCCTTGCCCTCTAGGGAAACCGCCCGCGACATGCTGGTGAATCCGGATTTCGCGGTGCCGCCGATCGAGTCCGTAATCCGTACTCCCGGCTTCGGACGCGATGGTGTTCTCGTCTCTACGCCGGGATACCATCGGGCCGACGCCCTGTGGCTGTTTGCCGATCCCTCGCTCGATGTTCCGGAGGTTCCGGTCCGCCCGAGCCGGGAACAAATCGCGCGCGCCAAGGCGTTGCTGCTGGATGAGTTGCTCGTCGATTTCCCGTTTGTCAGAGATTCGGATCGGGCGCATGCGGTAGCGGCCATCCTGTTGCCGTTCATGGAGCGCATGATCGAGGGCCTGGCTCCCATACACCTCATCGAAGCGCCGACCCAGGGGTCCGGCAAGGGATTGTTGGCCAGCCTGATCGGGATTGTGACGAACGGTTCGGCGCCCGAGGGGCGCACCCTGCCGGAAGACGAGGATGACATCCGGAAAATGATCACGGCGGAGCTGGTCACGGGCCGCCCCATCGTCCTGATCGACAACCTCAACGAGAGACGCGTCCTGGACTCCTCCGCTCTGGCGTCCGTTGTCACGCAGGCCACCTGGACGGACCGGATTCTCGGCATCACCAAGATGCTGAGCCTCGAAAACCATGCCCTTTGGCTGATGACCGGCAACAATCCGCAACTCTCCAATGAGATGAGCCGTCGCTGTATCCGGGTCCGCATTGACCCGCGCATCGATATGCCATGGCTGCGGGCTGGGTTCAAACACCCGGTGGTGGCCGACTGGGCCAAGGCGAATCGTTCTCTGCTGGTCCATGCGGCACTGACACTGATCCAGGCATGGATCGCCGCC
>Ga0194125_10011369_pt1 | contig 11934 bp, 8 predicted proteins | sample TA2KigC250mmetaG_FD_148626 | JGI IMG/M metagenome (GOLD analysis project Ga0194125, IMG submission 148626) | Freshwater microbial communities from Lake Tanganyika, Tanzania - TA2015034 Kigoma Deep Cast 250m | ecosystem: Environmental > Aquatic > Freshwater > Lake | place: Tanzania: Lake... | reverse complement strand
TCCGTCAGGACATCTAGTGGAACCTGGTCAACACTGCGTTGAGGGAGATTATTCGAGGCTCGCCGTCTTGAGCACTCTTGCCAGTATTGAATACTCGCTCCCCGCCGAGAAGTATCGACTCTTCTGAGACCTGACATCGGAATCTCAATCGAGTCCCCTGGAACCAAGATAGGTATCTGCGTCTGCGGTGCTTCGAGACTTACGATCTCATCCAATGAGAGTCCATAACTATTCATCCAGACGTTCTCTGGATGGCAAAAGTGAACATGGCTTGCGAATGGAAGCAGGATCTCTGGTCGAAGCTCCCTAATCACCTCGAGCAGATAAGACTTAACAGTCTTGCGACCGCCTTCCACGTCTACTGAATTTTTGGGATTACCTGGCCAGCTTGCTATGGAGAATTGCGTCGCGATGGCGACAATTCTTTCGTTGGGCTTTAGTAGCTTTGCAATTTGACGCGGATGGGGTTTTGAGTCGCCCAAGTGGAGCAATACTCGATGGCCAAGTCGAAGAATCAGATACGAGTCATAAGTCCCGTGCGGGATGATTTGTATCTGCCATTCTCCAATCTGCAATTTACTAGTCCGGCCAAGCTCGCGAGATCTAAAATTGTTTTGTCTAAGCCACTCTCTCATTCTCCCGTCAATCGTTTGAGGAATCAGAAATTCGGGTGACTCACCACACTTGCCAAATGACTCGCGAAGAGTCGGTGGATGAAAATGATCTGGATGCTCGTGAGAAATGTAGACAAGGTCCGCTGACTCAGTCGCCTGATTCCGAATCGTCTTTGGCGTATCAGCCATCAGCTCCCAAGATTCTCCAAACAATCGACCCGAGTACCATGGGTCAGAAAGAAGTTTAAGGTCTGGAGCTTCGTAAAAGAACGAAGCATGATTTACGAGTGAAACTTTCAGTAGCACACCTCACATCAGCTTTTGGAGCTCATGATATGGCACAGTCTGCCCACAACCCACATCCTTGGATCCGATGTGGCGTCTTTTTGGCGCCATCCCATCAATCCGATTGGCGCAAGTCCCATGTTGGGCCATCGTTCGTAGATACGGAAGGACGTACCAACAAACTCTATGTCTCTGGTCGTGACTCGGAGAACTGTTCACACATCGGAGTCTTTGACTTGGAAGTCACCGAACGTGAGGTCAAAGTATTGATGGGGTCTGAGCGCTTGGTCTTCTCACCTGGTGAGCTCGGAACTTTTGACGAGAGTGGAGTCTCGTATCCTTGGATAGTTCATCGCGAGGGCCGAATTTTCATGTACTACGTGGGCTGGGTGGCCGGAGGTCGAACTCGCTTTCAGAACTATACGGGCCTCGCAATTAGCGATGACGGAGGTACCACATTCAAGAGGGCACGGAAGGTTCCGATTCTTGACCGCACCCAAGAGGAGCCGTTCGGAAGTGGATCCTGTGCGGTTTGGGTAGACCATGACGGCTGGAAGATGATCTATACGAGCTTCGAGCCATGGATCGGCGACGGCCCGCAAGCTCGCCCTTGCTACCGATTAAAGGAGGCTCTGTCGGACGACGGCATCTCGTGGCGTCGTACCGGCCGCGTCGTGATTGACTTCGCACATCCCGACGAACACATCATCGGAAAACCGACGGTACTCAGAGATCGTGATGTGACACGACTTTGGTACTCACACAGAGGTACTTCCTACCGCATCGGATATGCCGAGAGCACAAGCGGGCGAGACTTCGTTCGGATGGATGAGAGAGTCGGCATCGACGTATCACCGAACGGCTGGGACTCCGAGATGATCGAATATGCCCACGTGTTTGACCACAACGGAGATCGATTCATGATCTACAACGGCAATGATTTCGGCAAGACCGGTTTGGGATACGCTCGGCTAGAGCGCCAATGAGATCGGAAGATTCACCCTGGTCAAACGATGAATCGCAAACGGTAATTGATAGATACGAAAATCGTCTTCGGAAACACGGCTTCGGTGAAGAAGCGCTCGGCTGGGGCAAAAAAGGTCGTCAACAACTCAGATTCTCTGTTCTTGCATCCCACTGGGACCTCAGAGGCAAAACGGTTCTCGATCTGGGAGCCGGATTTGGCGACTTCTATGCATTTTCTAAGCACTTGCCTCTCCGAGAGTACATAGGAATCGACTTAACGCCTGGGCTTGTAGCCGCTGGCAAAGAGAAATATGGAAATGAACGAGGTTTCACGCTAAAGCTTGGGTCGGCGACCGACGAAAGCCTGTTTCAGGATTGTGATGTAACGATAATCAGCGGGCTCTTCAACTTTCGCCTCAACAACGGTAGAAACGGCGAATTCATCAGCACGGTACTCGGACTGGCCTTTAAATTCTCCCGCCTCGGAGTTGCCTGTAACTTCGTGACTGACCGTGTTGATTTCAAGGACCCCTTGATGCACTATCAGTCGCCTTCCGGAGCTCTTGACATCGCATACCGTTTCACACGAAATGTAACGCTTCAACAGGACTACATGCCTTTTGAGTATTCCGTCTTTCTTGATCGCCGAGATCAGTTTGCACCGGAAACAGCGGTCTTCTCGCATCTGAAATGGAATAAGTAGATGTCACCACGTGTGCTCATTGTCGGTGGCGGGGTCAATCAACTCGAACTCGTTCGACGTGCAAAACAACGCGGTTGTTGGGTCGCAGTGTCCGACATCAATAAAAATCCCCCTTGCAGAGCAGAAGCTGACGGGTTCTACCAAATTGATACAACTGACAAGGCCAAGACCTATCGTGCAGCACAGTTGGCACGGATAACTGCCGTCGTTACGGATCAATCCGATGTCGCAGTCCCGACTGCTGCCTACATTGCCGAACAATTGGGATTACCCGGAATCGGATTTGAAACTTCCCTGCGTTTCACCAACAAACATCTCATGCGCCAGGCGGTCGCTTTATCGCGCCCCGACTTGCTCCCAGATTCCCGCCTCTTTGAAAGTGAGTCTGAGCTGCTTGACCATCTCGGTTCACCAGGAATCAATCACCAGAAGTTCATCGTCAAACCAATGAATTCTCAGGGGAGCAAAGGGGTCGCGCGGCTGGAACCGACCAACTATTGGGAAGCCACCTCAAGTGCGTTTCGGGAGTCACGCGGTCATGGTGTCTTACTCGAGGAATTTGTTGAGGGAGACGAGTTCTCAGTTGAGACATTTGTGGTCGACGGCGCTGTCCACAATCTTGCAGTTACACGAAAGTTTCACTTTCCCCAGAACGACTGCATCGACTACCGAAACACGTATCTAGGTGACATCCCAATTGATCTCGAGAACCGTCTTTACTCGGCGAATAAGGCTGTAGTTGCGCTCCTCGGATTGAAGACGGGCAGTACACATGGCGAATACAAGGTCTATGGAAATCGTGTAGTACTTATGGAAATCGCTGCGCGAGGCGGAGGTGGAAACATCTCGGGAAAAATCATTCCGTTCCTGACTGAATTCTCGCCAACCGACGCACTACTTGACTTTGCTTTAGGTACTCGACCGAAAGTAAGAGCAAGTAGTTACAGAGGCAAGTATGCAGTTCTCCGATTCTTCGACTTCCCTCCCGGCAGAGTCGAGAAGGTTTCCCATGAGCTAGTACCCACTAATAACTTGCTCCATTTTGAACTCAACCTCAGGCCACACGATGTAGTACGTGCGGTTCGGAGCAGTCGTGACCGCATCGGCTACTTCATTGTTGGTGCTGACAGCCGCGAACAAGTTCTCCTCGCCGAAAAGTCAGTGCTGGAAGCCGTGTCAATCAAGTTTTCAAGAGATGAGTATCTAGATGACTGACGGATCGACAGGGCAATCAGCGATCAGGCGAGTCGTTGTCGACTCTTTACCAGACCCAATGCCCAGCCATCATCCGCATTGTGTTATTGCCGGAGACTTTGTGTTTATATCTGGGCTCGTGTCGGAACGACGGGCTGACGGCAGTCGCATCGGTGTTGAAGACGGGCAGGCCGGCGGAGTTCACGACCTTCGCGCCCAATTGCACTCAATTTTCCGGCAGCTTGATGTGATTCTTGGTGCTGCGGGTTCAAACAAGACACACGTTGTAGATGTACAAATATTTCTCCTTGGAATGTCAGAGAACTTTGCCGTTATGAATGAGGTCTACGGCACTTACTTCGAGGTCAACGTTCCCGCACGAACGACTGTTGAGGTTGTGCGCTTTCCGTCTGATGTCTTGGTTGAGCTCAAGGTTGTGGCAACAGTGGGGAAGAGTTCGCGTGAATAGAGGTCAGGGTTTTCACTACGCCCACGTCGATCAGGACTTCCTCGTTACTTCACTCAGACCAGAAGGTCGAATCTTTGTCTCTGAAGATCCTGAAAGCACTTCAGAAGACCGTGCCACAAAGATCGCTCTCACTACTCTCCACATGGCTCGACGACTCGGAATCGACACGCCGTCCAAGGGTGTTATTAATGCACTCCCGTACTCCCCTAACTCCGACACTTTGGTGTTCAATGCCCCAATTCTCAGCAAGCTCCTTCATCGCGAAGTTTTCTTCCTCAGGGGCTGGAAACAATTCCAAAGCTGCATCAAGGGTTTCAACGCTTTGGGCTTGATGGCCGAACACGTAGTCGACTGGTTACAAAGGTTTGGTACATCAACAAAGTCAGAACGCCAGACTGCCGTACACGAGTTTACTAGGGTCCACGATTTGGATGTCCCGTTAGAGCACGCCGAGGGCGCAGTCAGTGATATTGATCTTGCAATCTGGCATTGCTTCAGCAGCAAAGCCATCGTCTGCTCCACTTCCTCAAATATGGGCGTTTCACTGCACGAGATTCTCCGATTGATGCAAACTCGCAAACAGACATGCCGACTCGGAACTTACACGATCCTCCGCCCAACTGAAGGAAGCCTCGTGATCTGGTGTCCGGATGAGAGAGCGGACTTCATGAATCCCGAAAAGGCCCGATTGCTGAGGGGCCTCGAGAGCGAACTCCCCGAGTTGACTCGACTGCGAACCTACATCAATCGCCAACAGCGAGATCCCGGTGCGCTTGCGGACGCACTTGCAATGGGGGGATACTTCTTCCCCACAAACCCTCAATCAGCAACAGAACTTCAAAACTTACTGTTTGGTGCGCTAGTTGCTGACGGTGAGGACGTGGCTGATGCAGTTGCAAGAACTCTCTCTGATAAGAAGGCTCTCAATACCCTCCTGAGCCTTGGATGCAAGGTTGACTTCGAGCAATCAACGATTGCTGTGCAGCGTGGTGTCGAAGGAGGTATTCACGGACTAATGCTTCCCTACTGGATCATGCTGGAAGAAATTTGCTCACATCGTTCCGCTTCCGGGCTCGAGACCTGGAATCAAGCATCAATCGGAGCTGCTCTTGCAGCAGCCGTTATGGCTGAGAACATTGTCGTCGAGCCAAGGTCGCTGACGTCAACAACTCGCGCGAAATTTTCCGATGTCTTTCCGAACATCACTCGTGAAGTCTTGGGTAAGCCTCGTCACGAATCGACAAGAGACATAGTCGGAATCTTTGATATCGCAAACATGCAATCACTTGCCCAGTTGTTGGGTGTTACAACTGATCGCCACACTGCGGGCCGCTCGACAGCCTTCGTTGGACTCGGTTCATCTTCATATTCAAACGGAAATCGATGTTTTGAAATCCTTGATGACTCCGCCCAATCAGGTGGCCCTTTTGTGGGAAGACATGGGTTCCATCCGGCTACTCACACACTTAATCCTGTGGCTCAAGCATTGATTCTCGGCGAGGACCTAGCACGAGTTACTCGAACCGAAGAGCTGACGCGACCACATGATGCGTGCATTCTCGTGCGGCACGCGACAAAGACCGAGTCGGCAGGTGCGGCAGCACTCGCGGGAATTCTATTGAAGCTTCTTGATGACGGGAAGTTAACGGTTTTCGAGATTGCACTCTGCTTGCGGCGGATGGGATTTGATTCAAGCAAGTTCCTCTCTCTTCATCTGTCAAGTATCAGTGATGATTCGGAGGAAACTTTCATTCAGAGTGCTTCTGAGGAAGGGCCGTACATGGGCCAACTAGCCAAGGACTTGCTTACTCTGCTTGATTGGCCAATCGAAAGTCTCGGTCGACATGCCGCGCGCCAAGCTGAATCACGACCCGCCAAGTCAAGAACAAAAAGTGCTCTGGTGATCTACCTCACAGGAGACAATTGCGACCAGCCCAATGATGAGTTGCTCGACGAACTCATCACAGGAAGTGAGGCTGGTCACTAATTCATGCTTTCCCTTAACCCGCCAGTTTTCGATTCCTGTACACACCCAACATTAAACGGCGAGTGGACTGGCGGCCGACGTGGCGTAACATTTCCGGACCTTGCCGCGCTGAAACGCGAGATGCCTGGCTACCACGCGCTCGCAATCGGACTCCCAGGCGTTGGGAACTACGAGCACCGGGCTTTCAAACGCGAGTGCGACGTTTGGGGCTTTGAGGGTATCGCTGCTATCACCACGGTAGAGCCTGGGGAATTAGAAAGAGAGTTTGACACGATTGTTCAACTCGGATTTAGGGGCGTGAAAGTGCACCCACGGCTCCTTGGGGAAAACGTCAACCTCGACTATCTCAGCAAAATCTTTGCGCTGTGCAATCAATTCAATCTCGTGTGCTTACTCTGCACATATGAGGCTGACAAGCCTGGGCGACTACCGTCCCGCGACCCGTTCTATCAGCTTTGCGACTCGCTGAATCAAGTCCCCGATGTTCGACTAATCCTGATGCATGGTGGCGGATTGCGATTGATGCAGTTTGCCAGTCTTGCACGGCACTCGGAAACTATCCTGATAGATCTTTCATTCACACTCCTCGACAAGGTGACGAATTCGCTTCAACCTCAGATTCGAGACCTTTTCGAGAGACTTGATCAACGTATCTGCATCGGAACCGACTCACCTGAGTTTTCCGTAACCCAGGCGTTTGAGAAGATTGAAGAGATAGCGCTGGGCCTTGATAACAACAAACTCACCAACATCTTTTCGAAAAACCTAAGTCGCTTCTTTCCAGGTCACATCCAGGCATGAGCGGTTCGGCGATTCCCTTCAACAAGCCTGATATCACGCTCTCCGACAGGGATCTATTGAATTCGGCCATCGACGGTAATCACAGCTCCGGGAACGGACCGTTTACGTCAATGGTGGAACATTACATTGAACAGACCTTCGCAACATCTAGGGCTTTGCTGACCACGTCTTGCACTCACGCACTCGAGATGTCGGCGCTGCTCGGTCACTTGAAACCTGGTGACGAGGTGATTGTCCCCTCGTTCACCTTCGTTTCAACAGCGAGTGCATTTGCCATGTTCGGCGCAAAACCCGTGTTCGTCGATTCGAGTGAGAGCACACTGAATATCGACCAGCGCCTCATCGAGCAGGCAATCACCCCGAAGACTCGCGCGATCTGCGTCGTTCACTATGGCGGTGTGGCGTGTGAGATGGAACCAATTTTGAAGTTAGCCGAGAATCACGGTCTCCTTGTGATTGAAGACAACGCCCATGGCCTGTTCGCCAAGTACAAGGGTCGATTCCTCGGCACATTCGGCGCGATGGCGACGCAAAGCTTCCACGAAACAAAGAACATCACCTGCGGCGAGGGTGGAGCACTCCTAATCAACGACTCTGGGCTGATCGACCGCGCGGAAATCCTGCGCGAGAAAGGTACGAATCGAAGCAAATTTCTGCGCGGTCAGGTCGACAAGTACACGTGGGTGGACATCGGGTCCAGCTGGGTAATGAGTGACCTATTGGCGGCGATTCTTTGGGGTCAGCTTCAACGAGCCGCGGAGGTCAACACAAGACGTGTCGAGATCTGGAATCGCTACCACACAGGTCTTGCCGATTGGACAGACGGGCACGGCGTGTTGCAACCCGTCGTGCCTGACGGCTGCGAACACGTTGGCCACATCTATCACTTGCGGTTTCAAACACTCGATCAACGAACACGTTTCATTGAACACATGAAGCGTCGGGATATCTCCTGCGTCTTCCACTATCAGCCACTTCACATCTCCCCAGTCGGACAGCATTTCGGTGGGCGAGTTGGTCAATGCCCAGTAGCAGAACATGCCGGAGACTGTCTCGTGCGAGTCCCCCTCTACAACACACTGACCACAAGTGATCAAGAACGCGTTGTTGAGGCAGTCTTGGAATTCAACCCGTAAGCATCTCTACAGTGCACAACTGCCGATGGTCCTTCACTGCGCCACAACTAGTGTCGGCGGGATGAGCACACCCGCACCTGCCAGCAAGCGCGACGAACTCGCCGAAAAGATGATCTCGCGACAGATCGGGGCAGCCGACTCATCTGTCCGGGCCTCGCGCTAGCGAATCCCCTAAGCCAACTTGGTTAACCTCAGTCCATGACCGGTACCGCGACTATTCAATGGCTATCACTCTGTGCGGTCGCCTTGGCCTGCTCCGTCTGGTTGGGCTGGGAGTTAGTCGGAAGATTATCCACACAGCTTGACTTCATGGTTCGTCTCGGCACGGGGATCCTGATCGGACTTAGCACCCTCGGGATTCTGCAGACATCAGTACCGCTAATGCGTCGTTTCCCATTACTGACACTTCCAATCCTTTCGCTGTTCGGAGTATTGCTCCGACTCAGGACGCTGATTCGCAGGCCATCGTCGCATTGGGACATCTGGCGCCTTAAGGCCACCGCCTGGGGACGATTCAGAGATATCTCTTCGACACCACTCGTAATCGTCGGTTCCGCCGTGTTCTCGGTGAGCTATGTCGCAGGATTTCCCCGCCTCTTGGGTGCAGCCATCATCCTGCCAGGCTTGGCATTCCGTTATAAAGACCGTCTTTACCATTCTGCTCGGCTCATAACAGGCCTAGTCACAATCACTCTGCTCGGACTCTCGGAACTAGCGCGTCGTCACGAGCCTGGTTGGTGGCTATCCGTGAGCAATGACGCAACTTTTTTTGAGTCGATTGGCTGGTCACTTGCCAAGAATGGACCGCACGTGCACCCTGGATTGCCGGAGGAGACGATTTTCGGCTATCACTACTTGGCATACGCGGTGTCCGGTGCAATTTCCGAACTCAGCGGAGCGCCTCCGTACTACGTGTTGAATGTGCTGCTGCCCTTGATTTTGTTGACTTCGTTGGCACTGGTCGTGTTCCCCCACCTACTACGACACACGGAGTCATTCGCCGTATCAACTGGATTGCTACTTGTACTTGGCACAGTTCTGAGAATATCGTCCATCACTTCGGTTGTGTTCTCAAACTGGGCGATTGCAGTCTATTTGATGCTGATTCTTGTGCTACATCGAGAAGAGAACTCTCGCAGTCTCTCGACAAGACATCAGGCTCTCTTGGCGATAGTCGCTTTCATAGCCGTTTTCGGTAAGGCGACAGCTCTTCCAATCGTTGGGGTCGCGGCACTAATTTCAAGTCTCGCCGGACGATCGACGTTGTTCGAGCGTCGACCTAAGGACTTGCTTCAATCCATCCCGTGGCATATCGCCCCAGCTGGGGTCTTCTTCATTGCTTACTACTTACCGAATGCTTCGAACTATTCGGAAGAGGCTGACAGGTCAGTTCTTCGAGTGCTGAAGGCGCTTCCCAACAATGATGGTGCTTGGCAGGTCAGGGGCGACCTCATCTGGGTTGCCTTCCTCATCGGAGTAGCGATGCTCTCTCTGGCAACTCGGCAGGTTCACATGCCTCGTGAAGTTGCAGCCGCTCGCTCACTATTGATTTGGATTGCTGCGGCCGGAGCTACCTTCGCATTACTCATCCCCAATCACACTCAACGCGAGTACTTGGCGCGACATTTCGGCTTTGTCGTTTTGTTGCTCATCCTGAGTATCACTGCACACCTGATCGGGTCACTACGGTCGCCACAACGCAATAGAACGTTCGCACTGTTTCTGATTGTTCTTGCATTCCTAGGATTCGTATCGTACTTTGCAGTCTTCAGGGCACCATCAATTAGCGGGGGTCTAGAGACCTTGATTCAAGATCCTCGCGGTCGTTGGATATGGTTTGCTGTTGCACAATTTGAGAAGCTATTGCCGTTAGTGGTCGTGTTCATTGCGACTATATGGCAGTTATCTTTCGGTCGAATAATTCGCGAGTCGCCGCGAGCTTTGACTGTCGTCTTTTCCTTACAACTTGGGTTAGCTTTTTGTCTATCCACCGCAAATGTGCTTGACCACCACTCCAGTGTCACTACGAACACCGACGAAACAGCAGCATTCGACGCTTCCCATCCCGATACCGCCACGTCAGAAGTTGGGAGGTTTCTCCGTGAATCGACCCCCAGCGATGCAATAGTCGCGAGCAATAGCTTCTGTTGCAGCGGGACCGAGTGGTTGACGAATGCGTTTACCGAACTTAACGAATTGACAAAGGTTTTCGGACTTGGCGAGACGTCGCGTGGTGGGGCCAACTACCTCCATGTCTCGGTGTCACGTCGACAATTCCTAATCGCTGGACCAAGATTCATTGGGACCTTTTCCGACAAGATTCTCTTAGTCGAACGGCTCGAGGCGTCGGTGCTGTTCGGGGCAACTGGTTCCTCTGTGTACGCGGCCGAACTCATCCACGACGGAGCGGACTATTTCTTGGTTGACAAAGCCGCACTTGGAGACCTCGCAGTCCCCACATTCAAAGAACCAGCAGTTTTTGAGAACTCTCGTTATCTCGTTCTGGATCTTGCAGGTTGATCTGGAATAGTGCCGATTCGGCCGGCGGCCCAAGAACAGGCAACTAGCGTCAGCACGATGAACAAATCCACAGCACCGGGCAAGCACGCCGATCTCGCAGAGAAGATCGTCTCGCGACAGATCGGGGCGGCATCGCCTGCCGTCTCACCGGACGGCAAACATCTCGCCTATGTGGTTACAAGAGTCGACTACAAGGCCAACAAGTACCGCTCGCAGGTGTGGCTGGCCGCCACTGACGGGTCTACCGCACCACGACCCCTGACCGCCGGCGAGAAACGCGACGGAAACCCAAGTTGGTCGCCGGATGGCACATGGCTCGCATTCACCAGCGGTCGTAGTGAGAAGAAGGGCGAAACCACGCTGTGCATCATTCCCATCGGTCCGAGCGGTGAGATTCGTACCATCGCGACAATGCCTGATGGCGTCGGATCAATCAAATGGTCGCCTTGCGGCAAGTGGATCGCCTTCACTTCACGCACACAAGACGAGCGTTACACAAAGGATGATTCCTCGTGGATGTCGCCGCGCAAGATCGAGACCTTCTTTACTCGTCTGAATGGTGAGGACTTCGTTTTTGATCGACCGCAGCATGTCTATGTCGTGCCGAGTGACGGCACCCTTGCACCACGAAATCTCACTTCGGGAAAATTCGAGCACTCTCAACCCTCATGGCTGCACGATTCATCTGGTGTCATCACCAGTGGTGCATTGCACGAAGGTTGGGATATTGACCTTGCAACTGATTTGCACGTCGTGAAACTTGACGGCTCCATCACCACGCTGACAGATCGCAAAGGCGTCTACTATCAGCCGTCGGTCTCCCCCGACGGCCAGCGTGTCGCATTCATCGGTTTTGACGACCCGCTCACTTCTCCGCAGAACGATCACATCGGAGTGCTCGAACTCGCAACAAACAAGCGTCAGTGGGTGTCCCGTGCGCTCGACCGAACCTTCGGCACCACCGCAGGAAGCGTGCCACCAATCTGGATGAACGACGGCTCGTTGCTTGCGTACGCCGAGGATCGCGGCACGGCACATGTCGTTCGCATCGACCCAACCGGCAAGAAGTCGCCGGAGTGGGTAACTACTGGTCGTCGCATCGTGAAGGGTGTGCACGCCGCGAATGGCACGGTTGGCTTTGTTGCGAGTGCCGTTGATCAATTGACCGAGGCGTATTCCATCGTCAACTCAACGGAGCGCCGCCTCAGCGATCTCGGCGCCAATCTCGTTGCTGAGGTCAAGCCGCAGACATGGGAGCA
>Ga0194125_10011367_pt1 | contig 11935 bp, 9 predicted proteins | sample TA2KigC250mmetaG_FD_148626 | JGI IMG/M metagenome (GOLD analysis project Ga0194125, IMG submission 148626) | Freshwater microbial communities from Lake Tanganyika, Tanzania - TA2015034 Kigoma Deep Cast 250m | ecosystem: Environmental > Aquatic > Freshwater > Lake | place: Tanzania: Lake... | reverse complement strand
TACGAAAGGGAGAAGGTCGTCATTAAACAATATGAAACCTGAACCCCTGCTTAAAGCCCTCACCGCTGCCGGACTCGGCTCACGGCGCAAGATGGCCGACGCCATCAAATACGAGCGCGTCACCGTCAACGGCTCGGTCATCACCAACTTCCGCCATCCGGTGAACCTGGCGGAGGACGAAATCGTCCTGGACGGCCGGAAGCTGGACCTCAAGCCCGAGCCGACGGTGACCCTGATGCTGCACAAGCCGGCAGGCTACATCTCCACCTTCAGCGATGAGCGGGGGCGGCGGAAAGTAACCGACCTTTTGCCGGAGAAGTACCGCCATTTGCGGCTCTACCCGGTGGGGCGGCTGGACAAAGACAGCACCGGCCTGCTGCTCCTCACCAATGACGGCGACCTCGCCTACCGCCTGACCCACCCCCGCTACGAGCACGAGAAGGAATATTTTGTCCAGATTGAGGAGAGGCTGAGCGGGGAGGAAGTCAAAAAGCTCCAGAGAGGCATTGAGCTTGAAGATGGCAAGACCGCTCCCGCCAGAGTGGAAGAAGTGGCCTCAGAACCCTTCAATTACAGCCTCATCATCCACGAAGGGCGGAAACGGCAGGTGCGCCGCATGTTCAGTCAATTGGGCCATCAGGTGCTGGCACTCAGGCGAGTCAGGTTCGGCACACTGGCGCTGGGCAACCTGCCGCAAGGCAAGACACGGGAGCTTGGCGCTCAGGAGATAGCCCTGCTGCTCACTCGCGCTCGATAGACACCTTGCTCAGGTTGGCGTAACCCATCGGCGTCAGCTCGTAGCCGCGGACATAGGGTTTGACCAGATGGTAGTTCTTGCTAAACCAGAGCGGAATACAGGCAGCATCATCAACCAGCATCTGCTCGGCTTCCTGATAGAGCGCCAGGCTGGCAGCAAAGTCAAGCTCTGCCCCCGCCCGGTCCAGAATATCATCCACGGCCGGGTTACTGTACTCGCCGCCGTTATTCTCCTCGCCGGTGCGGAAAAGTAGCTCAAGAAAGTCCTGAGGGTGGGGATAATCAGCCACCCAGCCTAAATCATACATCTCGTCCTTCTCTTCCTTCAGGTGGTAGAGGAACCGCTCCGGCTCCAGCTGCCTGACCGTGACTTCCACCCCGAGGTTCTGCCGCCACTCGTGGATTACCGCCTCAAGGCTGTTGGAAATAAGCCCTCCCCAGCCCATGGTCGTCACCGTAATCGGTGGCAGGTTCTCCACACTCCCGTAGCTGGAGCTGGCAATCAGCTCCTTCGCCTTCTCAATATTGAATTCAATTCCCTTGAGGTTCTCATTGAAACCGGGAATGCCCGGCGGCAGAATGCCATCGGCCCGTTCCATCATATCTTTAAAGACCAGCGAGACCAGCCGGTCCTTGTCCAGGGCCATGCTGAAGGCGCGCCTCAGGTTGGCATCGTTGAACGGCGGCCGGGTGTGGTTGAAACCGATATAGCTGAAGCTCAGCTCGGGCACAATTTGCAGCTCCTGATAAAAATGGCCCGCCGGGTCGGCCACCTTGTCCACATAATTGATATCGACGTCGGTGGCATCAATCTCCCCGGTTTCGTACAGGTTCATCGGCACGCCTCCCCAGAGCTTGAAGACCACTGCGCCCACGCCGGCCTTCTCGCGGTAGAAATGCTCATTTCTTTCCAGAACCAGCTCGTTTTCTTTCTGCCACTTCACCACCCGGAACGGCCCCGTGCCGTTGGGCTCAAGCCACCACTGGCCACCTGCCGCCGCCTCGTTTCTGTCCACCACAAAAGCCACCGGATATGTCATCTTGGACAGGAAGTAAGACTTGGGCGTGTCAATAGTTATCTGCAATGTGTAGTCATCAATGACCTGCACCCCGCTTATCTCCGCCGCCTTACCAGCCAGCACCTCTTTAACGCCAACAATATCACCCAGATAGGTGGCAGCGGTCAGCGACCCCGTGGCCGGGAGACAGGCGCGCTCCAGCGAATACTTGACATCATGGGCGTTGACCTGCCGACCATCCTGGAACTTCACATCATGGCGCAGATAGAAAGTGTAGGTGCGACCATCAGGGCTGATATCCCAGCGCTCGGCAATGTCCGGGGCCGGCTCCAGGTTTTCGTCAAGGCGCACCAGTCCGGTATAAATCTGCTGAATGTATTCATGGGAAATCATCTCCCCGGAGACCGCCGGGTCAAGGGTAATCGGGTCGATGCCATAGAGGTTCAGCGCCGTTTCCGGCCCGCGCTGGCAGCCGGCCAGCACCAGACTGCCCAGCATTAATACGGCGAAAATGCTATAAATGACGCGCTTCATCTCCGTTACCCATGCATACCCGGTTACAGATTGGCCTCGACGGCTTTACAGAACTGGGTCGTGGTGGCGCTCCCGCCCTGGTCGCGCGTGAGATGTTTACCGTCCCGGTATACCTTGTATACCGCGGCCTCCATATGCGCCGCCTCTTTATCATAGCCAAGGTGTTGCAGCAGCATAACGCCGCACAGGAGCATGGCCGTGGGATTGATGATGTTCTTCCCGGCGATGTCAGGCGCCGTGCCGTGAACCGACCCGAAATAAGCGTAGTCTTTGCCAACGCAAGCGTTTGGCGCCAGTCCCAGCCCGCCGATAAGCGCCGCGGCTTCATCTGCCAGAATATCGCCGTGCTCGTTGCCCATGACCAGCACGTCAAACTGCTGGGGATTGATGACCAGCTGCTGAGCGCAGTTATCAATTATCAGCTGGTTGAACTTCAGGCCGGGATATTTTTTGACTGTCTCTTCAGCGATGCGGCGGAACATCTCGTCGGACTGCGTTAACAAGTTGTACTTGCTGGACACGGTAACCAGTCCTTTACCGCCCTTTGCCTTTCTCTTCATGGCTATTTCGCAGGCCATGCGGCAGATGTCTCTCGTTATCCCTTCCGTGTTTACTTTAACGGCAAACTTGCCTTTCATCGTGGTGTCCAGCGTCACATTGAGCATATCATTCTTCAGTTTCAATGGTTTTAACTGCTCAATATCACCCTCCCAGCCGGGATACAGTCCCTCCAGGTTCTCCCTCATGATGACAAAATCAATACCATCAGGGTTCCTCAACGGACTTCTCAGGCCCGGAACGTATTTAACCGGGCGAATGTTGGCAAAGCACTTTTTCCCCCACCGCAGGTAGCCATGCACGCCCCTGATGTTGCGGGTTGAGCCCATAATGGCACAGTCAGACCCGTCAAGCATCTTTTTTGCCGACTCGGGAAAGCCGGTGCCATACTTGGCGACGGCTTCATCGCCGGTCTCGGTCCAGATAAATTCAATATCCAGGTTCATTTTTTGCAAAATATGAACCGTAGGCACCACTACCTCCGGTGCCGCGTCATCTCCCTCCACCACACATACTCGCCTGGTCATTCATACCTCCTGCGCAATACATTATTAGGTTTTAATACCGACACCAACTAATTAGTGTAGCATATCGGCTCGCCCCTGCCTACTTGATTTGCCTGGCCAAGCGATTGTCCGGTGACTCAAGGGTATACAGAAGCAGGCGTGAGGTATTATAATCTAGGCTAAAGCACAGCGGCATAGAAAATGCACTTTGACTTATGGGATTCGGCAAGACGCCGACTGTACCGCATACGCCGCGGTTTCAGCCGGCTGTGGCTCCACTACCTCTATCAGAGTCTCCTGGCCACGATAGTCGTCTTTGTTATCCTTATTTTATTAAGAATGGAACACGCCGTGGTAATTGCCTCTATTGGCGCCACTGCCTTCATCGTTTTCACCATGCCCCGCAATATTACCGCCGCGCCCAGGCGGGTAATCGGCGGGCATATCGCTGGCCTCATCTGCGGCTCAGCCTTTGCCTTCGTCCCCCACACCACCACCTTCACCGCTATCATCGTCTATTCGCTGGCCGTTGGCACAACTATCTTCCTCATGGTAGCCCTTGATGTGGAACACCCCCCCGCCGGCGGCACGGCGCTGGGCGTGGCCATCACCGGCTTCTCTGCCAGTGTCATGCTAGCAGTGTTGACCAGCAGCATAGTGCTATCGCTCGCCCACCGCTTCTGCAAAAGATACCTGAAAGACCTGACCTAGTCCGCAGCCTGCCTCAAAGAATTCCCGGTTGCTCCTACTCGCCGAATACCTGAACCGCCCGACTCATATTGGCGATAACGTCAACGCCAAAGGGACAGCGCTCCAGGCACTCTCCGCACTCGGTGCAGGCCGAGGCTTTCACCTTCAATGCCCTGTATTCCGCCGCGACAGAATCGTTCATGACAAAGCTGGCAGTATCGGTTATCTTGGTCAGGGTGCCTATGTCAATGCTTACCGGACAGGGCAGGCAGTGATTGCAGTACATGCAGTTGCCCCGTACCTTCCACATGGGATTACATTGAATGGCGCTGAAGTCCTTCTCCTCCTCGGTGGCTTTCAAAAAGGCCAGGGCGCCCTGTACCTCAGCCACGGTAAGACACCCCGGCACCACCGTGCAGACCGCCGGCTGGGAAAGAGCATAGCTCAGGCACTGCACAGGCGTCAATATAATAGAACTCGGGTTGTCCCGGAACAGCACCCCGGCCGCATATGGTTTCATGGCCACCAGAGCCACATTCTGGACGGCGCAGGCATGGTACAGAGCCTGGCGCGCGGTGAAGGTTTTATTTACCGCAGCCGGCGACTGATGGTACAGGATTACTCTTTTTGATATTTCGGGCATCTCTTCGGGGAGCATATCAAAGGCAGGATTGATGGAAAACATGAGAACATCAATATAGCCGCTGTCCACTGCTCGCAGAGAGGTGGGCACGTTGTGGCTGCTCATGCCGATGAAACGGGCTTTTCCCTCTTTTTTCAATCTCAATGCCACCCCCAGCGGGCCCTCATGGTCAAAGACCCGTTCATAATCGTCCTGCTTGTCCACATAATGCAGCATCAGCACATCTATGTAATCGGTTCTCAATCTGGTGAGCAGGTCATCAAAGTAGGTTAAGGACTCATCATTATCTCTTGACCGGCTGTACTGTCCATTGCGCATAACCGCTCCCAGGTGGCCGGCAACCATCACTTTTTGCCTCTTATTTATTAAGGCCTTGCCGATATTGTCGCGCACCCCGGGCGACGCCAGGAACAGGTCAATATAGTTCACGCCGCTGTCAACGGCCTCATGCACCACGGAAACGACTGTCTTTTCCGGCTCATGCTCAAGGTATTCTGCCCCCAGCCCTATAATCCCAACGTCAACGCCGGTTCTGCCCAGCTTCCGGTAAATCATGCGCCCTCCTTACAGAAACGGTCCACGGCCTTTTATCTTCCTTGCTTGAGTCCGCTCACGAACTGGTCAACCGCCTTCAGGAACGGCTCCAGCGCCTCATCAAAGGTCCAGTGGCTTTTAGCCGGAATGACGGCGAGTTTTGCTTTCGGTATATGCGCCGTCATGAAACGGGAGCACTCCACCACCGGCGCATCGCCCTCACTCATCACCACCAGCGTGGCTACTGATAGCTTTTCCAGTTTGGGTGCCAGGTCAAAGATGCTGGGGCGCTTCTGTTGTACACCCCGGACAACAGGGGCAATCGCTTTTGGTGAGTTAGCAAGCACGGTCGCAGTTATCTGTTTCGCCATCTCGGGGTTAGTGAAGGCAACACCCCATGCCGGCAACTTTTTCATTTCCTCAAGAAAGGCCGCCATCCCTTCCTGCTCAGCAATGTCCGCCAGCTTTCCCCACCATTTCCGCCACCACTCCCGGTCTGACGAGCCGGAACCGATGCCCACAGGGATAAGGCCGATACACCGCTGCGGGTATTTCAGGGCGCAATTCAAGGCTACATTCGCCCCCATGGAATGCCCGCCAACAATCGCTTTCTTTATGTCAAGTGCATCCAGCAAGCCGTGCATATCCTCCACCATGATATCCTGCGAGTATGCCTCCGGTTTTTCGGGTTTTGCCGAGCTACCGTGTCCTCTGGCATCGTAGGCAATAACGCGATAGCGGCCCTTGAAAAAATTCATCACGTTTTCCCAGGCCTGCCAGGTCCCGCACAGTCCGTGCGCCCAGACCATGGCCGTCCCTGAGCCACGTTCCTCATAGTGAATCCTGACGCCATTTACCTTTACCTCCGGCATCGCTTAGACCTCCTTTCCGATATCGGTGTATTATAACACGACTTGTTGTGCATAATTCAATGAATGTGTAAAATTGACGGAAATGCTATAATTATTTAACTTTTGCACTGGCAAAGTAAATTCCAAACTGAGGAGATGAAAAATGGGTAAAAAGGTACGAATGGAAGGGATTATCCCGGCAATGCTGACCCCCTTCACCAGAAACGGCGATTTAGACCTTGATGGCCTGAAAAAGAACGTGAATTTTTTAATTGAAAATGGCGTAAGCCAGATTATGTGCCTGGGCAGCACCGGCGAAGCCGCCACCCTGACGCGACAGGAGTCCGTGAAGGTGACCGAGGCCACGGTAAAAGCCGCCAACGGCAGAGTTCCGGTCATGGCCGGCACCGGCGCCACCAGCACCCGCGAGGTCATTGAACGCTCCAGGGAAGCCAAGAGCGCCGGTGCCGATTCGGTCATGATTGTGACCCCGTTCTACGAGATACCGAGCCAGGACGGTCTGCTCAAACACTACACGACAATCGCGGAGGCGGTGGACATCCCAATCTGCCTGTATAATATTCCCGCACATACCCATGTGGAAATCACCCCCGAGACACTGGAGAAGCTGGCTGAAATCGACCACATCGTGGCGCTGAAGGACAGCAGCGGCAACCTGAGCTATTTTGCCGAGGTGATGCGAAGGGTCGGCAATGAAATGTCCGTCCTGACCGGCGGCGATGATATCACCCTGCCCTGCTTCGCCCTCGGCTGCCGCGGCGCCATCCTGGCACTGGCCAACATTGCGCCCAAAATGGTGGTCGACCTCTTTCAGGCGGTGCAGCAGGAGGAATGGGAAAAAGGGCGGGAAATCTTTTTCAAGCTGCTGCCCATCGCCCGTGCCATAAGCTCACCCCAGAACTTCCCGGCGCCGGTGAAGGAGGCAGTGAACATGCTGGGCAGACCAGCCGGACCGGCGCGCAGCCCCATCCTGCCAGTGGGCGCCGCCGAAAAAGCCGATATTAAGAAAGCGTTGCAGTACGCTGGACTGATATAGAAAAGAGATATAAACATGAAGATTACTGGAGTTGAGGCCATTGAACTGCGTCTCCCTGATTCATATGCCGGACCGCGCTTGATTCTCCGCCAGACACTGATAATAAAAGTCAATACCGATGAGGGCATTGTCGGCTTCGGTGAGGTCGATTCCAGCCCCTCGGTGGTAAGGGCTGCTGTGGACGCTCCGCTCCGCAACAGCCCCATTTCCGGGCTCGGCCAGGTCATTATGGGGCAGAACCCGCTGGAGATTCGCCGCCTCAATGACCTGATGTACCAGGCCACTTTTGACTATGGGCGGGGCGGCGTTGTCCAACACGCCATCGGGGGCATTGACATCGCCCTCTGGGACATCGCCGGTAAATATTATAATCAGCCGGTGTACCGGCTTCTCGGTGGTCCTTTCCAGACCAGGATACCCGCCTATGCCAGCACCCTGTTCGGCGGCAATGGCAAAGAGACTGCAGCGGAGGGGAAAAAATGGGTGAGCAAAGGGTTCACCTCAGTAAAGTTCGGCTGGCACCCGATGGGTCAGAGCGAAAAGCTTGACCTTGAGCTGGTTGAGGGGGCAAGGCAGGGAATCGGCGATAAGTGCAACCTGATGATTGACGCCGGCTGCTGCTGGGACACGGCCACCGCCATCAAACGCGCCCAGCAGTTTGAGGACTATCATCTCTACTGGCTGGAGGAGCCGCTCGCCCGGGACAATATTGATGGCTACCGGCAGTTGACCAACGTCTCCCGCATTCCCATCGCGGGCGGAGAGGGAGAGGCCGGCCGGTATGCCTTCCGAAACCTGATTGAGCGCGGCGGCATTCACATTGCTCAGATAGAACTCGTCCGCAACGGCATCACCGAGTCGATGAGAATCGCCGATATGGCTGAAGACAGAGGGCTGAAGGTGGTCAACCACCACTGGGCTTCTGATATTAACCTGGCCGCCAGCCTTCACTTCCTGGCCGCCCGCAAAAGCACCTTCATCCTGGAGTACTGCGTGGCGGATAGCCCGCTCCGGTGGGAAGTGACCAGGAAAAAGATAGGGATTGACGCCAAGGGCTACGTCTCCGTACCCGACGGGCCAGGCCTGGGCATTGAACTGAATGAAGAGACGGTAGCACGCTACCGCGTGGATTAATAATAAGGAGGCATGATGGACAAAAAGCTGACCGGAAAAGTGCAGACGGTTCTGGGGCTTATTGACGGCAAGGAGCTGGGCCTGACCCTGCCCCACGAGCACCTTCTCCTTGACCTGACCGTGCGCTTCAAACTTGCCGACGAGAGCGTTACCGCCAAGGCGATGGCGGAAAAACCGATGACGCTGGACATGGCAGGCTGGATTCGCTTTCACCTCTTTGAGAACCGGGACAATCTGGTGCTCAACGATGAAGCCCTGACCATTAAGGAAATCACGCGTTTCAAGCTGGTCGGGGGGAAGAGCGTGGTTGATGTCACCAACTGGGGCATCGGCCAGGACCCGCACGCCATGACCCGTATCGCCCGCGCCACCGGCCTCAATATCATCATGGGCACCGGCTACTACACCATGGACTCAGGCTGCGCCGGGGTGCTGGCCAGGAAATCCGAGGATGAAATATGTCAGGACATCATCAAAGACGTCACGGTTGGCACCGACGGCATCTGCGCCGGCATCATCGGTGAGATAGGGGCTGACTCCTGGCCGCTCCATGAGATAGAGATAAAGTCGCTGCGGGCGTCGGTTAAAGCACAAAAAGCCACCGGCGCCGCCCTGACCATACACCCCGGCCGATTTGACGAATCGCCGCTCCAGATTGTTGACATCGTCAAGAAAGCTGGTGCCGATATGAGCCGGGTGGTCATCGAGCACATTGACCGCACTGCCTACTCCTTTGATACCATGGTGAAAATCGCCAAAGCCGGCTGCTACCTTGAGTTCGACTGCTTCTCCATGGAGGGCTATTATCCCAAGCGTTACGGTATATTTGATATCCCGAATGACGCCCAGCGCGTCAATTACATTATCCGCCTCATGGAACTGGGATACCTGAACCAGATACTCGTGGCCACGGACACGGCCATGAAATCAAGGCTGACGGTCTACGGCGGCCCGGGCTACGCCCACATCCCGGAAAACGTCATCCCCTGGATGCGCGCCAAAGGCATGTCCGAAGAGGTCATCCGCACCATTACCGAGGAGAACCCGAGGCGGATGCTGACCTTCGTGGCACCGTCAAAATAACCGGTCCCGGGTGGCTTTACAGGTAAGGCGAGGTAAGCGGCAGTTTCAGGCCGAACTGCTCGGTGAATTCCTGCCTCATCTTTCGGTAGAGCTGGAGGCACGCCTGGTTCGGTGTTCCGGCGGCAATGTCAAAGTAGTCCGGCAGCTTTTTGCCCAGCGGCGGGTCTTTCAGCTTGTCCTCATACCTGTCCAGCAGCGTGGCCACTATCTTGTTGGCTCCCTTGCGGCCCATGCCGGCTGACGCATGAGCGACAGCGTTGCTGAAAATATTCTCAACGGGGTCGCTGTAATCCTCCATAACGCCTCTGGATGGGGGCCCCACTTCCACGGAGCCGCCGGATACCACCGTGGCCATTACCCAGGCGGCAAACTCGTAGTAACACATCTCGGTCATCGGCCCGGCCGAAGTATAGCCGGGAGCAACTATGGGCAACGGGCTGTGACGCGTTGCCGCCTGAATGCCCAGGCAGCGTGACCAGATGGTTCCCCGCATGGACGTCGTGCCGCCTTCAATGGGCACCACCAGCGGGTGCTGGGCCACGCCGCGTATTAACAACAAGGCCAGAGGATGGTATGCCGCGCAGACCACCGCCACCCCCGCCGGTCCCCCGGCAAAGCCGCCCAGAATCACGCCATTCTCGGCGAAAGTGCGGTTGCCCACCGCCTGGCAGTAGGCCACCTTGTTCAGGGCATCAAAGTCGACCTTCAATTCGTGAATGGTGCCGATTTCCAGGGCATCGGTCCTGGGGTCGCCGAAGGTATGACCGGCGATATGTTCCGTGGCCCTTACTGCCGAGGCCACCTCATTGACCACTGGCATCCCCGGACGTCCCGCCCGACGCAGCGCTTCCCGCACCAGAAGCACCGTCCTGATAGCACCTTCTACACCCCTGGGGCTACCTGCAACCAGGTCCCGACCATCAAGATTGGTCAGGCATGGCGCCGTGATGCCGTCCGACAGCGGGTCTTCGGCATAGGTCTTGACCACATTTATCAGGTTCCACTCCGTGGAGACCGGACCTGCCCCACAGCCGGAGCACCAGGGAGGTGTTTTATCTTCGGGAGTACGCCGCGGCATCAACCGGGAATCCTTGCCATAGCCGTACACTACATCGCGCGGGGCCGACTCCAGCGCGCCATCTATCTCCTCTCGGCTGAACAGAATGCGCCTCTCCGTATCAACGCAGTAGACGCCGGTCTCCACCAGAAACTCCATGCCCGCCTCCCAGACCCGGTCCGCCAGGTCGTCATCGGCAGGCACCGGGTTCTGCGGGTCATATTTAATGCTGTACTTCTCAATTATCTTACGCAGGTTGGGCACGAAAATGCCCAGGTCAAAGTCCCGCTCGGTACATATCGGGCCGGTTAATGCCCTCTCTACCACTTCATTAAAGCTAAGCATGATTCTTCTCCGTCATATTATTTAGTTACTACTTTATGTCAATTACAAGTATGGTGAGGTGAGCGCCATTTTGAGTCCGAACTTGTCCGTCATCTCCCGCCTCATTTTGCGGTAGAGTTCAAGGCATTCTTTCCTGGGCGTTCCGGAACCGACGTCAAAGTAATCCTGGAATCTGGTGCCAGCTGGCGGGTCTTTCAACCTGTCCTCATACCTGTCGAGCAGTGCCAGGACAAGCCCGTCGGCTTCTTTACGGCTCATTCCGGCCACGGCGTGCGCCACCGCATTCCCGAATATTTCCTCTATGGGGCCGCTGTGGTCAACAACGACCCCCCGGGACGGAGGCGCTAGCTCGATGGAACCGCCGGGGACCACGGAAGCGATTATGCCGGCAGCATACTCATAGTAGCACATCTCAGTCATCGGCCCGGCCATGGTATATACCGGAGTTACCATGGGCAGGGGGCTGTTGCGGGCTGTTGCCTGATTGGCCACGCTTCTGGCCCAGATTGTCTCCCGGCTGGAAGTCGTACCACGTTCAATAAGCACCGCGAAGGAATGCTGGACCACGCCGCGTATGACCAGCAGGTCCACGGGGTTATAGGCAGCGCTGACCACGGCCACGCCCGCCGGTCCGCCGGCAAAGCCGCCCAGAATCACGCCATTCTCGGCGAAGGTCAGGTTGCCCACCGCCTGACAGTAGGCCACCTTGTTCAGGGCATCAAAATCAACTTTAAGCTCATGCATGGTGCCGATTTCTATAAAATCTGTGTCTGGGTTGCCAAAGCTGTGCCCGGCGATATGTTCCGTGGCCCTTACTGCCGAGGCCACCTCATTGACCACCGGCATCCCCGGGCGCCCCGCCCGACGCAGCGCCTCACGCACCAGAAGCACCGTCCTGATAGCACCTTCTACACCCCTGGGGCTACCTGCCACCAGGTCCCGACCATCAAGATTGGTCAGGCATGGCGCCGTGATGCCGTCCGACAGCGGGTCTTCGGCATAGGTCTTGACGATATTGATGAGGTTCCATTCCGTGGACACAGGCCCGGCCCCCGAACCAGAGCACCAGGGTGGCGTCGCATCTTCAGGCAGACGCCGCGGCATCTCCCGGGCGTCTTTCCCCTCACCAAAGACCACTTTACGGGGGCAGGACTCCAGCGCCCCCTCT
>Ga0194125_10011360_pt1 | contig 11944 bp, 8 predicted proteins | sample TA2KigC250mmetaG_FD_148626 | JGI IMG/M metagenome (GOLD analysis project Ga0194125, IMG submission 148626) | Freshwater microbial communities from Lake Tanganyika, Tanzania - TA2015034 Kigoma Deep Cast 250m | ecosystem: Environmental > Aquatic > Freshwater > Lake | place: Tanzania: Lake... | reverse complement strand
TCATTGATGCAGAAGTATTCATCGATAGCGAGCATGTTTCTCTCCTTTTGAGATATGCATACTCTATAATAATCAAGAATTGAGGTTTTTGCAAGCAAAATCACAATGATGTGGGGACACTACCAACTGCTGGTGATGGTGATAATAATGTTGTATCTATATTAGCGTCAGCATCAGCATCAGCATTTGTTATAATCTTTCCACTACGACTGCCACGGCTTCGCCGCCGCCGAGGCAAATTCCCGCCACGCCCCACTTCTTATTACGGTCGGCAAGGGCGTAAATCAAGGTGGTTAGGATGCGCGCGCCGGAAGCGCCGATGGGATGTCCAAGCGCCACGGCTCCGCCATTCACATTAACCTTGTCGGCGCTGATGCTCAGAAGTTGGATGTTAGCGAGCGCGACGACCGCGAAGGCTTCGTTAATTTCAAACAGGTCAACATCTTCGATAGTTAGGGGCTTGCCGTCGGCTTTGATAGTTTTGGCGACGGCTTTGCGGATGGCTTCCGCCGGGGCGGTGGTGAACCATTCCGGCGCTTGGGCAAAGCAGCCGTAGCCGTGAACTTTGGCTAACGGTTTAAGTCCGCGCTTCTTAGCTTCTTCGGTCGACATTAATATCAGCGCTGCCGCGCCGTCGTTAATTTTGGAGGCATTGGCTGCAGTAATGGTGCCGTCCTTTTTGAACGCCGGTTTCAAGGTCGGAATTTTATCGAACTTGACCTTCTTGGGTTCTTCGTCTTCGCTCACCAGCAGCGGGTCGCCGCCCTTCTGGGGGATACCGACGGGAGCGATCTCAGCCGTGAATTTGCCGGCTTTCATCGCCTCCAAAGCGCGTTGATATGAAAGCATCGTGAACTCATCTTGCTGCCCGCGGGTGATTTTCATTTCCGCCGCGCAGATTTCGCCGCACATACCCATATGCATATCGCCATACGGATCCCACAATCCATCGAAAACCATCCCATCGACTAACTTTCCATCTCCCATCCGGTAGCCTTGGCGGGCTTGGAACAGGTAGTATGGGGCATTGGTCATCGACTCCATACCGCCGGCAATGACAGTATCGCTGTCGCCAAGCCGGATGGCTTGCGCGGCGAGCATCACAGATTTCAGCCCTGAGCCGCAGACCTTATGGACGGTCGTGCAGCCGACGCTGTGGGGAATACCGGCGTATATAGCCGCCTGCCGCGCCGGGGCTTGACCGGCGCCGCCTTGCAGCACCATCCCCATCAGCACTTCGCAGACATCCGCCGGCGCTGCCTGCGCCTGCTCTAAAACGCCTTTGATAGCCGCCGCGCCCAAGCGCACCGCCGGCAGCGATGCAAACACGCCGTTGAACGAACCGATGGGCGTCCGCTTGGCAGCGACGATTACAACCTCGTGCATTGAATCTCCCTTAAAACTTGGTTTAATTTATTGAATACTTAGAAAAATTGAGAACCGGATTTCGATAAGCGTGACACAAAATCATTCGCCAACCAGCCAAACTTGCAGCCGATAACCACTTTCGACGCTCAGACAACACCCGCGCGCGGTCCATATCATAGACCATCGTCGTTTGCAAGTCGAGATGTTGCTTGACTGAAATAATATCCCCCGGATAGAACACCTCTCCACCGGGCAGTTGAGCGATTACGACCTGATGCCCCGGCGAATGCCCGCCGGTAAGAAAGACCTTCACATCATTCGCAATTTCACAATCACCGTCGATGATCCTCATTTGTCCGGATGATAGCAGCGTATTGACATCCTTCTGCTGGTAATCGTGGATATGAGCAGGGTCTGGATTAAGAGCATATTCCAATTCGCGTCTTTGAACATAATATACAGCATTTGTGAATAATAGTGCAAGCGTTTTTCCTACTTGCACTAGAGCGCCGCCGGAATGGTCGTAATGTAAATGCGAAAAAATGACTATATCGATATCTTCAGCGCGAAGTCCCAAGGCGTTCAAGTTTTTCAACATTCGGCGCGGACGCTCGAAATCTAATAAATCCAATTCATCGGTGGTCCAGCGCGCGCCCAGACCAGCGTCGATTAAAATATATTTTCCATCTATATGCAAGAGCGCTTGGTTTAGACCGATGAGCAGCCGGGCGCCGCTTTGCTGATTTAAACCGACTTTAAAGTCTGCGGCGTCGATTTTCAGCCAGCCATCTTGCAGGACGGTGCAGTTTTCTGAGAACCTAATAATATGGACAGTATGAACTTTATAGACAATATGGACGATTAGACTTTTAAAAGTTCCCGGGCGATGACCAGACGCTGGATTTCGCTGGTGCCTTCGCCAATTTCGCACAACTTTGCGTCCCGCCACATACGCTCGACCGGATATTCCTTCATATAACCGTAGCCGCCGTGAATTTGAATCGCCATTTCGCAGCACTTGGTCGCAATCTCCGAAGCGAATAATTTTGCCATCGAGGATTCTTTGATGAACGGCAGATTGCGGTCTTTCAATCGGGCGGCATTATAAACTAAATGCCGCGCGGCTTCAATCCAGGTCGCCATATCGGACAGTTTGAATTGGGTCATCTGAAAATCGCAGATAGGCCGGCCGAATTGGACGCGTTCTTTGGAGTATTTCAATGCTTCGTCAAGCGCGCCTTGCGCAATGCCGAGCGCCATTGCAGCGATGGAGATACGTCCACCGTTGAGCGTGTCCATAAAATATTTAAAGCCTTCGCCCTCTATGCCGAGGATATTCGCTGCCGGGATGCGGCAGTCATCGAAGGCGAAGCCAGCGGTATCCGAACCGCGGATGCCGAGTTTATGCTCCTTGCGCTCAACTGAAAAGCCGGGTATGTCTTTAGAGACGAGGAAAGCGCTGATGCCGCGGGTCTTCTTGGCTTTATCGGTCATCGCCGTAAAAGTGTAGATATCCGACACTGAGGCATTAGTGATGAAACGTTTAGCGCCATTGATGACCCATTCATCGCCGTCGCGCACAGCGGTGGTCTCAGTGCCGGCGGCGTCGGATCCGGCATTTGGTTCGGTCAGACCGAAAGCGCCGAGGATTTCACCGCTGCACAGCCGCGGCAGCCATTCCTGTCTCTGCTCTTCATTGCCAAAGGTAGCGATGGGATAGACGCCGAGCGAAACATGGGCCGCCAAGGTGATACCAGTGGCAGCGCAGACTCGACTTAACTCTTCGACTGCGATGGCATAGCATACATAATCCATCCCTGCGCCGCCGTATTCAACCGGAAATACTATGCCCAATAAACCCAACTCGCCCATCTTCTTTACATTCTCCATCGGGAAGCGGCAGGTTTCGTCGATTTCCGCCGCAACCGGCTTGACCTCGTTGAGAGCGAAGTCGCGCACCATATCCCGCAGCATTTGCTGCTCTTCGGTCAGAAACATTAGTCCTCAAAGTGTGATATTGGTTGCAATTCTTATAGTCCTTAGCGAGCGAAATTTATCCGCCCAATTCTATAGTTTAGAGTTCACTGCTTTAGCGTGCAAATTTAAACTGGCAAGGCACATGCCCCCGTGCGCCGGCAATTCATATTTGACAAACTGCGGACGAGGGCGTCCGCCTTGACGCAAAGTGAATTGTTAAATAGCGTCAGAGCGACTTTCCTACGCAGAGTTTTTCCCTGCGCGGTAATGACGATGGCTTATGTCGTGCATAGTTCCGTCAGTAATTCAAGAGCCAGTTTGACTTGAATTTTCTGTGCGGCAACTGAATTAAGCCTAATTTGGCATCCCGGCGAGCCGACTAACAATGTGTCCGCGTCGGTCTGTGAGGCATCTGCAATTTTTTTCTGGGCGATTAATTCCGATGTCCCCGGATGGAACACTGCGTAAGATCCGCCAAAGCCACAACAGAGCGCTGCATTGGGCATTTCGACAATTCTAATGTTATCGAGAGCAGATAGAATCTCCCGCCAGCGTCCCGGCTCGCCAAGATGTGTGTTGTGGCAGGAATCGTGCAAGGCGATTCGCCTGCCATCGCTTTTGAATCGCAGTCGTCCGTCATTCAACGCTTCGGCGATGATGCCGCTCATTTGGCGCACTTTTAAACGCAATACCCGCCAGCGTTTCATTACATCATCATCATCATAGAATATTTCACCGTAATCGTTCTGCATCGCGGCGGTGCAGGTCGCGTCGGGCGAAGTGATATAGTCGATGTCCAGACTTTCGAAGAGGTCTATCGTCTTCAGCGCCAACCGGCACGCCAGCGACCAATACCCGTTGTTGATAGCCGGCGCTCCGCAACAACCTTGCGACTTGGGGATAATAACGCGCAGGCCGGCGGAAGTCAGCAGTTTTATAGCCGCATCGACTGCCCACGGCGCACTCAAATTTCCACTGCAACCTATCAATAAGCCGACTGCGCCGACAGTCTTTTTAGCCGGCTCTATAACCTCCGGCAGACGCCTAAGATACGGCGCGCCGCGGAAAACCGGCAAACCGTAACGTACCATCTTTGTTCGTTCCGGATATGCTGGATTAAAACCAAAGAACAATCCATAATTTCGAACATAAAATTTAAATAATCGCTGCTTTCCAATCGTCCAATTCAGCGCGCGACGTTTTTTCATAATCGACGAAGCAAATTCCGCCAAATCCTCCCGGGCTGAAGTCCAGAGCCGCTCAGTCCGGACGCCCGCCGGGCAAACACTCTGGCAGGCATAGCAAGTGAGACAATCGTCGAAAACATCCGCCAGCGCAACCGAAGGTTCTATGGTGTTATTTAACAGTCCTTTAAGTAATTCGATTTTACCGCGCGCCGTCTTGCCTTCATAGCCTTCCGTAATATAGGTGGGGCAGACCGCCTGGCACAAGCCGCAGTTGACGCATTTATTGAGTTCGTCAACCCGCCGGCGGATATTATTTAGAAGCAGATTGGGCTTCATCTGCTGTCGGCGGCGCCAGCTCGATCAGTTCCTGCCCAAAGCCGACCTGCTCGCCGGGCGCGGCTAAGATCTGCTTGACAACTGCCTCCCCCGACGCGCGCACCTCGTTCTCCATCTTCATCGCTTCCACTATTGCCAAAGGCTGGTTCGGCTTCACCCGCTGACCGGGTTCGACTAAAATCTTAATGACTGTTCCCGGCATCGGCGCTACGACCGAGAGGTCGCCGGCGCCAGCCGCGCCTTTCTGTCGGTATTCATCATCCTCGCTGACAATAGCGAAAACCTTCTCCCGCCCGTCGATATGTAAAAACAATCGGCCATTGCGTTGAACGGCATAACCTACCCAGCGTCGGTTAGCAACACTCAAGATGCAGCGCGGCGGCTGGCTAAGGTCGAAATTAACTTCCAAATTCCTGCCGCCGACTTTGAGAGTTAGCGCGTCGCCCTGACGTTGATGTTCGACATTATATATTCCAAAGGCGTCTTTGAACTTCTTTATCACCGCGCGCCTCCGCAGATTTCCCAGTGTCCAATCTGCGCCCACGGCTCAGCGATGCCGGCGGCGGAGGTTGATTCGACCTCAGTATAATTTTTCCTAACTGCTAAACAGGCTAAGGCCAGCGCCAAATCATGCTGTTCCCATGTCAGCGGCTCCGGCGTCCAGTTGGCGAGGTGTTCGCCGATGAAGCCGGTATGATAATCGCCGGATGCAAATGTAGCGCGCTTGAGAACGGCTTTGAGGAATTCGATATTTGTGCCGACGCCAAGCAGGATGGTCCTATCAAGGGCTTGCAAAGCCCGGATAATCGCCCCTGCACGGGTCGGCGCCCAGCATATTAACTTGGCAATAATCGGGTCGTAATAGACGGTTATTTCGTCACCGGTTTCGACGCCGTTGTCGAAGCGGACGCCAGGACCGCGAGGCTCTTCGCAATGCAGCACCGGCCCAGCTGAAGGCAGGAAGCCGGCAGCCGCGTCCTCAGCATAAATACGCGCCTCAATCGAATGCCCGCGCTGATACAGGTCGGATTGATCCCAAGATAATTCCCCGCCCATCGCTACGCGCATCTGCTCCATCACCAAGTCAACGCCGACGACCATCTCCGTGACCGGATGCTCCACCTGAATGCGGGTGTTGACCTCAAGGAAATAATAGTTCTTATTCTCATCCAGCAGGAATTCGACAGTGCCGGCGTTATAGTATCCGGCCGCTTCGGCGACCATCACCGCGGTCTGGCCCATTTGTCGACGCAGTTCGGGTGTTAACGCCGGCGAAGGCGATTCTTCGATGATTTTCTGATGGCGGCGCTGGATGGAACATTCGCGCTCGAATAGATGCACGCGGTTGCCTTTAGTATCGCCGAAGATTTGGAATTCGATATGACGGGGATTTTTTATCAACTTTTCTATATAGACTGTCGGATTGCCGAAGGCGCTCTGCGCTTCGCGCCGGGCGCTTTGGATGGCGGAGGGCAGTTCGGAGGGTTCATAAACAGCGCGCATACCTTTGCCGCCGCCGCCGCCGGCGGCTTTAACCAGCACGGGAAAGTCGATGTTCGCCGCCAATTTAATCAGCGCCGCATCGGAAAAGTCGGTCTCATCGGCTGTGCCGGGAATAATGGGAATGCCGGCGCGTGCCATTGTGCGCCGCGATTCGACCTTGTCGCCGAGCAAACGAATAGATTCCGGCGACGAGCCGATGAAAACTAAGCCCGATTCGGTAACAAGTCTGGCGAACTCGGCATTCTCGGCTAAAAAGCCATAACCGGGATGCACGGCTTGACAGCCGCTTTTATGCGCCGTTTCGATAAGGCGCTCTATTTTAAGGTAACTTTCAGCCGCCGGCGCCGGACCGATAAGGTAGGCTTCGTCAGCCTCGCGCACATGCCGAGCGTTGCGGTCAACTTCCGAATAGACCGCAACCGCCTTGAGGCCTAACTCCCGACAAGCGCGGATGATACGAACCGCGATTTCCCCGCGATTGGCGATGAGAACCTTGGAAAAGGGGTTGGTCAATGAAGCGAATTTAAAGTAATGGGGTAAAAAGAACTAATCGGTTTATATTTATATATTAATATTTATAACTCCAATGTCAATGATTTGCCGCTGCGTTTAAGGCGGTTTGCGAAATATTTCATTATGTCAGAAATTGAAACACCCGCCGCAGTGGATTATTATTCGCAAGCGTTCAGCCCCAGAATTACCTATAGACCGAGAATGATCAGAGTTCAGCGCTTTAGCCTGCGTATTATCACGCTAAAGCGGTGAACTCTAAACTTTCAAACGCCAACTCGCTTCATTTCAGCCGCGCTATTTTCATAGTCTGAGTTTCATTTTGCGTTTTAATCCGCGCCAAATAGAGGCCATTTGGCTGGCTGCCGGCTGTCCAAACAGGTCTATATTTTCCAGCCGGCAGGTCGGCATCGATAAGACGAGCAATTTCCACGCCTTGCAGCGAATATATCACTAATTGGACGTGTGCGTCCTGTGCCAAAACGAAGGTTAATTCCAGGTTGTAGTTGAAAGGATTGGGAGTCGGGGGATAAAATTTAAGACCGCAAGTTTTATCAGGCCAAGGATATTGGCTCATATCTATATGACACCTAGCGAAACCGTCGCTGTGATACTCACCTCCGCCTTCCAGCCACACCGGCTCGATAGTTTGTTCGTCGATACCATCCCAAATTTCAAAGGTCAATCTGTCATTCTCTTTAGCGCCATCGATTTCAGGCGTTGTCGGGTCGTCGCCCCAGACCGAGATGCCGTATAAAAGAACGGGCGTCCCTGCCCGTCCGTTAAGGCGGTCAATGTAATGGACAGGCAGAGACGCCCATCCTCCTATCTCCGCAGCGCCGGCGCAAAGTCCGTCTTTCGTAAATACACCCACTTCCAAACATTCCAAATTCCGCATTCCAAATTCCAAATTAATCAGGAGGCTCATATTCCTCCCCGTCGGTTCGGGCGGACGAAAGTGGACCAAGCGGAAATCAGCATCAGATCCAGCATCAGCATTTCTCAACATCTGTCCTTCATTCGGGTAAATCAGTGTGTCGGCTGCTGCGACCTTGAGTTGATAACCTTTGCCGCGCTGTAATAGACCCATATTGGAGAATCCGGCATTAGGGCGATAGAACCGCCCGATCTCGTCTTTGGCGATAATCAAATTCTCTTCGATACCGTCAAACGCCTCCTCAGCCGGCAGTCTCGCGGCAGGGAAGTAGGCGGCTATATTCCAGCCGACGTTTAAAGGTATTTCAGTCTCTACATCGACCGGCAGGTTGATGATATCCAGCGACTCCCAATCAGTCAATTTGGCTTGATAACCATATCGAAAATCCCAAAAAATGAGAGTGCTGAAACGATTGGGTAAGAAAAACCGACCGATCGCGTCTTTCACGATAAAAAGATGTTCGCGACGCAAAATATCGTCCCAAATCGTGCGCATATATAAACTTGCCGGGGGGATGTGAGACGATATTAAATTCCAACCCCGGCGCATATTTATTCGACAATTCTCAACAGGATCCACACCTAATTGGATGAGGTAGGCATCGACATTATTTTCAAAAGAAGTATAACCGGCAATTGAAACACCGGCATCATTCTCGCCGATAGTGAAACACTCTTCCGCCAAATCGCTGCCGAAATTTTCAGTCCATAGAACATTGCCGTGTTGGTCGACGCGGACGAGTTTGCAGTCCAGACTGCCACTGCGGGCATCTTGAATATATCCTAATAAATAGAAGCCGCCCAAGGCTGCTTCGCGCAGGCTGTAAAATCCTTCCCTGTCAGCGTAGTCGTAAAGTTTCTGCCATTCAAGCCGGCCATTTCCGTCTGTCTTGACTAAATAAGCATCCCAGAGGCTCGCATCATCGCTTACCGTTAAGCCGGCAAGCGCAAAACCACCGTCCAATGTCTGAATAATATCGTTGGCGTCATCGTTGTGTTCGCCGCCATAAGACGCATCCCACTGGACATCGCCCCGGCTATCGACTTTGACCAGATACATATCCTTAAGTCCGGCGCCTTGCGATGTAGTGTAGCCGGTCAGGGCGAAGCCGCCGTCGGAAGTGGGAATATGGCGCCGGCAGTAGTCGTATTCCGCACCGCCGTAAGTTCGCTGCCAGATTAACTCGCCGTCTGCGTCAGTCTCGACCAGATAAAAATCCTTCGCGCCGGCGCCCCACGACCAATTGAAACCGGCTAAACTAAATCTGCCGTTCGGCAGTTCATAGACCGAGAAGCACTCGTCGTAGTGCCTCCCGCCGAAGGTGCGCATCCAGAGTTGGCGGCCTTGAGCATCGGTTTTTATGAAGTAAAAGTCGGTCGCCCCGGCGCCGAATGAGAACGACGCTCCTGCGATGGCGAAGCCGCCGTCTCGGGTGCGCATTACACAGTTAGCGCGCTCGCCGCGCTCCCCACCAAAGCGGCGCTGGAACATCACTTCGCCGCGCCCGTCAAGCCGCATCAAAAAGATATCGGTGTCGAAATCGGAAGTATCGACGATGTGGCCGACGATAACATAACCATCCCGCCCTAAAGCCCGGTGCGCTTGGCCGTATTCCAGCAAAGGACTGCCCACCGCCCGCTCAAAAAGAATCTCCGGTTGCGCTGCCAATAGTAATGGCAGCCAAGCCAAAGCGTTCGCGGCAAGTATTCTTAATCGGTATTTTTTTCTCTTGATTTTCATCATAAATCCTAAAGGTTTTTCCAAACTCTCAACCTTCCACTTTCAACCTGCTAACTTGCTAACTTGCTATCAATCGCCAGCTGGGCAGTTTGATGGTAAAAGCGGCGCCTTTGCCGATTTCGCTGGCGACGATGATTTCCCCTCGATGCTGTTTGATGATGTTGTAAGTCATCGACAACCCCAAGCCCATCCCTTGTCCGACATCGCGGGTGGTGAAAAAAGGCTGAAATATTTTATCGATATTTTCAGGCGCGATGCCGACGCCCTCATCGATGACCTTGATTTCGACCCAATCGGCTGTGCGGTTGAGGAAAACATCGACCTTGCCTTTGCGACCGCTCTCTTTGACGGCTTGCACAGCATTCGAGATTAAATTCAAGATAGCCTGGCCGATTTGACCGCTGCTACATTCATAGGGCAGCAGGTCGGCGCAATGTTCGACGACCTCGCAAACTCCCTGCCATTGCGGGCGCAGTATATTCACCGCGGAATGAATCGCCCGGCTCAAGTCGCAGGGTGTTAATTCGCCGCGGTCCTGACCGGCGAAAGCGCGCAAATCCTGAATGATTTGCTGCGTGCGGGTTGTGCCTTCCCGTATATCGCTGAGCAGCGTCGGTAAATCCGCGCGCAGATAGTCGATATCGGCGTCGATGCAAATCCGTTTGAACTCATCAGGCGCGGCTTCTCCAAACGAAGCGATACAGGCGTCGATAACTGTTATTAACACTCTAAAATTGCTTTCCAGATGTTCCAAATTGCCGGCGATGAAATTCAGCGGGTTGTTAATTTCGTGGACTAATCCAGCCAACATCTGCCCGAGCGAAGCCAATTTCTCCGAATGCACCAATTGCGCCTGTGCTGATTTGAGTTTCTCCAGCGTCTCAGCCAGCGCTTTGTTGCGGTCGCCGAGCGTTTTCAACAACAGTGCATTATCCAGCACAATTGCTGCCCTATTAATAAAGGCTTCCAATAACCGGCGGCTGTCGGCATCGAACTTCAGCGGTCCGGTTCCGCCCATCGCAATGATGCCGATTTGCTCATTATGCGCGGTTAAGGGCCAATACAACGTTTGCGTCAACTGATTGTTTAATGGAAATATAGGCGTGGCGCGGATTAGGGTTTTAACTATTATTTGCGGCGGGGCGGTCGAATCGTCTTTCCTTGCATTATTCCACATCCACTGTATGAAATCTTCGCTTATCTGTGTCGCAAAGCCATCCAACAAATACAATACGCCATAAGGTTTATCGCCGCGCGTTAATAAAACGCCGCCGACGACAAATTCGAACACCCGCGCAAATAATGCGGTAACTTCATCTACAGCCGATTCAAAATTTTCAACTTTGGCGTTCAGCGCTTCCAATTCACCGGCGATGGTCATTTCGAAGAGTCTTTGGTCGAGCATCCGGTTGACGACTTGCAGGATTTCGCCTTCGCCGACCTGGCGCGGCGGCATTGGCAGCATCCCTTTCAGCATCCGTTCTTTCAATAGATCGCGCGCTTGGATTAACAACTGGTCGTCTTCGAGGTCTTTTACTATATATGCGTCAGCGCCGGATGACATTCCCCGATAGCGGTGGCTCTGCAAGTCGCGTGAGGTTAGGATGATAATCGGCGTCGAGCGGGCTTCCGGGTCGTCTTTGAGCGTCCGACAGACCTGATAGCCGTTCATCCGCGGCATTTCGATATCAAGAACGACTAAATCCGGCGGATTGGCATAGAAACGTAGCAGGGCTTCCATCCCGTCGGCCGCCGTATCGACCAGCCAGCCTTCCTCGCTGAATATATAGTTCAATATCTCCGTGACCGTCGGACTATCGTCAGCCACAAGAATTCTGGGTTTATCTTCCATAATTAAAGGGAGAAGGAGGTAAAGGAAGAAAGGGAGAAAGTTGGTATAGTCATATAAATAAGATATTTATGCTGATAATTAAATGAAATTGGTATGAAAGCGGTTGACCATCGGGATGAGAAAGTCCGGGCGGTCGGAGATGATGCCATCGACGCCCCATTCGAGCAGCCGTTCGGCGTCGGTTGGGAGGTTGACCGTCCAGACTAACACCTTCAAACCTTCCTGATGTGCGGCGTCAATCCAGGCGCGATTGACGATGTTGTAATGCGGCAGGATATATTTACAGCCTAATAGACCCGCGGCTCGCACGCCGCTGCGCCCGCGCACTATGCGGCCCGTCAACCTGTCCAATAATAATCCGCGCGCCAAATCCGGCGTCGCTTGATGAACCATCTGCACAGCCTCCGGTATAAAAGATGTTATCAACACCCGATTAGCCATATCCTGATGGTCGATTTGCGCTAAAACAGCATCGACGGCGTCTAATTCCTTTATTTCGAGATTAAACGCCAATTTCTCTTTATAGCGATAGAG
>Ga0194125_10011358_pt1 | contig 11946 bp, 7 predicted proteins | sample TA2KigC250mmetaG_FD_148626 | JGI IMG/M metagenome (GOLD analysis project Ga0194125, IMG submission 148626) | Freshwater microbial communities from Lake Tanganyika, Tanzania - TA2015034 Kigoma Deep Cast 250m | ecosystem: Environmental > Aquatic > Freshwater > Lake | place: Tanzania: Lake... | reverse complement strand
TAGAGGCGATAGAAATTCATTTACGATATAAGTATTCCTTCTGGGATGCTATGATTATAGAGGCAGCCCTAAGAGGTAATGCTTCATTACTGTTGTCTGAGGATTTATCTGATGGTCAAATAATTAAAAGTGTTAAGATTAAAAATCCTTTTCTTGGTACTTTACTGTGAGTCCAGAAAAAATATCTTTAACTTTAATTTATGCCTGATAATCCTTTAGTATCCATAATTGTCAGGACAAAAGACAGGCCAAAACTTTTGAAAAGGGCATTACAGAGTATTGCTGCCCAGACCTACCGGCAAATCGAGGTTGTCCTTGTTAATGACGGCGGCTGTGACCTTGATATTGAAGAAATAAAAAGCATCCTTGGAGATATGTCCCTGAACTACATTAGACTCGAAAAGAACACAGGCAGGGCACATGCAGGGAATGTGGGGATAGAGAATGCGAAAGGTGAATATATAGTGTTTTTAGACGATGATGACATCTTTATGCCTGAAGGTATAGAAACACTTGTCAACACATCGATTTATCATCCTTCAACAGTTATATACGGTACAGTAATTTGCAAACGGCATTCTGCAGATGGAAAAGATATCATTACAGAATGGCTTTTAGGATCACCCTTTGATAAGGAGAGGCTCTTACTTGAAAACTATATACCAGTCAATTCCCTTTGTATCCCAAGAGACTTGCTAATAAGTATAGGAAACTTAGACACTGATTTTGTCATCTATGAAGATTGGGATGTGCTTATAAGACTTGCAGAGAAATCAAATTTTAGTCACATTGATAAAGTAGTTGCAGAATACAGCATCTTTGAGACCTCAACCCTAACAGGTAAGCATGGACAAGAATTTCAGATGAGATATCGGGAAAAGATACTAATAAAACACTTTGATAAACTGACCCCTTCAATTATTCTAAAGTTTCTCATCTACGCTCCTCACATCACGGCAAAAGACTATGAAATTGAGCATTATGTAAATGAAATTGGTAAATTAAAAGAACAGGTCCTTTTACAAAACAAAGAATTAGAGCAACAAAAAGACTTTATTAACAAATTACTATCAAAAAAGACGAAAGATAAGTATGAGTTAACGCACTTAATAGAAAAAATCGAAAGATTCCACAATGAGCTATCAGCGATCAAGAGAGAAAGGGATCTCTTGTCAGCTAATCTAAATAACATCTTAAATTCGAGGTCTTGGAGGTACACGGCACCACTCAGAAAGACAATGTCTATTTTCAGAAGTCTTATAAAGAAATCAACAAAACAAGACAAATCTTATTTACAAACACAACCAATTGACCTGAAAGAAACCATTAGCGATCTTAAGTCAATGCCTCTTGTTGAGGTCATAATAGTAAATTTTAACGGGAAAAAGTATTTAGACAATTGCGTCTCATCACTCCTTAGGACAGACTATCCTAATTTTTCAATTACTATTGTTGATAATAATTCAACAGACGGTAGCATCGAGATAATTCAGGAAAAGTACAAACAAGTAAAGGTTATAAGAAATGACGTCAATTTGGGATTTGGGGCTGCTAACGAAATAGCAATCACCAATACTGATGCCCAGTTAATTGCTTTATTGAATAACGATACTATTGTTGAACCTGACTGGTTAACTCCGTTGGTAAAGGTAATTATGTCAGACGAAAGCATAGGTGCTGTGTCATCAAAAATTCTTTTAATGGACAATGAGAATGTGATAAACAATGCTGGAGGTGGAATGACATTTGCCGGCTTTGGGTATGATATCGGATTGTATATGCCTGACGACAAAAGATACAGCCATCATTATGAGATACTTTTCCCCTCTGGCGCTGCCTGTCTGATAAAAAGAGATGTCTTTTTAAAGATTGGAGGTTTTGACAAGTCATTTTTTATGTACCATGAAGATGTTGACTTAGGATGGCGACTATGGCTCTGTGGTTATAGAGTCATATTTGTGCCTGAATCTAAAGTATATCATGCCTTTGGAGGCACATCAACAAGGATTGGAGGGAGTGACTTTAAGCTTCAATATGGCATGAAACATGCCCTAAGGTCAATCATCAAAAACTATGAGATTAAAAACCTCTTTATAGCACTCTTTTATTTTTTTATTTTAGGGCTAGGACGACAGATTGTTACAGGCAACAAGGCATTTACCGAATCGATTAAGTGGAACATTAAGATACTTCCAGACACGTTAAGGCAGAGAAGAATGATATTGAAAACAAAAAAAATTAAAGACATAGAACTCATCCGAAGAGGCTTAATTCACAGAGGACTTCGCTGCCCTGTTTTTTGTCCAGACTATCAAATAATGAATATGAAGATGTTCAAAGAGTCTTCTAACAAAAGAGACAACATATCATTAGGTAAAACAGACTTTTTAAACCTTGGATACGGCTGGTTTCATAAAGAACCATGCTATAAAGATAGCAGATCACACATTAGATGGACAATGTCTGAGGCAGTTGCTTATCTTTACTCTGAACATGAGAGTGCTAAGGTTTGCCTTTCTGCCCATAGTCTTCTTGCAGAAAAAAAAGGGGTGAGACAGGCAATATCTATTTCTGTTAACAATACATATCATTTTGACTTTGAGTTAGAGGGTAACAATTTTGCAGATTACAGGACACCTTTTTTAGAGATAAAGGGGCCAATTGAAATTGAAATAAAAACCAGTACTACCTTTATACCTCATCAATTATTCCTCAACAATGACTATCGTGAGCTGGGAATTGCTATTAGAAAGATTTGGTTAGAGTACAAGGAAACAGATTGTAAGCAGCCTCTTGATAGCATCTCTGTTATCATACCAACATACAACAGGGCAAATATATTAATGAAGACATTGAAGGCTCTTGAGGAACAAACCCTATCAAACGACTTATTTGAAGTTATTGTAGTTGATGATGGTTCAACTGACAACACCAAAGAGACAGTAAAAAAATTTATGGAAACAACACGCCTTGATGTTAAATACTATTACCAGGAAAATAAGAAACAGGGTGCAGCGCGTAATTTGGGTATAAAGATGTCAAATAGACCCATCATCTTGTTCATTGGAGATGACATAGTACCAACGAGAGATTTCCTTCAACAACATTTAACGACCCATCAGCAACTCAACAAACATCACAAACTTGCAGTTTTAGGTCAAACAAAATGGTCATCTGACACCAAAATAACACCATTTCTGAAATTCATCAATGGATACGGCCCTCAATTTGGATATGACCTCATCAGCGATGGAGAAGAACTAAACTTTAGCCTTTTTTATACATCAAATATATCAATCCCGAGGTCCTTTTTAGAACGATTAGATTATATATTTGACGAAGACTTTAAGACCTATGGGTGGGAAGATATCGAGTTAGGTTATCGTTTACAAATGAAAGGCATGACTATTATTTACAATTCTAAGGCAATAGCAGAACACCATCACGAAATGAATGTAATAACCTTTTCAAAAAGACAGTTCAACGTTGGAAAGGCAGCACACACCCTTTTTCGTAAGCACCCCCAACTTGAAAAATTACTAAATGTGCAAAAAATTCCATCATGGTCAAGACATAAAAACATCATCAAATTTATCAAACTGATAACACTTTTTATCGAACTGATAATATTTTCCCTTGATACCGCCAATATCAAACTGCCCCATAGGATATACGATTTTGTGCTAAATGTTCATTGGGCAGTTGGTTACCTAACTGCAGATGAACAAGTCAAAAAAGAGGAATGAGGGTCACCTATGAAAAAGGCTGCCAAGTATAAAAGGGAGGCATTGGGGTCAGGCTTGGCATTGGAGGCATTGGGGTCAGGCTTGATTTTATGCATTCAGATTTCTGACACGAATCACGGATTCCGGAGGTAAGCCATGTTAAAGGCAAAGAGGTCTCTGCAATATTGGCAAGCATTCTTAGGAGCTTGATTGTCTTTAAAGAAAATAGGTCTAAGTCAAATGTCAACTATAGAGTGGGCAAAAGAGAGAAAAGATGTTATTTATAGGTAGACTTTCCTTTAATTTTTATTCTATATACAACAACTGTTTTGGCTGCATCGTCTATCGTATAGAGGACACGATAATTACCAATGCGAATGCGATAACCTTCTTTTTCTGTGAGCTTTTTAGAACCACGAGGGCGTGGATTAGAGACAAGGGAAAGGATCTCTCTGTCAATAGCAGCCCGATATTTTATTGGAATCTTTTCAGCCTCTTTTTCAGCCCTACGCTCTATTACGATCTTGTAATTCAACGTTTAAGCCAGGTCTTGCGGAACTTTTCATATGGAGTAAAACCAGTTGCTTCTCTTTCAGCCTTAAGAAGGTCATTAGCATCTTCAAGGTCTTCAATTAACTCCAATATATTTTTGTATTCCTTGAAGCTAAGCACAACAGATTTTTTCTGGCCTTTTTCATCGACTAAGTATTTAGGCTTAATAGTTTCAGTAACCCGTGACATTTTTAGCCTCCCTGCGACTCTCTTTAATAAAAGCTTAACAAAAGAGATGGGAGTAGTCAATAAAGAAGGTTTTTGGAAAGTTTTTATAAGGGGGCATTGGGGTCAGGCTTGATTTTATGCACACAAACGGAAAAATTATAAACCTTACGGCTTCGTCTGTGCCGCAACCGTTATCTGCTCAGTGCGGGCAGCAAAAAGGAAAAACCTATGAAAAAGATAATAATATTTTTCACAAGTTTATTGCTTCTATTAAGTTATACTCATTGTAGCATAGCTTTAGCGGTAACCTTTATTGATTCTGGGCAATCATTAGGTTCCCAATATCTAAATGTAGAAATTGACATTGGAGACATAGATAATGATGGTGATTATGATTTGCTATTGGCTTCGCAAGGTTCGTCTGGAGCAATTGAAGTCTATATAAACAATGGCTTTGGAACGTTTACTAAATTAAATCAGCAGTTCCCTCAAGCCAAGGCATCTTCCGGGGGCACATTTGAAGACATCACTTTTGGAGTTATCTTGGTCGATGTCAACAATGACGGATGGCTTGATATCGTAACAGCAGATGCTTGGGATGGTGTAAATATTTACCTCAACGACAAAAGTGGTCACTTTTTGCCTTCACAGCTTGGTCTAGGAACCGAGGGCATCGAAGTGAAGGGGGTCGACCTTGGTGATATAGACAATGATGGTGACTTGGACATGATCTTCGGAGGTCACCAGTATTATAGGGGTAATGAAGTCTGGGTCAACAATGGCAATGGAATATTTACAGACACTGGACAACGGCATTATTCCGAGGCAATCTGGCACTTGGCATTTGGAGATATAGACAGTGATGGTGATCTTGATTATGTGTTCACTAGCCGTTACACCGAGCCTAATACTACAAGCGAAGTTTATTTTAATGACGGTAAAGGTAATTTCAATAACTCAAATCAAGATTTTCTACCCATAGGTAACAGCTTTGGCATAGTATTAAGAGATATAGATAATGATGGTGACTTAGATTTTATTGAACCTAATAATGCTGAGTCTGACCCACTTACTGCACCAAGGATCAGAATATTTTTGAATAATGGTTCTGGTATCTTTTCTAATTCTGGTCAAAACTTAGGTGGCTCAAGTGTAAAAGATGTTGATCTTGGGGACATTGATAATGATGGTGATTATGACATGGTGATTGCTAATTGGTTAGTTGAGAATTCTTTATTAATTAATGATGGTAAAGGTGTCTTTAGGCAAGTAGGCCCTGACTTGCTTCTACCTCATGGAACTCATGCTGTCAAACTCTGCGACTTAGACAACGATGGAGACTTAGATCTTGTTATAGGTAACTTAGTAGACAAAACATACAGAGTTTATTTTAGCAATCAAGCCGGCGTGGTCGCTAATTCCATCCCTGCACCTCCTACTTCACTTCAAAGTGAGTATTCTAAAGGGCAAGTTATACTTACGTGGAATAATGGCGTTGATGCTGAAACCCCACAAAACACACTTACTTACAATTTAAGAGTTGGAACAGTTAGTAATCCACATTCCATAGTTACAGGTGTAATACGTTGTGGCCCTGGCAACATGGGACATGCTTTTAAAAAGATACTTAATAATCTACCAGAAGGTGAGTATATTTGGAGTGTTCAAACTGTTGATGCAGGTTATTCTAAATCGAATTGGGCTATTGAACAAAAGTTCACAATTGGTACGCTACCCCCTGTATATCATTCTCCTGTCTACCGTTTCTGGAGTGATACATACAGAGGGCATTTCTTCACTATAAGCGCCGAGGAGAAGGACTACATAATAGCTAATTATCCTCCACACATATGGAAATATGAAGGGATAGCGTATTATGCCTATACTACTGCCACTTCTGGAGCCTCTCCAGTATATCGTTTCTGGAGCGATACATACTTTGGGCATTTCTTTACCATAAGTTCTGCAGAGAAAGACTATATAATAGCCACATATCCATCAAATATATGGAGGTATGAGGGCATAGCTTGGTATGCCTTTACTACTCCTATCTCTGGAACTTCTCCAGTATACCGTTTTTGGAGCGATACGTATAAGCATCACTTCTTTACCATAAGTGCCGATGAAAAGGACTACATTATAGCTACATATCCTCCAGATATATGGAGATACGAGGGAATAGCATGGTATGCCTATCCTTAATATCTCTATTTCAATGGAGGTGTAAAATGTTTAATCGACAAAAAATTGTTTTAGTTGGTCTGATAAGTATGCTTATCCTTATTTTTATAGGAGAGGCGTGGTCTGGAATATCTCCAGTATATCGTTTCTGGAGTGACACATACTTTGGGCACTTCTTTACTATAAGTGAAGAAGAAAAGAATCACATAATAGCTACTTATCCATCAAACATATGGAAATATGAAGGGATAGCGTACTATGCCTATACTACTGCAACTTCTGGAGCCTCTCCCGTATACCGTTTCTGGAGTGATACATACTTTGGGCACTTCTTTACCATAAGTTCTGAAGAGAAAGACTATATCATAGCCACATATCCATCAAATGTATGGAGGTATGAGGGCATAGCTTGGTATGCCTATCCTGCTCAGACCGCTGGTGCCTCCCCAGTTTATCGTTTCTGGAGCGATACGTATAAGCATCACTTCTTTACCATAAGTGAAGAAGAAAAGATCCATATAATAGTCACATATCCACCACATATATGGCGCTATGAGGGTATTGCCTGGTATGCCTTTCCCTCTGTAATAAATTCAGAAGATCTGGCCTTTCAACATTTAGAAGAGGTTATGGATAATTTCCATGAGACCTTCGACGTATATACCGATCTCTCTGCAGCCGGAAACCATTTCGTTACCCTGGGGAGGATGTCCAGCCCAGGAGATGAAGACAAAATACAAATAAATCCCGGCTTCACAGTTAATTGTTTTTCTGGGGCTACCTGTATCGAGAACCGATTTTATTCAAGTGGAAATAACTGGGGTGGATGGTACTTTATGAATGGTGTATTAGAAGGAGAAGAGACTCAACCTAAGCTTAACTGGGGAGATTACCCCAATGCTGGAATTGACCTAACAGGAGCTACAAAGCTTACCTTCTGGGCGAAAGGAGGTAAGGGTGGAGAACGTGTAGAGTTTTTTGCCTTTGGAGTAGGAAGAGACCCAACAACAGGCAATCCTATCGAACCATATCCTGATTCCTCTCCGAAAGTCTCACTTGGTTACGCAACCCTTAGCAACAAGTGGACTGAGTACACCATAGACCTGACAAACAAAGATTTGAATTATGTTTTAGGAGGTTTTGGATGGGTCACCAATGCACCTCAGAATAATAACCAGAACATCACTTTCTATCTTGATGATATCAAATATAACAAAAGTCGTCTTACCGATCCTCGTTTTTTAGTCAGTTATGAGACTATCCCTTCTTCTTTAGATTTTGACACCATCATGAAAAATGTAGCCTTTACATATGACAATGCCTTGGTTCTTATTGCATTTCTCTCCAGAGGGACGGTGGGGGATATGCAAAGAGCTAAGCTTCTGGCTGATGCCCTGGTATATGCTATTAATAACGACCGCTACTTTACCGATGGCCGTTTGAGAAATGCCTATCAGGGAGGAGATCTGGTTCTATTTCCCGGCTGGACGCCCAACGGTAAAGCTAACACAGTTCGGATGCCAGGTTGGTGGGATTCGAGTAAGAACGTATGGTATGAAGATAGATTTCAGGTAAGTACCAATACAGGTAATCTGGCCTGGGTCATGATTGCCCTTCTCTCTTACTATGAGAAAGCAGGAGGAAGCCAATACCTTGAAGCTGCAAGGAAGATAGGAGAGTGGATCGAGGTGCATGCCAGAGATACCAGAGGGGCTGGAGGGTATACAGGTGGTTATGAGGGTTGGGAAATGACCAGCAACAATCCTCAAGGCCAAACAAAGATCTTTTGGAAATCTACAGAACATAATATAGACGTCTATGTAGCATTTATGAGATTATATAAAGCAACTGGAGAATCAATCTGGAGAAATAGGTCCCTCTACGCCAAAGCCTTTGTGAAAGCCATGTGGGATGAAAAAGAAGGACATTTCTGGACTGGGACACTTGAGGATGGAGTAACAATCAATACCAGTACAGTCCCTGCTGATGTGAGTACATGGGGTCTTATGGCATTAGGAGAAGCTGGCAGTTACGGAAAAGGAATTGCTTGGGTGGAAAATAACTGCTATGTAGAAGCTGATGGATTCAAGGGCTTCGACTTCAATAATGATAGAGATCATGTATGGTTCGAGGGAACCGCGCACATGGTCTTAGCCTATCAGATTTTAGGAGATAAAACCAAGTCAAGTACCTTTCTTTCTGAGCTCGAGAAATCTCAGAACAAAGCCCCGAATAACAATGGCAAGGGGATTGTAGCAGCCAGTTATGATGGACTTACCACAGGGTTTGATTGGCTTTACTATAACCGATTACATATTGGGGCAACCGCTTGGTTCATTTTTGCGGAAAGAGGATATAATTCTTACTGGGGAATCAAGACTACCGACCCTATCCCAACATATGAGCCAGAACCTTATGAGGTAACCTATACATACCATGACTTCACTTTGACCACTGTCTGCACGTATGATGATAATTGGTGCGGATATGCTGATCGACCTGGAAAGGCTGTAGTATACGGAAAGATGTCCAAGGATATAGAGGTTTTACTTCCATATTCAAATGTAGATGTTACCATTTTTATTCCATGCAATGGTTGGGGAGAAGGGTTGGCGGGCCCGAATGGATCATCCGCGCAAATCATTGTGAATGATACCATAAAAGAGGAAAAGATAGATAATACAATGTCATTCCATCATGGAGGATATTACAAATACGAGTACTGTAGTAGTTTCACTAACACATTTGATATAAATAAAACGCGGATTCAATTGACCATAAAGATGAATGGAGGAGTAAGGTTAGATTTCCAAAGAGCAAAGTTAAAATTTTATTAAATAGAGAAAGCTTTGTCCTATAAAAAATTTGAGGCAAAGGATTGCATCGGGTTTGCCAAAAACTCTAATGAGGAGGTGTAAATAAATGTTTACTCGACAAAAAATTGTTTTAATTAGCCTGATAAGCATACTCATCCTTCTTTTTGCAGAAGGATCACGGTCTCTTATGATTGAACTGAGTACAGAAGAACTTACCAGAGATTCGGAGATTGTTGTTGTTGGAGAAGTGGGGGATGTGATGTCATTCTGGAGCGAGGATGGGACGACGATATTTACCAAGGCCAAAGTTATGGTAGATCAAGTTGTAAAAGGTATTCACCATACGGAAGTAGACATTGAATATAAAGGAGGGGAGGTTGGAGAGATAGGGCTAAGAGTTTCTGATGCTCCCTCCCTTGAAAAAGGAGAGAAGGTTATTTTATTTCTTAAGACTAAAAAGATAGAAAAAGGTGTAAAAGTCTTTAATATTGTAGGAAATGCACAGGGAAAGTATACGGTTAGGGAAGACGGGATAGCAATTAAGGGAGGATTTTCTGTTGTAAGAGATACCGAAGATGTGATTGATGACTATATTCCTGTAGAAGACCTCTTGAATAAGATAAGGAGTGTGAAATGAATAAAAAGACAACTTGCCTAATCTTTTCTCTGGTTACTTTATTTGTTTTGATTTTGTCTCCTTTCTCTGAGGCTTTCGTAGTTAACAGGACTCCTACCGGAGCAACCATTAAATGGTTTACAAATAACACAACCTATTATATCAATACCTCAGGCGGCCCTGCTGGTTCTCTTTCGGCTATCCAGAATGCAATGCAGACATGGACGAACGCACCAGCTAATTTTAGTTTTATATATGGCGGAACAACAACAAGTACAGCCTATGGAACCCTTGACTATTATAATATGATTGGCTTCGGCTCTCTACCCGTTGGGACTGTCGGCGAGAATAGTCGTTGGTATTACGTTAACACTGGTCAACTTTTAGACTGTGACATAAGGCTGAATACTTATTATTCATGGGCAACTGATGGGTCTGCAAATAGTTTTGATGTGGAGTCGGTTGCGCTTCATGAATTAGGCCATTCCTTGAGCTTAGGTAACGTGGATTCTCCCGCCGACGCAGCAATGTATCGTTATATCTCTAAAGGACAAATTAAAAGGAGCTTACACCAGGATGACATAGATGGTATTGTATTTATCTACGGACCCGGTACCTCTCCAGTTTATCGTTTTTGGAGTGATAACTTTAAACATCATTTCTATACAATGAATGAGGCGGAGAAAAATCACCTTATCTGTTGTGACTCAAATTGGCGTTATGAGGGTATAGCCTGCTATGCATGGCCAACACAGGCGAGTGGTACCTCTCCTGTGTATCGTTTCTGGAGTGACGTCTTTAAGGGGCATTTCTATACAATGAATGAGGCGGAGAAAAATTACCTTATCTGTTGTGACTCAAATTGGCGTTATGAGGGTATAGCCTACTATGCATGGCCAACACAGGCGAGTGGTACCTCTCCTGTGTATCGTTTCTGGAGTGACGTCTTTAAGGGGCATTTCTATACAATGAATGAGGCGGAGAAAAATTACCTTATCTGTTGTGACCCAAATTGGCGCTATGAGGGAATTGCATGGTATGCGGTCAAGTAGAATTTAGATTAAATATGGCACGAAAAAGATCTTAAAAAGCAAAGATATGAGAAAGCTTCATTGAGTATTCTCTGACTTCAAAGCTTGCATACGCAGGATACCCGTTGTTAGTAGGGTCAGGCTTGATTTTATGCATCTGAAATGGTATAGTTCTGTCTATGGCAAGACCGCCCCGCATAGAATTTCCGGGAGCATTTTACCATGTGATTGTGCGTGGCAATCAGAAACAACCAATCTTTCTTGACGATCAAGATAGAGCCGAATATCTGCAATCTATATAAAACCTAAATTGAGCGATTTATTTATTTAAAACCATATTAATCAAGGTATTCTAAAGAAAATGCAATCACCCAATAAGTGTCATTCTCTGGCTTGACCAGAGAATCCAGGGTTTCCCGTGAAAACGGGAATCCAGGGTTTCCTGTGCAAACAGGAATCCATTTCCTGTGTATAGTTCCCCGCTTTCGCGGGGACGGCGTCTGGATTCCCCGATCAATCAGTAGTAGGGTCAGGCTTGATTCTATGCATCTGAAATGGTATAGTTCTGACTATGGCAAGACCGCCCCGCATAGAATTTCCAGGAGCATTTTACCATGTGATTGTGCGTGGCAATCAGAAACAACCAATCTTTCTTGAAGATCAAGATAGAGTCGAATATCTGCACAGAGTAAGCCATTACAAGGAGAAATGCGGATTTGTCCTTTACTCATATGTCCTTATGTCGAATCACGTTCATCTTCTCATTGAGACCCTAAAAGACCCTCTCTCTAAGATTATGCAGCTCATTTCCTTTACCTATGCACGTTACTTCAACAAGAAATACGATAAAGTCGGCC
>Ga0194125_10011355_pt1 | contig 11947 bp, 8 predicted proteins | sample TA2KigC250mmetaG_FD_148626 | JGI IMG/M metagenome (GOLD analysis project Ga0194125, IMG submission 148626) | Freshwater microbial communities from Lake Tanganyika, Tanzania - TA2015034 Kigoma Deep Cast 250m | ecosystem: Environmental > Aquatic > Freshwater > Lake | place: Tanzania: Lake... | reverse complement strand
CATGCCACACCTGGCCGTTTACCGTCAGCACCACTTTCACAACCGGGTAGCTGCCTCCAGTGAGGTCCTGGGCACTGTAAGATATGGTGAGGGTGCTGCTGCAGCCTTTTTCGTCCCTGAGGCTCTTAGCATTGGCACTGGCTTCAGCCCTGAGGACTTCTCTGGTTGGGGGCAGGGTTTCCGTCGGTGGAGGAGTGACCTCGGTAGGTGGAGGTGTCACTGGAGGTAGTGTAGGAGTTACTGTAGGCGGAGTAAACGTGGATGGTGGAGTAACACCCGGAGTCACTGCCGGTGGTGTTGGTGTTTCTTCAGGGCAAACTTCACATTCTGGGTCGCAGGATTCTTTCATCTTGTCGCAATCGCATTTAAACGGAACACATTTATAAAACGGGAAATTGGTAGTCTCTTCACACTTACAACGGATGAGCCATTTGACGTAGTCGCGGAGTCCTTTAAAGTTGGCGAATTCAGCGTTGTCCCTGATGTTGCACAATACAGCGCAGTATCGTCGCTTAGCGACTACATTACACCAGTCGGGATGCTCGACCGGAATTACCACATCTTCTCCCGGCTCGTATTCTTGGGGAGACTCGTATTCTATGTCGTATGGCTTTATCGCCGGCCATAGCATATCCCTCGGGTCCTGGAGCTTACACCATTCGAGGTATCTTTCCAGTATCAACTCTTGCTGGAACAGCCTGCGCTCGTTTTCCTTGGACTTTACAAGGCAGCACCGCCAAGCTTTCCATTGGAAATGACCATTTAGCTGCTCCTTTTGCCTGTACGCTTCATAGACTAACCTGTGGTGCTCATCCAGTAGTTTTCGGTGGTCTTCCAGCGCCTTCTTGATGCGGGCATATTCTTCCTTATCTTTCTGTGTAAGCTTGCTCCCGTCGTTAAACTTTACCTCCTCGCCTTCAAACAGAATCTTGACCATACTCTCTAGCTGCGTCTTCTGTGCCTGGGTAAGCTTGGTTTTCAACCTCTCCCATTTTTCAGGTTTAAGTTCGCCTGCCTTAAGGTCATCTAGTTCGGGAAAGGGAACGCCGAAGAAATTTGTTGCGATTAGTATTTCTAACTGATTCTTATAGAATTCCTTGCGGAGTTTTGCGTACTCTTGCCAGACCCCGGCCCAGATTTGCATCGCCCGTACGGTTACTTCCTGCCCTTTCTTTTTCAGTTCCTCCTGTGTAGCAGCGACCGTAGCATTGACTGCCTCTTCTACTGCCTGGGCCCAAGTTTTCGCTGCCACTCTCGAGGGTGGTGTGCTGAGTAGTTCCTGAGCTTTTTCTTTATCTTCTTTCTTTGCTTGCGGATCGTTTAGTATCCTCCTAGCTTCATTTCTCTCCCTTTCTCCTGATAGGATATCACTGAATAATCTATCGAATGCCAATGTCTGTCGTTCGTCAGGGACAATGAAGTCCGCTGGCACACCGGGTAGAGCAGCTCCGCCCGGACCTGCAAGCTTTGACCAGGGTCCTTTCTCATGGAGTATCGTGCCCCACCAATCCTTACGCTCAACCAGCGCCCGAACGACCGGGTCTTTGATATCTTGGGGGCGTTCTATACCTTTATAGGGGGGAGGTCTTCCCTCCCATAGTTTTTTAGCCGGCTCATCCAGTTCCCTGGCTTTTTTCACGTATTCGTCGCGAAGTTTCTGAAGACAGGGGTCGTTAAATTCGACTTTTTGCATACCGGCCGGGTCTGTGAACGCAATCATATTCTCTACTGTTTTTTTGTCTTTGTTCCATCTTTCCTCTTGCTCCTTCAGCGTCTTTTCCGTCTCCTCAAGTTTACTTTGCACCTCCGAAGCTCGGGCGCAATCCTTGGTTGGCCACTGACTGCAGGGTGTGCCTTGCTCTGCTTTCTGTGGAACTCCAGTCTCCTCCTCTTCATCGGCTTCCTCATCGGGAAATTTGGGCAGAGGGATTGGGTCGGGAGGGAAAGGCCAGGGCTCAACAGGAGGGTCGCCCGGTCCCGGTTTTGGATTGGGTGGCGCGTGTGGATTCTTGGGCAGCTGCTTCTTGGGGAGGGGCTGAGGCTCGAAGGGAACTGGAATTGGTTCCCCCGGCTTCCTGGGCTTCCAGGTCACACTTGGAACGGAGGTATCTAAATCGCTGAAGATGTCACAACCGCAGGTTAGCTCAACCCGTTCGATATAGAACTCGACATCGGGTGCCTCAGCCAGCTTGTCAACAACGATGGTGTTGTACTTGGTATTCTTGAGGTTGCCGCGCAGGCAGAGGTCCCAAGCCTTGCCTAGGGGAGTAGTGGCTGAAGCGGCGAAGATGGCGGCTAATTTCTCGGTGTGGGAGTCGTGAAGCAGGGGGAGACCCTCAGCGCTGTATTCGTGAACCAGTATCTCCCGGACATATGGCTTTCGAGCACCCGTTTGGTCAGGGTTGTCGAGATTTATCAGCAGTCCATAGTGGACCTCCCAGTAAGTCTTGAATCCATACATCAGGCTGGAGATGAAATCTCGGGCACAGAAGACCCTGTCTCCCCTGGTAATCTGGGCAGTAAGCTGACTCTTTAGCTGAGTACTATTTGGTTCCCTCTCAAGGAGTTGGTTTAGAATATCATTGAACAGCGCATGATTGTCTTCCCAGTAGTAAACCTCGGTCAGATTGATGATATTGGGCCAGAAATGAAACTTGTTTACAAATCCAAGTGCACAGGAGCTAATCTCCCACGTGCGGCTTTTAAGGCTAATATCGGCACATTTTGATGGAACTTGCGAGTTAGCTGCATCAGCTTCACTTTGAGCGGTTTCTATCCAACTTTTCAGCTCATCAAAACTCAAGCTTCTGGAAGTGTCGACATCATAGGCGATGTCGTTGAGCAGCTGAGCCAGGCTCCCACCAATGGGATGATGTACCGGGAATTGGTCTGCATCCAAGTCCTGGGTGGTAAACGCAGAAAGGAAAAGGTTCTGCCAGGCTCCTTCGTCATAAGTTTCCTCCAGGGATGCGTCAGCAGTGCCTTCTATCCAATAGGTGTTATTGGGCTTCCAGCTTTCACCGACGGGCAACTCAAAGATAAGCTTTACGCCGTCTTGAATGCTTACCCTGCCAGGGACAATCTCACCTGTAGCGGAGTCAATGATGCGGAACCGGTCAGCCAGCTCAGAGCTGTCAAGCTGCAATGGCTCGCCATCGGGTGGCACTGTCATTTGCGAAGCCCAGATAGGTGACTTGAACTGAATGGTTACTGCTGCGTCGGCCGATACCCCGGAGGCTCCGCTTGATGGCGAAATGGACTCCACTATGCTCGGCGGGATGACAGCAGATGGGCGCTTACCACAACCCATAGGACCGAGGATAAGACTCAAAGTGAGGATGACTACCAGAGGAAATGTTACCTTTTTCATCTCCACCCCCTTTTTATAAGCGATTGGCTGGCTAGAATCTGCCCGACTGCTGAATATTATCACGTTCAGCTAATTCGGGCAAGGGATGGTTTAATTGCTTTACATCTCAATATCGACTACAATTAGCGGCGGCGTAATAGCAAGTATTAGCATTTATGGAGGCAAATCAAATAATGGTTAATGATGGTTTTGATAAGTTCAAGGGCTCGGACGATTACGTTACCTCTGAACCTCTGAGAAACGCCGTTAATGTGACCGTAGCTCTAGGGAGGCCTTTATTGGTGAGAGGCGAACCGGGAACAGGGAAAACACTTCTGGCTCATAGCATCGCCAAAGGTTTAAATAAAAAGCTGATTGTCTGGAACATAAAATCAACTACCAAAGCCCAAGAAGGACTTTATGTTTATGATACGGTGCAAAGGCTCAATGACAGCCGCTTCGGGGATAAAGACATCTCCGATATCAGGCAATACATAAAGCTGGGCAAGCTGGGACAGGCTTTCGCTTTCAAAGAGCAGGTGGTGCTCCTCATTGATGAGGTAGATAAAGCCGACCTAGAATTTCCTAACGACCTGCTTAATGAGTTGGACGAGATGAGTTTTTATATTCCAGAGACCAACGAGACAATCGAGGCAAACCACCGACCTATAGTAATTATAACCAGCAACGCTGAAAAGGAGCTACCTGATGCCTTTCTCAGGCGCTGCATATTCCACTACATCGAGTTCCCCGACCCACAGCTCATGGAGGAAATAGTCAGAGTCCACTTCCCCAACATCCGGGATAACCTCCTTCGCCAGGCTTTGGCAACATTCTACTCACTGCGGAGAATTGACGATTTCCGCAAGAAACCATCAACAAGCGAGCTAATAGACTGGATTCGTGTCCTTATCGCCAGCGGCACGCCAGACGAAGAAATACCTACTGAGATTCCTTTCGCCGGCACCTTATTGAAGAAAGAAACAGACTACGCCTACTTCATGAATACTTACATGAAGAAAAGGCAAACCACAAAGACAATAGACACCTATGACACGCCACGTTAATAGACCATAGCTCAGGCACAAAGATGTTTACTAACTTCTTCTACACCCTGAAGGAAAAGAAGGTACCTGTCTCAATTACAGAATGGATGACCCTCATGGAAGCTTTATCCAAGGGTTATATCTCCAGCCTGAATGATTTCTACTACCTTGCCCGGGCCATACTGGTAAAGAGTGAAGCTTACTATGACCAGTATGATGTTGCCTTTCAGGAATATTTTAAGGGCATAAAAGCGCCCGTAGAAATTACAGAGCAAATCCTGAATTGGCTCAAAGACCCCTTCAACAGGCTGCTCTTAACCGACGAGGAAAGAGCATTGCTAGACATCATGGACCTTGACGAGCTGCTGGAAGAGCTGGAGAAAAGGCTTCGGGAACAGATAGAGCAACATGATAGAGGCGCCTACTGGATTGGTAGAGGAGGTATCTCGCCATTCGGACATTCAGGCCAGCATCCAGCCGGCTTCAGACTTGGTGGTGGTGGAGGTGGCAGAAGTGCCATACAAATTGCCGAACAAAGGCAATTCCGCAACTACCGTCATGACCTGACCCTTGATATACGCCAGATTGAAGTTGCCTTGAAAGGACTGAGACAACTGAATCGCACTGGTCCTGAAGATGAACTGGATTTGGACAAGACAATCGACTACACTGCCAAAAATGCCGGCGATATTGAGCTAATCTGGAGACGAAGCCGAAAGAACAAGGTAAAGTTGCTTCTCCTCATGGATGTGGGGGGTTCCATGGACCCCTTCGCCCACCTCTGTAGTCTGCTCTTCTCGGCAGCGCACCGCAGCACTCATTTCAAGGACTTTCAATATTACTATTTCCATAACTGCGTATATGATTACGTGTATAAGGACATCGAACGGCGTGATTCAATAAGCACCAACCACCTGCTGCGTATCATGGAACCGGACTATAAGGTGATACTGGTAGGAGATGCCTGGATGGCGCCATCAGAGCTGAACAGTGTTTACGGTGCCATCTACTACTACGAACGAAACTACAAGCCGGGAATAGCCCGGCTCAAGCAAATCGCTGACCATTTCACTCACTGTGTCTGGCTAAACCCTGAATCAACAAACTACTGGAATGAACCCACCGTCCTGATGATACGGAAAGTCTTCCCCATGTATGAGCTAACCATCGAAGGTCTTCAGAAAGCAGTCAAAAAACTCATCGTCAAGCGCTGACACTCCTCAAAACACATCAAGCCTTCACCAGGAAACAATGTAGTGCGACCCTTTAGGGTCGCTTTTCTCTACCGAGGCTCCTGTCTCCCCGGTTTCATCAGGGTGGCAAAGCCTCGCACTACTGTTATTGCGAGTCCTTCACCCTTTGTCATTTTGAAGGGACCTTTCTATGGAAGGGCGGCTGAAGAATCTCGGTGGAAAGGGGAATCGGAATGGCATTCAGTGAAAGGTTCACAGAGAAGTGGATTTCATGAAAAATCGCAGATTTTTCAGGGTGAGAGTAACGGAGAGGAATTATTCGGCGGTCTCTTAACAGCATATGTTTATACCGTGGTATAATGTTTTTTGTATAACGAGAATGACTTAGGAGGCAACGATGGAAGACGTTGAAAAGCTGATTAAGACGACACTGGGAGAAATCGAAAAGGTACTTGACGCTAAGACCGTAGTAGGCGAGCCTATAACTATCGAAGGTACCACTCTGATTCCACTGCTTAGCGTTGGATTTGGTTTTGCTGCTGGAAGTGGCTCAGGTAAGGGTGAGCCCAAGGAAGCCACTGAAAGTGGCGGCGGTGGCACTGGTGGTGGTGCCGGCGTAAAGCCCATTGCCATTATTGTCATTGATAAAGATGGCACCAGGATAGAGCCAATCAAGGGAGGTATGGCAGCAGCGATAGAAAAATTGAGCGAGACCATACCCGATATCGCAGCGAAAATCACCGAAAAGTGGGGGGAACGAAAAAAGGAGGGATAAAGATAGTTGTGGGCTATCGTTGCTCTAGTTAGCCTAGCTGTACTTATCGCACTGTTCCTCTGTGTACCACTCGACCTCGCACTTCATTTCAATACCGATAGAAGGCCAAGATTCAGCATGAAGCTGGTATGGCTCTTCGGCTTGGTCAAAACTGAAGTAAGAAAAAAGAAGAAGCCCGAAGAGAAAAGAACAACGGCTGAACATAAGCGGAAACCTAGAGACTGGGGGAGAGATGTCAGAGTCATCTTCGAAGTCCTCCGAACCAAAGGTATGCTAAGCCAAATCATTGGTCTGCTCAAAGGCGTTCTCAAACGCCTTAAAATTGGAGAACTCGTAGCAAACATTAAGGTAGGACTTGATAACCCGGCGGATACAGGACTTCTCTTCGCATTTATTGCCCCGGTTAACCTTCTTATCTCATTCCTACGCTATCCGATAAAAGTCGAACCTTCCTTCGCTGGTGATGCTTTCCTTCAAGGCTACTTCTTCGGAGCGGTAAGAATGCAGCCTATCCAGCTCATTGCACCACTTGCCGGATTCGCCTTTTCACTGCCAACAATTAGAGCTATAAAGACACTGGTGCTATCGAAATGGAAAGGAAAATAGGAGCTGAGGATGCTGTAACCATCAGCGGAGTTACTCTGATTCCGGTGACAAAGATATCACTGAACTGCCAGCGCATCGGTAACAGCATTTCATGCTTCGGCACTAAGCAGCCCTCTAGCGTTGTAGTAATCTCTCAGACAACGAGGAGAGCTTTTAACACAACCGGAGAAGAGGTCTCGCTAGACCAGCTTGTTCAAGACGCTCCCAGTATAAAAAAATTGATTGACGGGTTCCAATTATTGTAGCTGCGACACTTCAGAGACACACTGGGGATTGGGTGAGACTAAAGCCAATGAACTCTTTGTTCGCTTAACGCAAATCCTAAATTCGAATTCCTAAACTCTAAACAAATTCAAAGCCACAAATACCAATAATCAAACCATTAGATGTTTCGAATTTGGAGAGTTTGAATTTTGGGCATTGTTTAAGATTTAGAGTTTAGTATTTGGGAATTTTTATTTTGGCGGGGCGTTAGCCACGCAGCTACTTAGATGAGGATAGTCAATGCGGCGGGCAAGACACTGAAGCTAGCCGGGGCTTCGCCAAAGAGCTCACCATCAGCTTGAACAGCCATCTTTACTGCAGGCTTTATCTCCACCTCTCGTGCCCTCATTAAAGTAACCTTCGGATGGGTGAGATGCGTACCTTTGTAGATTCTCGGTAATGACCAGATAAGGTCAGGCTTAGCTATATCATCTATTATCACAACGTCAAACAGGCCATCGCCGGGGTCAGCATCGGGTGCCGGCAGCATGCCTCCTCCCCCATATTTGCCGTGGTTCATCAATACGGTGCAAATCCTTCTTTCTCCGAATTCTCCATCCACTACGATAGACACATCTCTATTTTGATAAGAAAAAAGGGTAGAGAGTAATCCCATGAGGTAAGAAGGCAATGCACCCATGGTCTTGAATTGCTCGGTGGTAGCCCTGACAACCTCGGCATCAAAACCCAACCCAGCAAAGTTTACAAACAGCCGCTTCTCCTTCCGTCCCTTGCTCATACATTCAACGACACCTAAATCTACTACGACTTTCCCTTTGGGACTTGCCAGACTTTGACAGGCCTCTTTGTAACGACGGGGTATGCCGAGGGTACGGATATAATCGGCACCCGTTCCTGTGTTTATTATGCCTAGCGTTACATTACCAAGTGCGTCAACATCATAGAGGCCATTTACCAGCTCATTTATGGTGCCATCACCACCCACAGCTACAATCAGCTCATAACCTTTCTTAGCTGCTGATTTGGTCAGCTCTATGCCATGACCCGGGGCCTCTGTCACATCATGTTCAAAATCTAGGCCGATGCTTTTCAGCAGGCCCATAATTTCGGGCCATTTCTTGGCAGTTTTCCAGGCGCCAGCAGCCGGGTTTACAATCACTCTCATACGTGCCATAATTCTTCCCCTCGTAGTCAGAATTCTGCGTCAGTACTCGCCACCACTCATAATCAAATCAGTATAGCATATGTGTCAATGCCTAGTATCACAAAGGAAAAATTCCGGCTACATTTTTCAGTGACCCTCAGTTGTGCTAGACTGGAAGAGGAGCAAGCTCTGGTCGTTTCTAGTAGGTGGGACTAAGATGGGAATCAGTCAATTAATCTTTTATGAACAGCCTGAACTCCGCCACCCTGATTTGGTGGCTGCTTTTGCCGGCTGGGCTGATGCCGGCCAAGTTGCCACCGGAACTGTTGCCTATCTAATCAGAAAGCTAGATGCAAGGAGATTGGCTGAGATACCAGTCGAGGAATTTTACGATTTCTCTAATTTGCGTCCAGCAGTAACCGTTGACAGGGGCGTGATAACCTCGCTAAAGCTGCCCCGAAACAGCTTCTTTTATTGGCAAAATAAAACAACAGAGCATGACCTGGTTCTGCTTCACGGTATCGAGCCACATCTGCATTGGCAGAAATTCGTTGACTTAATCCTGGATTTGGCCATGCAACTGAATATCAGCAGGATATATACCTTGGGAGGGCTTTATGACAGAGTCCCTCATACCAAGGAGCCAATGATATCTGGAATAGTAAACAAACCTGGCCTCATTGATGTACTGGAAAAATATAATATTGCACCCATAGACTACCAGGGGCCAAGCAGTATGCACGGCTTATTGCTGACCTGCAGCGCTCAGAGAAAAATCGAGGCCATCAGCTTATGGGGACATGCCCCTTTCTATGTCCGGGTCGAGACCAATCCCATGGTCTGCCTCGGGCTGGTCAAGAAGTTGACCGGGCTGCTGGGAATTGAAGTTGACGTAGAAGAACTTAGAAAAGCCGAAGAATATCTGCAAGAAATGCTAAGCCGGCTCCTGGCTGACAGCCATGACCTGCGAGGCTACATCCAGAAGCTGGAAGAGCAATATGAGCTTGAAGGCACCGCACCAAGAGAGCCGCTTGAAGGCGCCGACAGAATCATCAAGGAAGTGGAAGACTTTCTCAGAGACCAGCGCCGCAAGGGAGAAACACAATAACTCAGGCTTTTAATGCTATTGATGTGCCGATAGTGAAATACTATAATAGCCTCAATTATGACTAGCCCAGTTGCCTCAACAACTGTAATCGAGCCGATTCGCCACGCCTTTCCAGCAGAAAAGGCGAAAGCCTGGCATTACAAAATACATCCTTACTACACCAAGCAGCCGTCTAATGTGGTTGGCGAGTATATCCGCCACTTCTGCTCCGAGGGCGGCTTAGTTGCCGACCCATTTTGCGGTAGCGGCGTTACCGCCATCGAAGCTTTGACTAACAGACGGCGGGCAATATGCCTTGACCTTGACCCGCTAGCTGTTTTCATTACCAGAATGACTTGCCTGGCACCGGTTGACCTCACTTCATACTGGGATGCTTACCGCCATGTTGAGCAGGAAATGAAGCCGATTGTTGACTTTGTACGGAAAGCCTCGCCCAAAGAATTGGAGGATTACAAACTGAAGCAGTGGTATCCCAAAGGCGTAAAACTTCCTTCCAACGCCGACAGGGAATATGTCGAGGATTTATTTACCAAAGCTAACCTTATAGTTTTAGCCAATCTTAGAGCTGCTATAATTAAGATACCCAATCAGCAAGCAAGAGACCTACTTTTGTTTGTCTTGTCCGGCATCTTAGGCAGAGCAAGCGCTACCTATGGCATAGATCCAAAGCGAGCAGGTGGTGGGGACAGCGCAATCTTTAAGGTCTATCGCTACTGGGTGCCACCAAAACCTGATCACCGTGACGTCTGGGGGCTGTTTTCAACACGGGCTAAGTTGGTTGCGCGAGCTAAAGAAACAAATAATAAACTTGTTGGCGACTTTGTGCGTGAGGGTGAAACATTCAATGTCCTTTGTGATTCAGCCGAGAACCTGCTCAAGTATGTGCCCAAGAATTCCGTGGATTACATCTATACCGATCCACCATATGGCGCTCACATAGCCTATTTAGACCTTGGGACTATGTGGCATGCCTGGCTAGGACTTGAGGTAACCGATGATATGCGGCGAAGGGAAGCCATCGTGGGTGGTGAGCAGCAATTCGACGAAAACCATTATCTGGACGTGCTTGGTAAATCCTTCGAGCAGATGTTTTACGCCCTCAAAGATGGTGCCTGGCTATCGCTTGTCTTCCATCATAAGGAAACAAAGCTGTGGTATTCCATCAGGGATACGCTCCGATATATCGGCTTCGAGTATGTCAATTGCGTAGCCCAACCATTAGCCAAGCAGACATTCCACAAGGTTAAGAACCCACTACGAGTTTTAGGTGAAAGCCTCATTGTCAACTTCCAGAAGAGCGCTACTAGGAAAATATCCCAGCCTATGTCTCTGCCGGTGGCAAACCTGATTAAGAACGTGGCTGAGCGGGTGATTTACCGCGAGGGCGGTGCCACCACCGAGGAGATACTTAGAGAGGTAGTGCCCGACCTTTTCGAAAACGACCTTTTCTTCGATGCTGCCTCCAAGAATATAGGCGATATACTGGCAATCCTGGAAAGCGATTTTGAACTTGATGACACTAATCTGTGGAAAATCAAGGCGGGCCGTGAGGTGGGCAATTTTATCCCGCCCAAAGACCGTATCAGATACTATGTCATAGGCTACCTACGCAAAGTAGGCAAGGCGAACTTCGATGCTATCGTGACCACCATTCTGCCGCTGCTTGTAAATGGGCATAGACCAACAAAACAGGATATCGCTGATGTCCTGAATGAAGTAGCCATCTCTCACGACGGCGTTAATTGGGAACTTAAAGGCACTGATGTGTTGGCAAAACAAGGTGTCTTACCGCTGATGTTTGAGACAAGAGAGCCTTATCCCACTGAAGTACCATCCAGCACCAAACATAACCAGCAAATCTACCGCCTTGCCATACTCTGCCAGAAAGCGGGCTTTATCCCTTACATAGGCAAGCAGGAGAGAAGTGACCCAATGCTGGCAGGTCTCAAGCCTTTGAGCCAACTCAATGTAAAAGCTGACCCAGAGAAGGTGAAACGTATTCAGCAGATTGATATCATCTGGGCGCAAGCCGACGGCACACCAATCTGGGCTTTCGAGATAGAAGAGCATACTCCAATCTTGAGCGCTCTCGAAAGGTTCGTTGCCCTGTTATCGGCCATGCCAGAGCTTGGCAAAAGCCGCCAACTAACTATCGTGGCACCAAAAAGCAGACGGAAAAAGCTACACCAGGAGCTAACTAGCTCATCCTATATCGGGCACCCGCTGTTCTTGGAAAACAAAATCACCTACATGTTCTTCGAAGACCTGGAATCTGCCTTCTCCAAATACAGCACCAAAGCCGGCTTCTGGCTCGAATACCTCCACGCCTTATGCCAATTACCGCCCATATCAGATTAACGGGTTTAAATCCCTGAAATTTCGATAATCTTGTTCCTGTTTTTGTAGCCACTCAAGATTATTATCGAACCTTGTGTAACTCCGAAATGCTCAGCTAACAGTCTAATAACTGCCTTGTTGGCTTTCCCTTCTTTGGGGGGGTC
>Ga0194125_10011353_pt1 | contig 11950 bp, 6 predicted proteins | sample TA2KigC250mmetaG_FD_148626 | JGI IMG/M metagenome (GOLD analysis project Ga0194125, IMG submission 148626) | Freshwater microbial communities from Lake Tanganyika, Tanzania - TA2015034 Kigoma Deep Cast 250m | ecosystem: Environmental > Aquatic > Freshwater > Lake | place: Tanzania: Lake... | reverse complement strand
GCCGATCTCTCCCCCGCCGTGCCGTTCGCCCCGCTCACGACGGGGAGCGAGGCGAACGGCGCAGACAACGGCTGCTATTTCGAATGGCAAAGGCGTTCCGCTCAGTCTTTTGTGATGAACCTGAAGCATGTACCCCTGGCCATCGTGCATGGTCGGGCCGATGAACAGGTGCCATTTGCCCAATCTGAGGCCTTTTACAATAGCATGTACGAGTTCTATGATCCAATCGCACACAACAAGGTAGCCGTCTGGCACGATGGGGGGCATTTTGATGCAGTGCCCGCCATGCGCCCCCTCGCATTCATGTCCCGGTTCACGCGGAACGTCAGTCCTGCTGACGTCGCCATCAGGACTGACGAGAGCAAGGACTATTACTGGCTACGGATTGTGCAACATGCCTGGAAGGGTAAGCAGGTTGAGGGCTTTAGCCAGGTCACAGCCAGCTACGACAGTCAGGCTGGCACCATCACGGTCACCGCGCTCGACGAACGGGAGATCGAGGGCGGCAACGTGCCTCTGGGTGTGATCTTGAATCTGCAGGCGATGGGCCTCAACACAGCCGCGACATACACGATCGAAGACAGGAACTTGGCTACCGGTGCCGTCACCTCTGGAACGGCAGTGCCCGAAGACGGGTATCTTGCGTTGTCTGTTGCGCGCGATCTGCTGGGCAAGGTGCACCGTCGCTATCACATTCAACCATTGCCCTAGGTCAGGTGCACGTCGGAGGTGCGCAGTTGCCTGCGCACTACGAACGGCGCAGTTGCCTGCGCACTACAAACGGGGAGATAGAGAATTGCTGGGGAACGGAATAGGCAAGAAGATTCACAAGCTCATACCCGTAGCGCTTTTGGCTGTGCTGGTCCTGCTCTGTGTGGGCAGTATGCGTTCTACTTCGCCGACAAGCGACGAGCAGAACCACATATCGCGCGGTTACCACTACCTGGTCACAGGCAACCTGGATCTCAACGTTGCTCCTCCGTTTGTCAACGCGCTGAGCGCCGTGCCATTGTTGTGGCACAAGGGAATCATTGTTCCCCGTTACGACATTCTATATCAGAAGACGTACATCAACACCTTCGCCGAGCAGTTTGTGTGGGTGTACAACGACGCGGAGACGGTGATCAACACCGGGCGCCTGGCCATCGTCTTGCTGTCCGTGCTGCTGGGCTACTTTGTCTTGCGCTGGGCCTCAGAGCTTTGGGGAACCTTAGCCGGTTGCTTGGCACTGTTTCTCTACGTTTTGGATCCAAACATCCTGGCTCATTCGCAATTGGTCACCACAGACCTGGGGCTGGCCTGCTTCGTGTTCATCGCTACCTACTTCCTGTGGCGATTCCTTCGCCAGCGGCGAAACCTGGACCTGGTCTTGAGCGGGGTGTTCCTGGGCCTGAGCCTGGCCAGCAAACTCTCCGCACTGCTGCTGCCGCCGATTTTCGCCGCTGTTGTCTTCATAGAAGCCTTTGTGATCCGAGACCTGCGGTTGCTGGGAGCCTGGCCAGGGCAGGAGTCCATAGACAAAGGCCAATGGAGGTCCCGGCTGTACTTTTTCTGTGCTGTGCTGTTTGTCGTAGCCTGTTTTGCCTTCCGTTTTATCAGCAATCCGGCCTTACGCCAGTTGGCCTATCGAGTCACCGAGAATTTGCCGCTGCCGTTTCCTACCTACTTTCGTGGCGTACGCTGGCTGAATCGCTATGCCCAACGCGGAGCTCCCGCTTTTTTGATGGGCCACTACTCCACCAAAGGATGGTGGTACTACTTCTTGATTGCTTTTGCCATCAAGACTCCTCTTCCTACCTTGATCCTGCTGGCGGCAGCAATTCTACTCGGCCTGTGGGCTAGAGTACGAGACCGCCGTCGGTTTCTTCCTGATGGCGAGGGATCTCCTGGCTCAGCCAGGACTGGCGCACTGGCGTGCGCACCACAAACGGGTGGCAAGCAACACGCTCTTTACGTGCCGGTCGTGGCCTTCTTTGGGGCGACGCTCCTTAGTTTTCTGAACATCGGCTACCGGCACATTTTGCCGGTGCTGCCCTTTGCCTTTGTCATCTGCTCCAGCGTACTGGCATGTGCACTACGAACGGTTCATTGCAGGTGGGCGAGGCTTGTTCTGGTGGTATTGTGTCTGTGGTACGTCTGGGGCAGCTTGAGCATTTACCCGCACTACCTGGCCTATTTCAACGAACTCGCCGGCGGTCCTGACAACGGTTACAGGTTCCTGGTTGATTCCAATCTGGATTGGGGCCAGGATCTGAAGAACCTCAAGGCTTACATGGATCAGCATGGTTTGGCTCGCATCCATCTGGCCTATTTCGGTAGTGCTCATCCTGACTACTACGGCATTCATGCCTTGCCCCTGCCTGGGGAAAAGCCAGACGATCTGGCGAGTCGGCTACCTGCGGTCTATGCCATCAGCGCTACGTATCTCCAGGGAGGCTACCTGGGCGATTCGCACGCCTTCAGTTGGCTGCGACAGTATGAGCCTTTTGGCAAGATCGGATACTCGATCTTCCTGTATCGTCTGCCTTGAGCGGGAGAGAGCATTGAGAGCCCTGGTGACCGGAGCAACTGGCTTTGTGGGTTCTGCTGTGGTGCGCAGCCTGCTGCGCAGAGGTTTTGTGGTCCGAGCCCTGGCCCGGCACGGAAGCGACCTGCGCAACCTGGGTGGCCTCGACCTGGAGATCTACAACGGCGACCTGCTTGATGAAGAGGGCATCGTTGGTGCTCTGTGCGGATGTCATGTTCTGTACCACGTTGCCGCCTACTATGGCACGGCTGAAGCGGATAGTCCAGCCATGTACGAGGTGAATGTCCGTGGCACCAAGGCTGTCATGCGTGCAGCGCTGAGGTCGAGAGTGCGGCGCGTGGTGCACACCAGCACCATCGGCACTATTGGGCAGCCGGCAGATGGCAGCCTGGCTACAGAAGCCACGCCATTTGCAGACCTGTGGGACACGGCCAGCCACTATGTGAAATCCAAGTACCTGGCGGAGGTGGTGGTGCTGACCATGTGTGAGCAGGGCTTGCCTGCTGTGATAGTCCACCCCTGCGCGCCGGTGGGGCCACGGGACATCAAGCCAAGCAGCACGGGGCAACGACTTCTGGACTACCTACATGGTAGACAGCCTTCGTTCGTGCCTGGTGGGATCAACTTTGTTTCTGTAGAGGATGTGGCAGAAGGCCACGTTCTCGCTGCTGAGAAAGGGCTCGTCGGCGAGCACTATATCCTGGGGCACAGGGACGGCAATCTGTCATTGGCAGCCTTTGTGGCTCTCATGGAGCGGGTGTCGGGCGTCAAGCCCAGCTTGGGCCGCAAAGAAGAAGCAGGCCTTCTAGCGCACTGGCGTGGGCGCTATAAGCGGCTGGCGCAGCAGCCTGCGCGCCACGAACGGCGCGCTGGTACTGGCGTGGCAGCGCAGGGTTTTCGACCTATCGCTCTGACCTGCGACCCGTCCAAGGCTATCAGGGAACTCGGTCTGCCCCAAACACCGCTGGAGAGGGCCTTTTCCCAGGCCATTGCCTGGTTCAGAGAGAATAGCTACGTTCATGTATAGGGAGAGCAGGTGATGTCGAGGATCAAGCGCTGGGTGCGACACGGGAGAGAGGTCATACTGAAAGCCCTGCTGGGCATTGGCCCCGTTCCAGGCCTGGGCTGGCTCGCTGTGCGGCTGGCTGAGGCTCTGGCAGGCCCCTATAAGGATCGCCGCCTTCTGGCGCAGGTTACACCCAATTCTTACGTTTCGTCGCATGCCCAGATCCACTGTCCTCGGCTCCATATGGGACGGAGTTGTTTTATAGATGAAGGCGTTACCATCTATGCACACCCCGATGGCGGCGAGGTCCGGCTGGGCGACCGGGTCCATCTGTATCGTGGTACGATCATTGAGGTTGGGGCTGGAGGCAGCGTGCTCATCGGGGCCGATACGCACGTTCAGGCCGGCTGCAACCTGAAGGGCTTCTTGGGCAGCTTGATCATTGGTCGGAACGTGCAAATTGCTCCGCACTGTGGCTTTAGCCCTTATGAGCACAACTTTGAGGACCGTAATGTACCCATCAAGTCGCAGGGAATTCGCACCGCTGGCGACATTGTGCTCGAAGATGATGTCTGGTTGGGGCTGGGTGTCCTCGTGCTCGAGGGTGTCCACATCGGCCAGGGGGCGGTCATTGGTGCAGGCGCTGTAGTCACCAAAGATATCCCTGCGCATGCCATCGCTGTAGGAGTACCGGCACGTGTCATACGCATCCGTGGTGACCTGGCTTCTCCCGCAGAGCCCAAAGGCTCTCTTCAGGGGGAGCCTAAAGGCCCCCTTTGAGGGGAGTGAAGGATTTGTAATGTCGCCTCAGCAGGCTTTTCATAGCCTTTTCATTTTGAATGACTATAATGGCGCTTGAAAAAGGGGTTCTATGCTTGAGACAGTCCGCTGCAATCTCTGTGGCGCCGATGACACTATACCCGTCATGGAGATCGATGGCTTCTATATCGTGCGCTGCAGGCAATGCGGCCTGGTCTATGTCAACCCGCGTTATCGGCCAGAGATTCTGCAGGAGATTTATACTGAAACGTACTACGACCATGACGGCATCAATAACGGGCTCGAGTTCTTTGGCTACGAGAACTATGTGGCAGATGAAGAGAACATCAGGGCTACCTTTGCCAAACGTCTGCGGACGATCGAACGGTACGTCCCCAGAGGCCGCTTGCTGGATATCGGCTGTGCCACCGGCTTTTTTCTAGACCTCGCTCGGAACGGCGGCTGGGAGGTCATGGGCACAGAGGTATCTGCCTTCAGTGCTCATTATGCCCGCGAAAAACTGGGCTTGGACGTCAGGATGGGCACACTCTCAGACCTACATTTCGCGGATCAGACCTTCGATGCTGTCACTATGTGGGACGTGATCGAGCATGTGCCTGACCCCCTCGGCGAACTGAAGGAAGTGGGGCGCATTCTGCGCGACGGTGGTATCATCTCGATCATCACACCGGATGTGGACAGTTGGGTTGCCCGCTGGCTTGGCAACCGTTGGGAAGAGTTCCGCCGCGTGCGCGAGCATATCTACTTCTTCTCCCGACGCACGATGACGGAGACACTGCGCAAGGCTGGCTTTGAGGTGCTGAAAATCGAGAGCGCAGACAAGGTGTTCTACCTTGGCCCGGCCTTGCACAGGCTAAAGTATTACACTTGGGATGGGGTGCTGACCAGAGCAACAACCCGCTTCGTGTACAAGTTGGGACTGGACAGAGTGCGTATCAACGTCAACCCCTTCACCAAGATGGCGGTCTATGCACGAAAGCAAGCATAGACCGTACCGGTGAAAGAGAGCTGCTGGTGGACCCAAAAGGTGCCCCCCCCCTCAAAGGGGACCTGCAGGGCCTTCAAGGGGAGCCCATCCAAAACGCGGGACCTGCGGGAGCCTCGAAACAGGCCGGCATTCTGCTTTTGTATCTAGGGCTTGCTCTCATCATGACATACCCGCTGCTTGTTGTCTTTGCCCGTGGAGTGCTGGGGCCACCGGGGGACAACTTTGAGTACCTGTACAAGCTGTGGTGGTTTAAACGGTCTCTCTTTGACCTGAAGGTCTCGCCTTTCTTCACGGGAGACATCTTCTACCCCGACGGTTACCACCTGGCACTCCACGAGATGAGCCTGGCTAACGTATCTCTAGGCATGCCTCTGACCATCCTGGGGGGAGAGACGGTCGCTTACAATGCTCTGGTGTTGCTGTCCTTTGTCCTATCAGGATTCGGCACATACCTGCTGGTAGTGCGCTGGACACGGGACCGCTGGGCGGCAGTGTTCAGCGGAATCGCCTTTGCCTTTTGCTCCTATCGCCTGGCACATTTGGGGGCAGGACACCTGAACCTGCTGGGCACTCAGTGGCTGCCCTTCTTGTTTCTGTGCCTTGATCGGTTGCTCCATGCCGGTCAGATGAGCTCTGCCATTCTGGCAGGCATATTCTTTGCCCTCGCAGCTCTCTCCTCTTGGTATTATGCACCGATCACCGCACTGTTTGCCGCCGTATATGTCCTATGGCGCAGATACCGTCATCCCCCTACGCTGCGCTACGGGGACGCTGCGCAGCGTCCAGCTCGCGCAGAGCCGGCTGGGAGGCGCGACACCTGCTGCCCGGCAGGAGTCAATGCCTGGCGGCACGAGCACAGCCTGTCCATGCGGAGGCTGTGGCTGCTGTTGGCCGTGACTATCGCTGTCGCCAGTGTGCTGATGCTTCCGGGCCTTGTACCAACAGTGCAGCAATGGAGCCAAAGAGAGATGTCCTTCTCTCTGCGTGAGGTCGATATTTTCTCTGCCAGCGTTGGGGACTGGATCGTGCCCAACTGGATGCAGCCTGTGTGGGGAAGGCTAGTTGCGCCATACTACGCCCACCGCCAGGATGTTCTGGAGTACGTTATCAGCCTGAGCTGGGTTTCCCTGGCACTGGCAGCAATAGGGTTGTGCTATGCCTGGCGGCACGAGTACAGCGCCTGGCGGCACGAGTACAGCAATCGAATCGGATCAAGCGCTCGCCTCTGCCGCTCCGCGCCTGTCACAGCATACGTTCTGCTGTTGGCTCTTTCGCTGCTTCTGGCAATGGGGACGACATTGCACCTCGCCGGCCAACGGGTCTATCTGCAAGTGCCGGCGTGGATCGAACGGGGGTTCACGGCGCTGATGGGATTGTTGGCCAATCGGCTGGCCCTGCATCCGATGCCTAGCTATTACGAATTGCGGCAGGCAGGAGCTATCTACCTGCCTCTGCCCACATTGCTGCTTTATCTGTACCTGCCGTTCTTTGACGCCATGCGCGTGTGGACGCGCTTTGGCCTGATCAGCGCCTTTGCGCTTGCCGTCCTGTCCGGCTTGGGCATGGCAAGGCTGTCCTTTGCCGCGCTCAGGACGGGTTCATCCTGGGACAGGGAGAGTGCCGTTCGCCCAGCTCACGACGGCGGAGTGAATGGCACAACGGGTAGGCGGCGCGGGACGGCACGGCGCAGAGGGTGGCTCACCTGGCTATGCCTGGGGGCGATCCTGCTGGAATTGGCACCCGTACCTTACGCTCTGGGGTGGTCTGAGGTGCGCACACAGCCTGTCGACCAGTGGTTGGCACAGCAGGTCGAGGAAGGGGCGGTTGTGCAACTACCTCTTTGGCGGGCGGAATGTGGCCCTGGGCTGTATGCTGCTGCAGTGCATCAGAAGCCCGTTGTTTATGGCTATGGCGCGTTTTTCCCACGCCGCTACCGGCAGTTGCGCCCTCTTCTGTGGGATTTTCCCAGCGCACAGGGTCTGGGCCTGTTGCAAGAATGGGGGGTAAGGTATGTTTTGGTCGGCGCCCAGAGCTATGGAGCGCAATGGCCGGAAATACAGCAGCGCCTGGGCCAGTTTGAGGAACTGGCCTTGGCCGCCGTATTCGATCAAGTGCCGGTGTACCACAGTGGATGGCTAACTGAGGTCTTGTCCGACTTGAGCCATACGTTGATTGTTGACCGGATCTACGTCTACAGATTAGGTTGATCGCTTGGTGCAACAAATGCAGTCCAACCTCCTTTATGACAAAATCGCTGTGGCTTTGACTAATCGTTGGCCGCGCGCTACAATGAACAATACGGCATGCGATGCTTGGGCTGCCCAACGCCTGGCGGCACGAGTACAGCGTCGCTTCCGTCATCCAACTAGAGAGAGCCGATGAACAAAAACCTTGCCTTCTTTACCCTAGCTATGACCGTTGCCTGCAGTTTGTGGTTGGCCATGGCCCTCGGTCTGGACAGGTATCCGCCAGCGGTAGCTGCCCAGTACGTGCATGCCCAGCAGGGAATCTATACCGTCACTTTCCAGGAGGGCGTGTTGCCCGCTGGATATGATGGAACCAGGGACACCTTCATGGACTTTTATAGCCCAGGGCAGCCCGTGGGCAACAGGCCAGACCTCGCCCTGACCTTTGATGACAAGAAGCGCTCCCTGTTACAGTTTGATCTGTCCCAACACATTCCACAAGGCGTTCGCGTGCTCACAGCCACTCTGACCTTGCGCGTCAACAGCCGCACAGCTTCGCTGAGCATGGGTGTACTCGGTTATCAGGTCCTGCAACCCTGGCAAGAGGACCAGGCTACCTGGAATCATGCCCGGACTGGCGTAGAATGGGGGGAACCGGGTTGTGATGGCAGTTCGCGGTCGCAGACTTCTGCCTTTGAGACAGTCGTGAGCCAGCCTGTGGCGGGAAGCATCAGCCTGGATCTGACCACCTTGGTGCAGCATTGGATTGATGATCCCACGACCAACCATGGGCTGCTTCTGCGGGGGAGAGAAGCAGGAGGCCGGGTAAGCTACTCCTTTGGCAGCTCCGAAAACAGTAACCTGGATTTTCGTCCCCGCTTGCTCGTAGTGTACGAGGGAGCACCACCATTGGCTACCCCAACTCCGACTTTGACTCCCACCCGGACACCTTTGCCTCCCAACACGACCACCATCAGCTCTACCGTGTCAGACTGGACGCGTGTCTCCTGCTTCAAGGTTGATTCAGGAGTTCACGTCAGTGCAGGAACGGTCATCATGATGTGGCAGGGGCAACCCTACTTGGCCAGCCTCTCCATGCTCATCTGCAATACGGACGCCGAACACCCCATCTACCTGAACGGCAGCTTGATTGGCACAGCCCCTTACCCCACACAGTCCCAGTGTGAGTGTGGCGAGGGGCAACTCGTCAGTTACCCTATCGACCCCAGTCTGGTCCTCTGGGGAGCCAATGTGATCACCATTTCCAACCTCTCTGCACCTTATGATCTTTGGAAGGCGAGTCGTGCGCAGATACAGATGACCGGCACACTGAGCACGATCACGCGTACAGAGTTTGTCATTGGTCCCGATGCGGATGGAGCAGATTTGAGGGGGTCACTGCAGATTCCCATAGGTTACAGGCCTGATTCAGCAACCCCTCTGCTCATCTCTGTGCCTGGCTATGATGAAGACCGTATCGATGGCTTGAACAGGTTCTCTATCCAGGCTAACGAGATGGGCTGGTTGCTGGCCTCGCTGAACCTGCGCAAGGTGCGCTGGCTGTTCGTGCCTAAGGTAATGGTGGCCAAGAGTGCCTCGCTGGACGTTCAACGCGATATTATACGCTTGGTTAACCACGTGAAGGCGAACTATAACGTGGACGCCTCACGAATCTATATCGCCGGCTTCTCTGTAGGGGGTGGCATCGCTGCAACCATGGCCGCCAAGTACCCTGATGTCTTTGCTGGAGCAGTGAACTATGCCGGTCCGACAAACTATGCACAATGGCGTGCGGAGCGCGCAGACATTGACTGGGCAGGTGAGTTCGTTGGCAGCAGCTTTGACTACCAGCGACGTTCCAGCCAGAACTTGGCGCGTAACCTGCGCTATGTGGCCCTGCGCATTGTGCACGGCCGGCAAGACACCAAAGTGCTGTTTCGTCACTCTCAGCAGCTCTACGACCTCCTCTACCAGCCAGAACCTGCGGCGTACAAAGAGTTTCACGAACATCCGGGAGGGCATGAGTATCCGGTGCGTGGGAAGAGTGAGACGGACCTGGAGTTCCTGGCCGCTCACACCCTGGTGGAGAATCCGCCGGAACTGGACATCATCACAGATGAAGGCAAGGACTATTACTGGTTGGGTGTGAGAAAGGTTGGCGTGGCAGACGATGCCTGGAGCGGTTTTGTCGAGGTGAATGCCAGGTACGACCCCATTACCAACCAGATCTGGGTGATTGCTGGCGATGGCAGTTCTGCAGAGGGCAGATCCATCACGGTGACCCTGGACCTGTCAAAGATGGGTCTCAATACTGCCCTGGCCTACGACATCGAGCAGTATGATGGGCGGACCGGCGACTTTGTAATGTATCCGGCTGTGGCGCCCGTCAATGGCAAATTGACTCTGACTGTGCCGCGCAATGCACTGGGCTCGGTGGGCGGTGAGTATACGATCTATCCAACCACCGGCGCCGTGGTGCGCCAGGTGAGGCTACAGCAAGGACTCGATGGCTACACCGGGACAAGGGACACCTGCCTCAGCTCCTTTGCCGCCGACGGCCCTGAGGTGCCGCATGGTACAGCGACCAGCCTGCTGGTCGGGTATGATTCGCGCCGTAAGGCACTGGTCAGGTTCGATTTGAGTTCTGTGCCCCCGGACGCAAAGTTAAAGGCCGCCAAGATGACCGTAAACCTGCTACAGAATCAGAGTGTGACTATCAGCTTGAGTGCCTTCGAGGTCCGTCGCCCGTGGCAGGACAATGGAGCTACCTGGCAGTGGGCGAGCCAGGGTCAGGCCTGGGCTGTAGCTGGCGCCAATGGCCTGGGCACCGATCGTGCAGAGACAGCTGAGTACACTGTGCAGAATGTCAGAACCGTGGGATCGTACAGCCTGAATGTCAGGTCTGTGGTACAGCGCTGGCTGGCTGCGCCAGAGGGGAACTATGGCCTCGTGCTCATTGGGAGCGGGGCCTACACGTCTGCCAGTTATCCCTTGGCCTCAGCCGAACACCAAGATGTGGCCAAGCGCCCTCTCCTGGAAATCTGGTACATGGATCCGGCACCTGAGGCTACCGCCACGCCAATACCCACGGCAACACCCACGAGAACCGCGACGCCAACCGTGTCGCCTACCCTGCCTGTCGGCACGCCTACAGCATCGCCTACGGCGACACCTACGGCTACCCTGGCAGCTTGTACGATGCAGGGTACCGTCAGTCTGCAAGGACGTCCGGAGCGGCCAGACCCCAGTTGGGCTGTGCCATTGACCGTGAGCATCGGTATCAGCACTTTTAGCGTGACCACCGATCAATGGGGCAGCTTTGTCCTATCTGGTTTGACACCAGGCACCTACGACATTCGCGTCAAGAACCATCATACCCTGCGGAACCTGAAGAGCAACGTAAGCCTGCAAGCAGGTGTGAATGTCGTGGACTTGGGCTTGCTCTTGGAAGGCGATGCCAATGACGATAACTATGTCAATATCAACGATTTCTCTATCCTGGTGGGCTCGTTCTATCCTGCTTTTGATGCCCGTGCTGATTTCAATCAGGACGGACGGGTCAATATCAGCGATTTCTCCCTCCTGGCTCTGAACTTTGGCCGACACGGAGACATTGCTGTCGCGAGCCCCGCGCCCTGAGCGCCCTTTGCCCCACTCAAGACAGGGGGCGAACGGCAGGACGGGGTAGAGTAGTGCGGATGAGCCCTCAGCAGTGCCCAAGCACGTGCTAGAGGCTCGCGCAGTAGAAGGATGCACAAAGCCATGAGCACCAACGCCTATCGGCACGAGTACAGCCTGCAGACGGTAAACGAGGGCCACAGCACGCTCACTCAAGCGCTGCGGCTACTCCTGCTCGTCTTGTCCTTGCTCGTTCTGGCCGCCTGGGGCATGTGGAAGGTCGTCGCGGCAGACACTCGATGCCTGCCGGCACGAGTACAGCCCGTGGACATGGCGGGCGCTCACTCTGTCCCAGGACGACAGGACTGGGGCGACGGGGTAGAGCCTGTCAGCACTCAAAGGCCGACGGGATCGGTAGAACTCTGGACGTCGTCGGACTCCTCTCAGACCATCATCGAGGTCGGAGAACCCATGCAAGGCGCATTGCTGACATACCTGAGAGATCAGCCCCCTCTGCCTTTGGCAGCCCAGGCTGTGATCACTTCACAGCCCTCCACGTGTATGGAGATCGATGGCGATGGGCGGAACCTCAAGATCGCGGCTTCCAAGATGCTCTTTGTATGGGAGGGCACGCCCAGCGCAGCCTATCTCGTTATGACCTCTTGTGGGGTCAAGCAGAACAAACACCACACGGTATATGTGAATGGTCAGCCCGTGGTCCAGGTCGCTCATGACCCATTCAGCAGCGGCTGCTTCTGCAGCAGCGGGGGACAGACAGGGATGGGGGGCTACACGGTCACCTATCCCCTGCCCGACCCGGCCATCGTAGTTAACGGCTGGAACTA
>Ga0194125_10011352_pt1 | contig 11952 bp, 13 predicted proteins | sample TA2KigC250mmetaG_FD_148626 | JGI IMG/M metagenome (GOLD analysis project Ga0194125, IMG submission 148626) | Freshwater microbial communities from Lake Tanganyika, Tanzania - TA2015034 Kigoma Deep Cast 250m | ecosystem: Environmental > Aquatic > Freshwater > Lake | place: Tanzania: Lake... | reverse complement strand
CAAAATCCACCCGGAACCGGGGGGCCAGTTGCTCGACCGGCAGCTCCGAGAGGATTTCTTGGCGGAACAACCCGGCCCAGGAGTTCTCCAACAACTGGCGGCGCTTAGGACCTAAATCCCCCCAGGGATCAATTAATGAGGCTTGTCGGGGATCGCGTGTACGAATCATCTTTTTGCCATTAACCCGTTGATTTTTCACCGAATTATGCCATAAAAAGCGACGCCCGACAAGAAAAAAATACCATAATCTTAAATTATTTCAGATAATTAACAATAAGCGACTTTTTACGAATCCATCAAAGTTCAAGGTTAGAGGTTAGAGGTCGGAGGTTTCTTTCTCGTTCCCAAGCTGAGCTTGGGAACGCAATTGGGCCCAAAGCTTTGCTTTGGAATAATACCACATGAGAACCCGATATAAGATAATCGATGCGAATCAAGTATATTTCATAACTTGCACTATTGTAGAATGGCTACCAGTTTTTACGAGAAAACCATATTTTGACATTTTAATAAATTCATTGAACTTCTGTCGCCAGAGGAAAGGATTGAATGTCTTTGCTTATGCAATATTGGATAACCATGTGCATTTAGTAGTTTCCGGAGATAATCTCGCCAATACAATTAAAGACTTTAAACGTCATACTGCCAGGGAGATTATCAAGTTGGCCCAAAATGAAGAAAAAACATGGTTGTTAAATCAATTCAGGTTTTTTCGAAAGAAATATAAAACGGACAGTGAGTATCAAGTATGGCATGAAGGATTTCATCCTAAACAGATAATTTCGGAAGATATGCTCAGGCAGAAGATTGAATATATTCACCATAATCCAGTAAGGATTGGTGTGGTTGATAAAATGGAAGATTGGATTTATTCCAGTGCAAGAAATTATTTGGGTTTGCAGACAATAATGGAAATCGATGTATTGGAGTAATAAAGCCAAGCTAAGCTTGGCCTCCAAGTGCGTTCCCAAGCGCAGCTTGGGAACGAGAAAAAGAGGCTGTTATGATCTCTTCCAAATTTAAGCCCTCGCTCTTTGTTATTATTTTCTTAATCTATCTATTTTATAATTCCCCCCATTTATGCTAGTTCAGATTTTCCCTCAATTTCACCGGAAAGCATAATATCTACCTATGGAAAACCGGACATTATTGATTCTACTGAATATGACAAACCGCGGCCATTAATGGTTACTAAATGGCTGATTTATAAAAAGGAAAAAGTGAAGTTCTGGTTTATGGCAGATGCACCGATGGGTTCACCACCTCCCTATAAAAATTGGAAACTAATCGGCGTGACTGACCCCAAGAATGATAACCTCCTGGACTCTCTTGAACCTCAAGAGCTGAAAAAAAGAATGTCACGGCGTCTTCGCAAAAATTGAATTATCTGAAATGACCTAGATCGGAGGTCTTGCATGACTTTGACCCGACAATTTAACCCCGCGGCCTGGCAGCCGGAGATCGAGATGGTTCGCTTCGACCTGGCCAACGGCCTCACTCTCTTCGTGCTGCCGGATAAGCGCCTGCCCATCCTTTCCCTCCAGATCCATTATAAAGTGGGGTCCCGCCACGAACTCTCCGGGGTCACCGGCATCAGCCACCTCTTTGAACACATGATGTTCCGGGGCACGGAGACCTTGGGTCCGGAAGAGTTCTCCCGCATCCTTCAGGCCAAGGGTGGGGAGATCAATGCCTTCACCACCAAGGACCATACTTCCTACTTTGAGAATCTGCCGTCGGAGCACCTGGAGTTGGGGCTTCAATTGGAGGCCGACCGCTTGAAAAATCTCAAGCTGGACGACGAAACTTTCCAGCCGGAACGCCAGGTGGTGATCAGCGAACGCAAACTCCGCTCCGTGGACAGCCCCTTCGGACTGGTCCTGGAAGAGCTGTTCAGCGCGGCCTACACTCAGCACCCTTACCAGTGGCCGGTCATCGGCTGGAACCAGGACCTACAACGCATGACCCTGGAAGACTGCCGGAAGTATTACTCGGAGCACTACCATCCCGGCAACATGACCATTGTCATCTCGGGGGACGCGGAACCCCAGGCGGTCCGGGACCTGGTGGAGAAATATTTCGGCGATATTCCCCCTCCGGGCCTGCCCCCGGCGCCCCGGGTGGTGGAGCCCCCCCAGCGGGGGGAACGCCGGGTCATTTTCAAGAAAGTATCCCAGGTGGAGGCGTTTTTTGCCGGTTTCCATACCGTGGGTTTGGATCATCCGGACATTTATCCCTTGAACCTTCTCACCTTGATTATGTCCGGAGGCAAATCCTCCCGCTTCTACCAGGAATTCGTGCGGCCGGGAAAGGCCGTGGAAGTGAGCTTGGAGCTGGCCTCGCCCCCCTGGGCGGCTCAAGACCCGGATATCCTGATCCTCGTGGCCATCGCCGCGCCGGGGCAGCCTTTGACCGAACTGGAAGAGTCTATCTGGAATGAGGTGAACCGCGTCCTCTCCGACGGCGTCACCCCGGAGGAATTGGCCCGGGCCAAAAAACTCATGCGGGCCCAAGGGGCCCGGAGTCTGGCCCACAATTTCTTCCGGGGCCTCCTGGTGGGGCTGTTTCATATGAAAACCGGGGACGCGGGGCAGGTCAATCGGCTCCTGGCCTCCTATGAACAGGTCACCGCCGAGGACATTAACCGGGTGGCTCGGCAGTACTTGCGGGAAGACAACCGGACGGTGGTTATCCTGAAGCCGGTTTCCCCCGAGGAAAGCCAGAGGTTGGGCGAACTGGCATGAAGCGGTTCAGCGGTTCAGCGGGTTAGCTGTTTAAAGACCAAACCGTCGAACCGCTAAACCGCTAAACCGCCTTAAAGAGGTCATATAATGATAAATTACATCCCCGAAATCTACCAATCCTCCCTCCCCGGCGGCTTGAATCTGATAGGCATGGAATACGACCGGGTTCCCTGGGTGAGCCTCACCTTTATGGTTAAGCGGGGCGCGGAGACCGACCCCCCGGGAAAGGCCGGCGCCGCGGATTGGGCCGCGGAATTCCTCACCCTGGGCACCGCCCGGCGCAACCAGTTGGAGCTGGCCACGGACATCGAGTCCCGGGGCGCGGCCCTTAAAGCCCGGGGCGGCTTCGACGCGGTGATGGTCTCCCTGGAAGGCCTGGCCGAGGATTTTCCCCAGCTCATGGCCACTATGGCGGAAATCGTTCAGACTCCCGGGTTCCCGGAAGAAGAGTTCCCTCTCCTCAAGGAACGCCGCCGGGCCGAACTCACCCACCTCCTGGACGAGCCTCGGGAAATGGCCAACATCCGCTTTTTGAAGCTTTTCTTCGGGGACGCCCCTTATGGCCACCCGGCCCAGGGAACCCTGGAGAGCGTCGCAGTCCTGGAACTCAAGGACCTTCAGGATTTTTACCGCAGGGAATTCTCCCCTCGGGCCGCCAGCCTGGTGGTGGTGGGCATGGTGGAAGCGGCGCAGGTAGAGCCCGAGGCTGCCCGAAACTTTGGCGCCTGGACCGGCGGCGGTTCTCCCAGCCCTACTTACCTGGCTGCGCCGGAAAAACTTTGCGCCCCGGGCATTTACCTCTGGGACCGGCCCGAACTCACCCAAAGCGAAATCCGTATGGGCCACCTGGGGCTGCCCCGCTCCCACCCCGACTTTTTTGCCCTGAAGCTGGTGAATTACATCCTGGGAGGCGGCGGCTTTTCCTCCCGCCTCATGACCCGCATCCGCTCGGACCTGGGCCTGACTTACGGCATCCGCAGCCAGTTCCACTTCCGCCGGGCGCCGGGACCCTTCGTGGTTTCCACCTTTACCCCCGCAGCCAAAACCGCCCAGGTGGTGAAGGAAATCACCCGGGTGATGACGGAAGTGGAGCGGGACGGGGTTACTCCCCAGGAGCTGGCCGAAGCCCAGAGCTACCATGTGGGCCATTTCCCCCTGGGACTGGAAACTCCCCAGGGCCTGGCCCGTCAGCTTCTGTCCGTGGACCTGTATGATCTGGGAAGGGACTATCTGAAAAAATATTGTGACGAAATTCGCACAGTCACTTTGGAAACTGCAGCCCAGGCGGCCCAAATCCACCTGCGGCCCGAGTCCCTGGTCACCCTGGTTATGGGCCCCGCCAGCCAGTGCGCCGCGGCTTTGCAAGAGTTGGGGCCGGTCACTTTCATTCAAGAGTCATAAACAGAATTTCGGTTATCAATTTTTTTTCGTTGACTTTTGGATGATTATGGTATGTGATAAGCATTGGTTTGTGAAAAAAAGGATAAGCCCATTGGGGACCAATTAAAAGAGGGAGGAATGGTTCATGTCCGAAACCCCATTGCTGGATCAACTGGAAAGCGGGCCTTGGCCCAGTTTTGTCACAGACCTCAAGAGGGTAGCTGCCAAGAAACATCAGGTCAAAGACCTCTTGGGGCAGTTGGAGCGGTCGTACAAGGAAAAGATCACCCACTGGAAGCACGGCGGCATCGTGGGCGTCCTGGGTTATGGCTCCGGCATCATCGGCCGGTATTCCGACCTGCCGGATGAGTTTCCCGGGGTGGAACATTTCCACACCGTCCGTGTCAATCAGCCCTCGGGCTGGTTCTACACCACCGAGGCCCTGCGCACTCTATGCGACATTTGGGATCGTCATGGCAGCGGCCTCTTGAACATGCACGGCGCCACCGGGGACATCATCTTCCTGGGCTGCCGCACCGAGGGTCTGGAACCCTGCTTTGCCGAACTGACCGCCAATGGCTGGGACCTGGGCGGTTCCGGCTCCACCTTCCGTAGCCCCAGTTGCTGCATGGGGCCATCACGCTGCGAATACTCCTGTTACGACACCATGGAAGCCTGCTATGATCTCACCCAGGAGATGCAGTTCGATATGCACCGTCCCTCCTATCCGTACAAGTACAAGCTCAAATTCTCCGGCTGCCCCAACGACTGCGTAGCCGCGGTGGCCCGGGCGGACCTGTCCATGATCGGCGTGTGGAAGGACGACATCCGCATCGATCAGTCTGCGGTGGCGGCCTATGCCGGCGGCGAACTGAAGCCCCGGGGCGGCGCCACTCCGTATGCCAAACTGGATATCAAGGCCGACGTCACCGACCTCTGCCCCACCTATTGCATGAGCTGGGACGGTAAGACCCTGAAGATCGACAACAAGAACTGCAACCACTGCATGCACTGCATCAACCTGATGCCCCAGGCCCTGCGGCCCGGCACCGAGACCGGCGCCACCATTCTTCTGGGGTCCCATGCTCCCATCCTGGAAGGGGCCCAGCTCAGCTGGGTGATCCAGCCCTTCATGGTGATGGAGCCTCCCTATGATGAATTGAAGGAGTTGAACGCAAGAATCACCGAATGGTGGGCCGAACACGGCAAAAACCGGGAAAGGGTGGGCGAGCTCATCCTGCGCGTGGGCATGCGGGAATTTCTGGAAGCCGCGGAACTGCCGCCGGTGCCCCAGACCGTGCGCACCCCCCGGGCCAACCCCTTCTTCTTCTGGCAACCGTCTGACTTCGAGGCCGAAGCCAAAGGCCGGAAGTATTACACCCGCAAAGGCTATGAGGTAGAGTAAGGCCTCACCGCGGCATCTCGCTAATAAGGAGAAAAACGACCATGAGCCAACGTATCACGGATATCGGCCCGCCACACTATTCCAAATTCCTGCCGCCCATCATCAAGGAGAATTACGGCAAGTGGAAATATCATCTGATCCCCGAACCCGGCGTTTTGAAGCATGTATCCGAGAGCGGGGCGGAGCTTTACTCCGTCCGGGCCGGCGCCGCCCGCCTGATCAGCACTGATTTCCTGCGGGAAGTGTGCGATCTGGCCGACAAATTCTGCGACGGTTATTTCCGCTTCACCAGCCGCAACAATATCGAGTTCCTGATCACCGATAAGGCTAAAATCGAACCCCTGAAGCAGGAACTAAAGAAGCGGGGCATGCCCGTGGGCGGCACCGGCCATTCCGTCACCAGCATCATCCATACCCAGGGGTGGGTGCATTGCCATACCCCGGCCATCGACGCCTCCGGGCCGGTCAAAGCGGTGATGGACGACCTGTTCGAGTATTTCGGCACCCACAAGCTGCCGGCCCAGGTGCGCATCGCCCTGGCCTGCTGCATCAACATGTGCGGCGCAGTGCACTGCTCCGACATCGCCATGTGCGGCGTGCACCGTACGGTGCCCAAGATTGATCACGACAGGCTGCGGCACCTGTGTGAGATTCCCACCACCATCGCCTCCTGTCCCACCGGCGCCATCCGGCCCCACCCGGACAAGGCCCTGAAGAGCGTCACGGTGAACGAGCCCCGCTGCATGTACTGCGGCAACTGCTACACCATGTGCCCGGCCCTGCCCTGCTTTGATTCGGAAAAAGGCGGCATCGCCCTGCTGGTGGGCGGCAAGGTGTCCAACGCCAAGTCTCCCCCGGGTTTCTCCCGGCTGGCCATACCCTATATCCCCAACAACCCGCCCCGCTGGCCGGAGGTCGTGAGCGCCATCCGCAATATCCTCATCAAGTACGCCGAAGGCGCCAACAAGTGGGAGCGCTTGGGCGAGTGGATCAATCGCATCGGCTGGGAAAAGTTCTTCGAGGTGTGCGACATCCCATTCTCTTACCAGCATATTGACGACTATAAGTTTCAGGCGTATGATACTTACAGAACGTCAATGCATTTCAAATTTTAGGCAGGTGAAGTAAATGGCGATACCCAAAGAAGAACTTGTAGAACAAATCTACAAGATGGTGGAAGCGGCCCAGGGCAGAAGAAAGCTTAAAGCCTCGGATATCTGGAAGGCCATGATCAAAGACCACCCCGAGGTGGACAAAAAAATTGTCCAGGATGCCATCAAGACACTGATCGACGGTGGTCGCTGCGTTTACACCTATTTCGGCGGCAGCTTCGTGGAACTGCCCCGGGAAGAAGCGGCAGCCAAGAGAAGCTGATGCGGCGGTCCTGTCCCCGGTTGTTGCTGTCCGCGCTCCGGGGCGGGGCCGGCAAGACCACTTTGACCCTGGGGCTCCTGGCAGCCTGGCGGGAGCAGGGTCGGAGTCTTATCCCGTTCAAGAAGGGACCGGACTACATCGACCCTGCCTGGCACGCCCTGGCCGCCGGAGTCCCCAGTCATAATCTGGACCCCTTTCTCATGGAAGGGGACCAGATTATGGCCCTGGTGGCCCGCTATGCCGCACGGGCTGACGGCCTCCTCATCGAAGGCAACCGGGGGCTGTACGACGGCCTGGATGCCGAAGGCACTTACAGCACCGCGGAACTGGCAAAAACCCTGGGCGCCCCGGTGGTGCTGGTGGTGGACTGCACCATGCGCACCCGCACTACCGCGGCCCTGGTATTGGGCTGTCAGCACTTCGATCCCCAGGTGCCCCTTCGGGGCGTCATCCTCAACCAGATCGCCCGTCCCCGCCACGAAGCTTTGATCCGCAACACCATCGAGCGCTACTGCGGCGTTCCGGTGCTGGGGGCCATCCCGCGTCTCAAGTGCGATGTCTTCCCCGAACGCCACATGGGACTGGTGCCTCCCCAGGAGCACGGCACCGCCGTCAAGGCGGTGAACACCGCCCGGGAACTGGCCCTGAAATATCTGGACCTGGAAGGGCTTTGGCAGGTGGCCTGCCAGGCTCCTCCCCTGCCGATGGCGCCCTTTTCTTCGGCCCCCCGGACGGCCTCTGAACCGGTGAAAATCGGGGTCATTCGGGACTCGGCCTTCCAGTTTTATTATCCCGAAAACCTGGAGGCATTGGAGATAGAAGGCGCAGTCCTGATGGAACTCAACGCCCTGGAGGACCCGGCCTTGCCCCCGGACCTCTCAGCCCTTTACATCGGCGGCGGTTTTCCTGAAACCCATGCCCGCCTCCTGTCTCAAAACCTGGGGTTCCGCCATTCCGTCAAGGTGGCGGCCCAGGCGGGGATGCCCATGTACGCCGAGTGCGGCGGCCTCATGTACCTGGGGGAAGCCATCCAGATGCGGGATGAAAAGTTCCCCATGGTGGGCCTCTTCCCCTACGACTTCGTCATGCACCGGCGGCCTCAGGGCCACGGCTACACCGTGCTGGAAGTGGCCGGTGACAATCCCTATTTCCTCCCGGGGACCGTCCTCAAAGGCCATGAATTTCACTATTCGGAAATCGTCCCCGACCCGGAACCGGACCAGAACCTGGCCTTCCGGGTAACCCGGGGCACCGGCATCGGCGGCGGCCGGGAGGGCCTGGTGTACAAAAACGTCCTGGCCACTTACACTCATATCCACGCCCTGGGCGAACCCCAATGGGCCGCGGCCCTGGTGCGCCGGGCCCGGGAATTTCGGGATTTTTGCCTGGCGCTGCCGGAAGCCGGCCTCTCCGCCCCCTTATCCGCCCCCAAAGAAGCCCGCGTTTAAAGACAGTTTTTAGTTTTTAGTTTTTAGTTTTGGATTAGTGCTTTAGTTCCACTAATTATAGGTTAACCTCGGCGAACCCGACCTTGACAGATTTTCAACCCCCTCTCTTTCCTCCCCTTGACGGGGAAAATTCCAAGGCATACAATTACCAGGGTTACCAAGATCAATCAGTTTCTGATTGCCCATATTTTTAAGGAGGTAAGCTTAATGGCGTGGCGGGTAGAAGTGGACCTGGATAAGTGCACCGGCGACGAAGAATGCGTTAATGTCTGTCCCACCGGCGTCTTCGAGATGCAGGAAGGCAAAGCCGTGGTGGTGATGGAAGATGAATGCCTGGGTTGTGAGTCCTGCATCGAAGTCTGTCCTTCGGCGGCCATCGCTGTAACCGAAACTTAACCACAGAGACACGGAGAACACCGAGAAAATCACAGAGAAATGTTATGGCCCTGGCGGCTTGACCGCCAAGGCCATAACGTTTTTTCCTCTGTGTAAATCTCTGTTACCTCTGTGCCTCTGGGTCTAATCTTTTATCTTTTCAACCTTCCCGGCAAGACTGGCACTGCTTCAGCGGTTCCAGTTCTTCCGGCGTCGCCGGCCGCACCTCCAGCACTTTCACCTCATAATACAAATCCTCCCCGGCCAGGGGATGGTTCAGGTCCAGCACCACCCGGTCCTCCATGACTTCCTTCACCCGGCCGGGGTACTCGGCGGGGAAAGGCAAATTAGCCGGCAACACCTGCATTCCCGGATAGGGCTTGACGTCCGGCGGAAAGACCTTGTGGCTCCATACCTGGACATTTTCCGGGTCCGGCAGGCCGAAGGCTTCTTCCGCGGGGATGATGAATTCCACCTGATCGTTTACCCTTAACCCCAAGAGACGGCGCTCCAGGCCCGGCAGCACCTCCCCCACCCCGGCGATGAAGCACATCTCCTCCGGGGCCTCGGCGCTCCCCCGGATCCATTCTCCAGATTCCAGGTGCAGGCGGTATTCCAGGCATACGTATTGATCTTGAGAAATTAACGACATGGTTTCAACTCTCCCTAGATAAATGTTATAATTTTATATGATAGGTTGGACTTCGCCAAGATGATTCGAAAAGCTCAGGTTCAGGAAGTTCCGGAAATCCGCCGGTTCCTGGGGGAATTCGCCCAGGACGGGGGCATCCTCCAGCGCACCCTGGCGGACCTCTACGCCCAGATGCGGGACTTCTTTGTTTACCGGGAGGACCGGGGACCCATTCTCGGCATCGCCGCGCTCCACGTATGTTGGGCCGGCCTGGCCGAAGTCCGCTCCGTGGCGGTGCTCCCGGAGTGCCGGAACCGGGGCATCGGCAGCCGCCTGGTGGAAGCCTGCCTTGACGAAGCCCGGACCCTGGGCCTCAGCGAGGTCTTCTGCCTGACGCTGCGCCCGGAGTTTTTTCAACGCTTCGGCTTTAAGGTGGTCTCCCGGGATGAGCTCCTTCCCATCGTCTGGGCCGACTGCGTCAACTGCGTCAAGTTCCCCGACTGCGACGAAGTCCCCATGATTCTCAACCTGGAAGGGGGCGGGACGGGGAATGATTGAAAATGGTTCACTACACCAAATTACTGAGGTGTCAAATATTATGCCGTCTGAAGTAATTATTGAATATACCGTACATATTTGGCAGGAAGGCAATCAGTTTATTGCCCACGCCATGCCCCTTGATATCATGAGTTCAGGTCTTACTCCGGACGCAGCCCGTAAAGCCCTAGATGAAGCAGTAAGGGTTTTTCTTCTCACCCTTGAAGATATGGGTACAACGGCGGAAATCCTTCAGGAATGCGGCTATCAGCTGATCCAGGGAAGCTGGAAAAGTCCTCCCTGGGTGTCCATTGAAAGGCATTCCGCCGTGGTCGGCATCTAAATATATGACCAGGATGGCGCCGGTCCATTGGAAGGTGCTGGAGAAGATATTCCTGGCTAAAGGATTCAAATTTGCCCGCCATGAGGGCAGTCATCGCTCATACGTGAAAACCGGCATTTCCAGGCCCATCGTAATCCCCACTTATGATGAAGTCCCAGTTTCCATTATTAAAAACAATCTCAAAACCGCGGGAATTTCAAGAGAAGAATTCCTGGCGTTATTAAAGGATGCTTTATAAATACTAAAACCTGCGGCCCCGGCATCAACTTGACAGTGCTTCGCTTTATAGTTAGTTTAAAAGATGGCAACCATGCCATGCCTTGCACCAAAAAGCTATGAATTCTTCTATCCGGTGAAGCCTGGCTTTATCGGGTTTTTTATTGATTAAATAAATGATCCAATATCTCATCAAAAAAATCTTCGGCAGCCAGAACGACCGGGAACTCCGGCGCCTGGCCCCCATCGTGGACCGGGTCAACGCCCTGGAGCCGGAATACCAGGCTCTGAGCGACGCCGACTTCAGGACTAAGACCGCCCAATTCAAGGAACGCCTGGATAACGGCGAGCCCCTGGACGACCTCCTCCCTGAAGCCTTTGCCGCGGCCCGGGAGGCCTCGGTGCGCACCGTGGGGATGCGCCCCTTTGACGTCCAGATCATCGGGGCCATCGTCCTCCACCAGGGCAAGATCGCCGAAATGAAAACCGGCGAAGGCAAGACCCTGGTGGCGGTCCTGCCGGCCTATCTCAACGCCCTGGGCGGCGAAGGGGTGCACATCGTCACGGTGAACGATTACCTGGCCCGCCGGGACACCCAATGGATGGGCCCCATTTACAACTTCCTGGGCCTCAGCGTGGGCACCATCCTCCACGGTCTGGACGACGCCCAGCGCCGGGAGGCGTACAATGCTGACATCACCTACGGCACCAACAACGAGTTCGGCTTCGACTACCTCCGGGACAACATGAAGTTCGCCCTGGAGGACATGGTGCAGCGGGAATTCAATTACGCCATCGTGGACGAAGTGGACTCCATCCTCATCGACGAGGCCCGGACGCCCCTGATCATCTCCGGACCCGCGGAGGAGTCCACCCAGCTTTACTACGTCCTCAACCAGATGTCCTTGCAGCTAAAGAAAGACGAGCACTTCACCGTGGACGAAAAGGGCCGCCGGGCCCTCATCACCGAAGATGGCGTGGCCCGGGCGGAGAAGCTTCTGAACATCAACAATCTTTACGATCCCCGGAACGTGGAGTTGGTCCACCACCTGAACCAGGCCCTGAAGGCCCAGAATCTCTTCAAGCGGGACGTGGATTACATCGTCAAGGACGGCCAGGTCATCATCGTGGACGAGTTCACCGGGCGCCTCATGCCGGGAAGGCGTTACTCCGACGGCCTCCACCAGGCCCTGGAGGCCAAGGAAGGGGTGCGCATCGAAAACGAGAACCAGACCCTGGCCACCATCACCTTTCAGAACTACTTCCGCATGTACAAGAAGCTGGCGGGCATGACCGGCACCGCGGACACCGAAGCCGAGGAATTCAAGAAGATCTACAACCTGGAAGTGATGGTCATCCCCACCAACAAAAACATGATCCGCACCGACAACCCGGACGTCATCTACAAGACCATGGACGAGAAATACGAGGCCGCGGTGGAGGAGATTAAAGACTGCCATGACCGGGGCCAGCCGGTGCTGGTGGGCACCACCTCCATT
>Ga0194125_10011351_pt1 | contig 11955 bp, 10 predicted proteins | sample TA2KigC250mmetaG_FD_148626 | JGI IMG/M metagenome (GOLD analysis project Ga0194125, IMG submission 148626) | Freshwater microbial communities from Lake Tanganyika, Tanzania - TA2015034 Kigoma Deep Cast 250m | ecosystem: Environmental > Aquatic > Freshwater > Lake | place: Tanzania: Lake... | reverse complement strand
AGAGTCCTGATAGAGCCTGCTGCCTTAACCAAAAGACCAAAAGCTGACTCTTTCATTATCCTGACGTGTTTTGCTTTTTCAGCTAGTTCTGAATGGTCTAAAGGATCCTCTATGGTTGCTGTTTTCACGCAAATAGCGCCAGCTTTTTTGACAATCTCTGAAGCTTTTTTAATTTCCCGGTCAGTCAGATAGCCAGAACCGATTATCACTTTTGTCGGCAAGACAGCGCAAATCTCTTTTAAATCAGCTAAAACCTGATCATGTTTGCCGTTCTTAAAATCATCTATCTTCATAACCACATCAACCTCATCTGACTCGTCTTCCCTGGCTTTTAAAACCCTTTGCATTCTAACTTCGTGAGAACTGGCGCCTGTTGGCTCATCAATCAAAGTGGTAAGCTTGACATCGCTGTCTGATAAAGATTCTTTAGCCAATTTGGTATACTCTGGATAAACGCAAAGACCACGGAAACCATACTGTTTCGTTTCCAGACAAACTTTTTTAATTTCCTCTTTCAAGGCTCCTTTTTTAAGAAATGTCTGATCGATTATTTTAGCTGTGTTTTGCTGCATAATAAACGTTCTTCAATAATAAAGCGACTGTTAATGGCCCCAAGCCTCCTGGCACTGGCGTTAAAAAACCAGCCTTACCAGCTACGCTGTTTCTGTCTATGTCTCCAGCTATCTTTTTGTCGTCTAAAACAACAATACCTCCGTCAATCAGAATAGCGCCTTTTTTAATCATATCCCCTTTTATATAATTAGGGCAACCGCAAACAGAAATAATAATATCAGCTGACTTAATCTCGAAACTCTTCCTGTTTTTAAGATAACCGATTTTTATCTTTTCTTTTCTGAAAAAAACTTTCAAAGCATTGCCAAAGAAATCAGAATTAACGAGAACAACAATCTTTTTTCCCTCAAAGCTTTTAGATGAATCTTTTAAAGCAAGAAAAATAGCTGAGATTAAAGGAGGGGTAAAAAAAGAATTCTTCTTAAAACCGTCAATATCTTTTTTCCGGTTTATCTTTGAGGTAATTTTCTTGGCGTTCAGTCTTTCGGGCAGAGGCAACTGGACAATAATTCCCGTAATTTCTTTATCCCTGTTCAGGGCCTCAATGCACTCAATAACCTTTTCCTCTTTAACCTTACTATTGAATCTGCAATGCAAAATTCCTATACCAAGCTTTTCAGCTGCTTTTTTCTTGTTTTTAATGAAAACTTTTGAAGCAGCGTCATCAGCAACAGAGATTACTGCTAATTTTAATTTTTTTCTCTCTCTTTTGATTATTTTTCCCAAATCTGACAGAATTTTATCAGCTTTCTTTTTACCATCGAAAATCTTCATAAATTGGAAACTTCCTAACCAGCTTTTTGACTTCCTGTCTAATCAGGTTTTTAACTTTCTGGTTATTTATATTTTTAATAAGTTCAACAATTAAACTGGCAATTTCTCTTGACGCTCTTTCTTTAAAGCCTCTGGTAGTAATAGCTGGCGTGCCCAATCTTATGCCGGAAGGAAAATAGGGAGGTCTTTTATCAAAAGGAATGGCGCTTCTGTTAATATAAATACCAACCTTGTCCAACTCGTCCTGTATTTCCTTGGAACCAATATTAAAAGAAGAAATATCTATCACCATCAAATGGTTGTCTGTTCCTCCGCTAATCACCCTGATTCCCTGTTTTTGAAACTCATCTGCCATGGCTTTGGCATTCAAAATAATCTGCTTTTGGTATTTTTTAAAAGAAGGTTTCATCGCTTCCAGAAAACAAACAGCTTTGGCAGCAATAACATGCTCCATTGGCCCTCCCTGAATGCCAGGGAAAACAGCTTTGTCAATTTTCCGGGCTAAGTTCAGTTTTCCCTTTAAATCTAATCTGTCTTTTGTTTTGCAGAGAATCAACCCTCCCCGGGGTCCCCTCAAGGTCTTATGGGTGGTTGTTGTCACAACATCACACCAGGGAAAAGGATTGGGATGCACTCCGGCAATAACCAAACCGGCAATATGGGCAATATCAGCCATTAAATAAGCCTTAACTCTGTCGGCAATCTTCCTGAACGATTTAAAATCAAGCTTCCTTGAATAAGAAGTAGTGCTGACAATAATCAGCTTCGGCTTAAATTTCAAGGCTATTTTCTCCACTTCCTTCAAGTCTATTTTTTCTGTTTTAGCATTAACTCCGTAATAAGAGAAATTATACAGTTTGCCGGAAAAATTCACCGGAGAACCATGAGTTAAATGCCCTCCAGCTGACAAATCAATCCCCAATATCCTGTCTCTGTGATTCAATAAAGCCAGATAAACAGCAGCATTTGCTTGGGAACCAGAATGCGGCTGAACATTGGCATGTTCTGCCTTAAATAACTTCTTGGCCCTATCAATAGCTGTTTGCTCAATCTGGTCAATGAATTCATTACCCGAGTAATATCTCTTGCCGGGATAACCTTCAGAATATTTGTTGCTCAAGGGCGTACCCATAACAGATAAAACTTCTGGACTGGCATAATTCTCAGAAGGAATCAAAACTAAACCGTCTTTCTGGCGGGAAATCTCTTTTTTAACCAATTTATATATTTTAGAATCCAGTTTCATAATATGTCGTCAAAAATAACTGGTATCTTATTTTTAACTTCTTTCAAAAGATTAGTCATCACCTCTCTTATTTCCCAGTGAGCGCCAGGAGCAGTCCTTAACTTGAAAATATTGCGCCATTCCCGAAAATTAGCAGTAATAACTATCTGGCTTTTTATGGCAGTGGGTAATACTTGCCTTGCATCCTCTGGTATCCAATTTACCTTTCTTAAGCCGCGATACATCTGCTCGTTCAAATCCATCCAGTCTTGAAAGGAAACTTTTAGGTTTTCTCCGTTAGAAAGATTTAATTCAACCAGTTTTTCATCCGGATCTTTGTTCGGGGGAATAACCACCTTAAAATCACTTTCATCAACATAACGGGTGGATTCCTGGGTGAAAGAAGCAATCCTATGCCTGACCAATTCATGAGTGAAACCCCTTGAAACATTATCAAACTCAACTATCATGCAAGAATGTTCCAAAACGCTTTCATGCTTTCTCTTTCTTAACATTTCCACAAACTTCTCAGCAGATTCGTTGCTAATTTTCCCACGGCTCTGATAAGCTGTTCTGCCGACAACTTCAATTAACCTGAGAGGATTTTCCCCCTGGACACCTGCCATTATGGCCAATATCTTATGATTGCCTTTTTGTTGTAAAACTTTAGCCATGTTTTATCTTAATTTATTGTTAACTATTTCAATAATTTCCTGATGAATTTTATCTATCGGTCTTTCTCCATTTATAACATATATATTTTCAAACTCTTTTGCTAACCTCTCAAAATTATCACAAACTTTAGTCAAAAAATCTTCTCTCTCAAATAAACTCACTTCAAAACGTGACCTATTAATTCTTTCTAAGCATACTTTTGCAGAAACTCTAAGGAAAAAGGTAATATCCGGTAAAAGGAAATTCTTATTTAAACCCACTAACCAATCTCTGTCTTTAATATCTAAAGAACCATAAGCAATAGTTGAAAAGAAATAACGGTCGGAAGATACTGTCACTCCTCTTTCAAGTAGTGGCATAATTTCCTTCTCCAAATGATGAGCTCTATCTGCAGAAAAAAGTAATTGAAGGCACTCCTGTGAGGATTTCCAATCATGGCTTAACTGGCTCCTGATAAGTCCGCCGATTAAATTTGACGTTGGTTCTTTCGTCAAGTGAGCTCCAGCGTGCCCAAGTTTGTTCTTTGATTCGGGCAGATTTAAAAAATCAACTAATTTTGCTGCTTGGGTACTCTGTCCTGAACCATCTAACCCCTCAAAAACTATGAATTTCCCCAGATAAGGATTTTTAATCATTAAATTGCTTTTTTAATCTCTTTATAAAATTGATTTTTTGTTCCGTTGTTTTTAATTACAATATCAGCTTTACTGCCGATTTTCGGGATAAGAATTTCCGTCTTTGCTTTTTCCATTCGTAAAAACTTTTTGTAAGAGGAATTATCGTCCTGTTTTTCGTTCCTCGTTCTAATCCTTCCCCATCTTATTTGAGAATCAGCAGTAATATAAATAATTTTCCCTCCCAATTTTTTTATCATCCTATACTCTTCCCAAGCTCTGATTCCGTTCAAAACAATTAATCCATTCTTAATACTTTTGATCTTTTTTTTAAGCGCCTCTCCTAAAATATTGTTGCCAAATCTTTCCCTCAAAGAGATAGCTAACCATTGCTGATCCTCCTTTCTAATTATATCAAAAAATATCTTTAGAACCTCACTCAGGGGCGTGGAAAAGCGGAAACAAAAAACCGGCTTGGATTCTTTTTTGATATATTCACAAAAAACATCTTTCCCTGAGCCGGTTTCGCCTACAAGACCAATTATCTTCTTCATGTTAAATTATCTTTTAAGCTATCATTTTTATTTAAATCTTTTCCGTATTTATGTTCATCGTCTAATATGTCTTTTTTCTGCCAGTCTTCAATCCAATCTTTAGCTTCAAATATCCTAATCCCCTTTTCTTTGGTGCCGCAAATAACCTTATTGATCCCGGCATTAATTATCAATTTTTTACAAATAAAGCAAGGATAACTATCCATTTCCTGGTTATTCCTGTCCCGATGATACATATATATATCCCCGTCTAACAAAGATACTCCAGCTCTAGCGGCATTAACAATGGCGTTCATTTCAGCATGAACAGACCTACAGATTTCATATCTTGTGCCATGGGGAATCTTTAACTTATCTCTTAAACATTCATCTCTCTCGAAACAATCCCTAGTTTTACGAGGAGCGCCTATATAACCGGCAGCGATAATCTGATCTCCTCTTACGATAATCACTCCACCTTTATTTCTAAAACACGTTGACCTTTCGGCGACTTCTTTAGCTATGTTTAAATAATATTCGTCTTTGGAAGGTCTTTTATTTGCCATATTCTACTCTACGTCAATCCCCATATTGCGGGCCGTGCCCTCGATTGTTTTCATCGCCTGTTCAATATTGTCAGCATTCAAGTCAGGCATCTTTTTTAAAGCTATCTCTTTTAACTGAGCACGGGTAATCTTAGCTACTTTGGTTTTATTGGGGGTACCGGAACCTTTTTCAATGCCTGCTGCTTTTTTCAAAAGTTCTGCAGCTGGCGGCTGCTTTAAAACAAAAGTGTAAGTCCTGTCCTCAAAAACCGTAATTTCAACGGGAACGACAAATCCCTGGTTGTTTTTCGTTGCGTCGTTAAACCTCTGGCAGAACTCAGATATGTTCACTTGGTGCTGGGCCAGAACAGGACCAACCGGAGGAGCTGGAGTTGCCTGACCTGCTTTGATTTGAAGTTTTACAATTGCTTTTACTTTTTTTGCCATATATTTATAGTTTTTTAATTTGTAACGAATCAAGTTCAACAGGAGTGTCTCTGCCGAACATATTGACCAATACCTTTACTTTTCCCCTTTCCTGGTCAACTTCCGAAACCTTCCCGTCAAAATCTTTAAACGGACCGTCAATAATTTTAACCAAATCCCCGGCCCTAGCTTCTATTTTGAATTGCGGTTCATCTCCGGCAATTCTCTTTTTCAAACTGTCAATTTCTTCTTGGGAAACAGGAACTGGAGTTGTGCCAGCTCCGACAAAACCGGTAACATTTGGCGTGTTTCTGACCACGTACCAAGAATCATCTGTCACGATCATTTCCACTAAAACGTATCCTGGATAAATTTTCTCTTCTATCGTCTTTCTCTTGCCGTTTTTAATCTTAATTTTCTTTTCCTTAGGAACGATGACGTTGAATATCTTATCTTCCATACCCAAAGATTCAACCCTTTGTTTAAGAGCTTTGGCCACAGCGTCTTCGTACCCGGAATAAGTATGCAAAACATACCAATTTTTCTCTGTGCTGATTTGCTGTTTCGGCATAGAATTTACAAAACAAACTTCTCCAATAAAGTGGTAAATAATATATCTAGTCCGCCCAAATAAGCGGCTACAATCGCTGAAATGCCAACAACAATCAAAGTATATTTGATGGTCGTTTCCCTGGTCGGCCAGTTAACCTTTTTCATTTCCAGCCTGACTTCCTTTAAAAAAGTGATGAGTTTAGCAATAATTTTTCCCATGTGTTTTTAGTCTAAAAAACGGCCTAGAGGCCACGAGTTAAAGTTAGCTCAAAATAAATCAGATGTCAAGGTTTTTCACGCCTTTGGCATGCGTCTGGATGAATTTCTTGCGAGGCATTACCTCGTCCCCCATTAGAATGTCAAAAATCCTGTCAGCTTCCTTGGCCTCCTCAATATTCACTCTTAATAAAGTCCTTTTTTCAGGATTCATGGTAGTTTCCCAAAGCTGATCCGGATTCATTTCCCCAAGACCTTTGTATCTCTGAATAGAAACATTTACACCTTTTTCTCTTTTTAAAAGCTTGTCTTTTTCTTCCTCGGTATATACGTATTCTATTTTTTTACCGGATTGCAGGCGGTAAAGGGGAGGCTGGGCAATATAAATGTACCCTCTTTCAATCAACGGCTTGAAATAGCGGTAAAAAAGCGTCAACAAAAGAGTTCTAATATGAGAACCGTCAACATCAGCATCAGTCATAATGATAATGCGGTGGTATCTTGCTTTTTCAATATTAAAGTCGTCAGCTACTGCTGTCCCTAAAGCAATGATTAAGGATTTTATTTCTTTGGACGATAACATCTTATCCAGACGAGCCCTCTCAACATTCAGAATCTTTCCTCTCAAAGGCAGAATCGCCTGGAATCTTCTGTCTCTGGCTTGGCGAGAGCTGTTATGTACAAAAATCCCTGAGGCTAATGCGAAATTGTGCGTTTCTTCTACTTCCAAATCATAAACATCAATTTTCTTTTTTAGTCTAATAATTCCTTTAATTTTATGATTGTAATTCGCGACGGCTTCCTTTAATTTGTTTTCGTCATTCTCGAAAAAACGTTGACAAATTGTATCATATTTTAAAATGCTTTTATCTTTTCTCTCGGATCTCTCCCTAGAATATCTTTCTTTAGTAAATTCTCTATTTTCAAATATTTCTCTCATTAATTCTAATGCTTTTTTTAGATAGGTCTGATTATAAGATATCTTTCTTTTTATTCTAAATTGCGGAGTCCATTGCTTTTTAGTTTTCTGACTTCTCCACTTTAAAAGCTCTTTATCCTGCCATTGTTTTTTTGCTTTTCCAGACAATTCAATTTTTTTCTCTGGATGTTCCCGAAAATATTCTTTTACTCTTACTGCCCATTTTCTTCTGTTTTGAGGATTACTCCAATATTTTTTCTGATTATTATAGAGCATTTTTCTGTTCTCTTCGCGATACGCTTCATTTTTTTGATAGAATTCAAGGAACCTTTTAACCATATATTGCTTATAATTTTCGTTTTCCCATTGTTCTTTCGCTCTTTTGCTCAATATTTTCCTCATTTCTGGCCTTAACATGGCTGTTCTAACTTTTTCCCGATATTCTTCTGACTTGTGAAACGCCCTGATTTTTTCTTGTACGTCTTTTCTTAATAAATTTTGTCTGGCAATCTTTCCATGATAATAAAGATGTTTAATCTTATCCATCCTGATGATATTTTCAGGGTTATTATTTAATTTATTAAAATCAACGTGATGAATACAAGATGTTTTCTCTTTTATGTATTTTTCGTTCTTCAAATTGTGTTCATCGGCCAGATAATGGCTATAAATCCATTTATTATCTTTTTTCTGATAAACCATCATATAGCCTTCAATTTTAAAACCATCTTTAATGGAAGAAGATTTTCTATACAAAGGCATTAAAGAATCATTCGGCGTTATATCTTTTGCTTTTTTATAAGAATTATTCGCCAGCATAAAAAGATGGTCCGGCGTACAAATAATTTCTTCGTTATTATCAAGAATAATTTTTATGACTTCTGTATTTTTTCTAGTTATTCTGGGATCTTGAATTAAACCAATCTCTAACCGACCATCTTCCTTTATTGTATAACAATAATTCTTCTTGCCCTTATTATTTTCTTTTACCAATTCCTTAAAAGTTAAGTTGCGTCCATCGGTTAAGGCAATTCTTGTATCGCCAGAAAAACATCCCCCGGCCGACTCTCCTTCAACAATATATAATTCACTCTCTTCAGGACTTCGAGAAGAACAGTCAGCCAGTTTCCCTGGCAAAGCCAAACCATCCAGGGCGCCCTTTCTCAAAACAGTTTCCCTGGCAACTTTAGCTGCTTTTCTTGCTTTTGAAGAAAGGAGGCATTTTTCAATGATCGCTCTGGCATCCTGCGGATTTCTTTCCAGAAAATCAGTCAAAGTTTCTGCAACCACTGCTTCCACTGCTGTTTTGGCTTCAGGATTGCCTAACTTAGCTTTTGTCTGGCCTTCAAACTGCGGCTCTCTGATTTTAACCGAAACCACGCCGGTAAACCCTTCCCTGACATCCTCTCCAGACAAATTGTCATCGCTCTCTTTAAGAATGCCGTTCTTCTTGGCATAATCGTTAAAAGTCCTGGTCAGGGCAGTACGAAAACCTGTTAAATGATTACCGCCCTCACCAGTAAAAATATTATTGGCAAAGCTTTCTTCAAAACATTCATATTCTTCTGTGTATTGGAAAGCTGCTTCAACCAGAATTCCTTCTTTCTCTCCGATGCCGTAATAAATGTTGGGGTGGCGCTTGACCACGTCTCTGGTCAAATATTTGACGTAAGAAGACAATCCTCCTTCAAAATAAAAAGAATATGACTTTTCCGGCTTTTCCCTTTGGTCAATGGCAGTAATTCTTATCTTTTTTGTCAAATAAGCCTGCTGCCTTAAATGTTTTAAGATTTTATTAAAATCGAACTTAACCTCGCTGAATATCTCAGAATCTGGTTCAAAAGAAACTGTGGTGCCTGTCTGCCTGCATTTGCCGTCTTTCTTAACAGCTGTCTTTGGCTTGCCCTGGGAATATTCCTGAAAATATTTTATACTGTCGCGGCAAACTTCAGCCCTCATCCATTTTGAAAGAGCGCAGACAACGGAAACTCCTACGCCATGCAAACCGCCAGCTACCTGGTAAGCCTTGCCTCCGAATTTAGCTCCAGCGTGCAAAGTGGTCATAACTGTTTCTAGAGCTGACTTTTTGGTCTGGGGATGCTTTTCAACCGGAATTCCCCTGCCATCGTCAGTCGTCTTCACCCTGTTGCCAGGCAAAAGGATAACTTCAATATTTTTCGCATAGCCGGCCATTGCTTCGTCCAAACTGTTGTCAATACATTCCCAGATCAAATGATGAAGGCCTTCAGCCCCGGTTGAACCGATATACATGCCAGGCCTTTTTCTGACAGGAGCCAAACCTTCCAAAACATAAATGTCTTTGGCCGTATATTCTTTTTCAGTTTTTTTAATTTTTTGTGGCATGTTTTTAAAATTATTTTCTAATTTGCCATCCTTGTTCTTTTTCCAAGGAAGCTACAACGCTTTTTTGCAAAGAATCAATTTCAGAAGAAGAAAGAGTTCTGTCTTCGGCCTGATAAATTATATGAAAAGCCAGGTTCTTTTTCCCTTGAGGCATTTCCTTGCCCTCATAAAAGTCAAACAGTTCAACGTCCCTTACTTCTTTTCCTCCGGCCTCATAAATCTTATTCAAAATTTGAGCAACTTTTATTCCCTTTGGCACTAAAATAGCTATATCTCTGACAGCTGAAGGAAATCTGGAAATCGGCCTGTATTCCTGTTCTTCAGAAGACAATAAAGATAATTTTTCAAAATCAATATCGAATAGAACCGCTTTATTTTTTATCTGCAAGTTATTAAGAATCCTGGGGGAAATTTCCCCCAAAAACCCTATTTTATTGTCGGCAACTTTAATTTCAGCGCACTTTTTAATATGCCAAATCGACTGTTTGCTTTTTTCCGGAATCGGCTGATGTTCGTCGTACCAAATATCTGTTATGCCCAGTTTCTCAAAAACCAGATCAACTATCCCTTTTAAATAATAGAATCCTTCGTCTAAAACCAATCCAGAAAGCTGCCTTGCTTCTAATGATCTCGGCTTGAAAACCTTGCCCAATTCAAAAATCTTGAAATTATTAAAATTTCTGGCATTCTTCTCAATATTCTTCAACAATCCGGGGATTAAGCTGGTTCTTAGATATTTGTATTCCTGGTTTAAAGGATTTTCCACTTCTACCAATTCCTTTTCTTTATAGCCGAAAAGCCTTGACTCTTTTTCCCCGAAAAAAGAATAATTATATACTTCGCTAAAGCCTACTTCTTTCAGAGCGTTTTTGACAAAATCCTCCCAAAAAACACTCAAATTTCTTTTAGCGGGGACTAAAGAAGAAAACGGAGGCAAGGAAGGAATCCTGTCGTAGCCGTAAATTCTGCCTATTTCTTCAATCAAATCTTCCGGCAAAGAAATATCCAGCCTGAAAGTCGGAACTATTACCTTAAACATTTTTGCCCGCAAACCCTGAACTTTAAAGCCCAATCTTTCCAATATTTTTTTGATTTCAAACGGAGGTATTTTTACGCCCAACAGCCTATCAACGTAAAGCAAATCCAATTTTATTGTTTTGGGCAAAACTTTCTTAGAATAAACGTCAATTAAGCTGCCAATAATCTTGCCACCGGCAATCTTTTCTATTAAGACAGCTGCCCTGTTGACAGCGGTCTCTGTCAAATTAGGATCTATGCCATGTTCAAACCTTAAGGAAGCGTCTGTTTTAAGATTTAATTTTTTGGAACCTTTTCTTACAACCTGAGGGTTAAAGTTAGCTGACTCCAAAACTATTGTTTTTGTTGATTTGCCGATTTCAGGAGATTTTCCCCCTTTTATTCCGGCAATTGCTATGGGATGAGCATTGTCAGCAATAACCAGAACATCGGGGCTTAAGTTAAACTTTTGGTCTTCAAGCGAAATAATTCTTTCTTTGTCTTTGGCAAACCTTACTACGATTTTCCCTCCTGCAAGCTTATCAGCGTCAAAAGCATGCAAGGGCTGACCGGTCTCCAACATAACATAGTTTGCGATATCAACTATATTATTTATCGGCCTTAAGCCGCAAATCTTCAATTCATCGCTCAGCCATTTAGGAGAAGGCCCGATTTTAATGTTGTTTATCATTCTGGCAGTATACCTCGGACAGGCTTCTTTTGCCGCAACTTCCACTTTGACAGAAGCTTGTTTTTTACCTTCGTTCTTTGACAAAGTAAGATTCTTAATTGAATAATTCAAAATAGCCGATATTTCTCTGGCAACCCCAATATGGGAAAAGCAATCTGGGGCCCTGTTCGGTCTGATGTCAATGTTAAAAATATAATCATTGCCTTTTTTCTTGACTTCTTCCACCTCGGCAAAGTGCTTTGTTAAAAGCTCTGCCAATTGATTGGCGTGAGGCAATTTTTTACCGAAAAAAGATTGTAGCCAGTTATATGAAAACAGCATAATTAAAATTGGTTTAAAAATCTTAAGTCTCCTGAACGAAAAAGTCTGATATCGTTAATCTTGTATTTAAGCATAGCCAGTCTTTCCAAACCGAACCCAAATGCCCATCCCTGCCAATCCTTAGGAATCAATTTGGAGTTCTTAAAAACATTGGGGTGAACCATTCCAGCGCCAGCCACTTCCAGCCAGCCCGTACTTTTGCAAACAGAACAACCCTTGCCCTGGCAGGCAAAACAGCTTATGGCAATATCGAAAGACGGTTCGGTAAAAGGAAAATAATCAGGCCTCAAACGAAACTTAACTTCCTTTTCAAAAAATCTGCGGAAGAATTCTCCGACAATGGCTTTTAAATTAGCCACTGATATGCTTTTATCAACCATCAACCCTTCAACCTGGAATAATTGGAATTCATGGGAAGAGTCTGTTGCTTCGTGCCTGAAAACGTTCCCTGGAACAATTATCCTCAAGGGAGGATTGTTTTTCTCCATATAGCGGACCTGGACAGGACTG
>Ga0194125_10011348_pt1 | contig 11957 bp, 11 predicted proteins | sample TA2KigC250mmetaG_FD_148626 | JGI IMG/M metagenome (GOLD analysis project Ga0194125, IMG submission 148626) | Freshwater microbial communities from Lake Tanganyika, Tanzania - TA2015034 Kigoma Deep Cast 250m | ecosystem: Environmental > Aquatic > Freshwater > Lake | place: Tanzania: Lake... | reverse complement strand
GACGGCCTCCTTGACGATGTACGACTCGCTGACCATCTGCTCCGAGCGCTGCCGGGCCCGCTCCAGCAACTCCCGCGCCTTCTCGTTGGTGCGGGCCACGAAGGCCTCCCGCTCCCGCACCATCCACCGCGCCGCCCGCAGTTCGTCGGGCAGCTCGTCGCGCAGCCGGTAGAGCATGTCGAGCAGCTGGTTCCGGTCGAGCATCACGCTCGAAGAGAGGGGCACGTTGCGCGCCCCCTCCACGGCGAGGATCAGCTCGTCGACCAGTTCTTGCAGCTCACCCAGGCGGGGCGGCACCGGCACCGCTTCCTGGCGGTCGAGGTCTTCATCGCTCATTTGCGAGACGCTCCTTGAGTGCCAGCACCACAGTAGGCGGCACCAGCCCCTCCACGGAGCCGCCGAAGGCGGCAACTTCCTTCACCAGGGAGGAGGACAGGTAGCCGAACTCGGCGTTGGTGGGGACGAACAGGGTCACCGTCCCCGACAGACGGCGGTTCATCTGGGCCAACTGGAGCTCGTACTCGAAGTCGGTCACCACCCGAAGGCCCTTGACGATGACGTCGGCTCCCGTCTGCCGCACGAAGTCCACCAGCAGGCCGTCGAACGACGCCACCTCCACGTTGGGCCAGGCGCCGCAGCAGCCCTGCAGGAGCTGCACCCGCTCGGCGGCATCGAACAGGGGGTTCTTCGCCGGGTTGTTGGCCACCGCCACCACCACCCGGTCGAACAGCCCGGCGCAGCGCCCGACGATGTCGAGGTGGCCGTAGGTGGGCGGGTCGAAACTCCCCGGCACCAGGGCGGTGATCACGGCGCTCCTTCCTTCACCAGCCGGGTGATCTCGCTGTCCCCGTACCGCCGCCGGCCGGCCACCCCGAGCCCCGGCGGAGGAGTCAGCCCCTCGCCGGCCCGGCGGTGCAGGACGACGGTGCCGCCCTCGGCGAGCAGGCGCACCAGCCCGCCGAGAACCTGCTCCACCGACGCTAGCGGCAGAGCGTAGGGAGGGTCAACGAAAGCCAGGTCGAAGACGCCGGCGGCCCGCTCCAGGTACTCCTCCACCTCCCCGGGCACCACCTCCCCTCCCAGACCCACCGCGGCGACGTTGGCCCGCAGCGCCCGCTGCGCCGCCCGGCTCCGCTCCACGAAGACCGCTGCCGCCGCCCCCCGGCTGAGCGCCTCCAGACCCAGGCTGCCCGAGCCGGCGTAGAGGTCGAGCACCCGCGCCCCGACGACGCCGTCGCCCAGGCTGGAGAACAGGCCTTCGCGCGCCCGGTCGGTCATGGGGCGGGTCCCCCCGCCCGGCGGGGCGAGGAGGCGGCGTCCCTTGGCGAGGCCGGCGATGACCCTCATGAGATGAACAGCCACTCCACCTGCTCGCCGAGCAGGGCCCGCACCTCGGCGGCCACTTCCCGGTGCTGCTGCAGCGTCGGGTCGGCGGCCACCAGGGCGAACGCCTCCCGGCGAGCGGCGACGAGCGCCTCCACGTCGCGCAGGATGTCGGCCAGTCGCAGGTCCGGCAGGCCCGACTGGCGCGAGCCGAACACGGTGCCCTGGCCGCGCAGGCGGAGGTCCTCCTCGGCCAGGCGGAATCCGTCGTCGGAGGCGGCCACCGCTCGCAGCCGCTCCACCGCCTCCTCGGTGCCCGGTGCCGCCACCAGGTAGCACCAGTTGGGCCCGGCGCCGCGCGCCAGGCGGCCCCGCAGTTGGTGCAACTGGCTGATGCCGAAGCGGTCGGCATCCTCGATGACCATCACCGTGGCGTTGGGGATGTCGATGCCCACCTCGATCACCGTGGTCGCCACCAGGACGTCCAGTTCCCCGTCGCGAAACGACTGCATGACCCGGCGCTTCTCGTCCGGGGGCAACTGCCCGTGCACCAGGCCGAGCCGCAGGTCCGGCAAGACCCCCCGGAGCCGCTCGAACTCGGCGGTGGCCGAGGCGGCCTCCAGCTTCGGGCTGTCCTCCACCAGCGGGCAGACCACGAAGGCCTGCCGGCCGGCGGCGACCTGCTCCCGCACCCGGGAGTAGACCGCGGCCAGGCCGGCGGGGTCCTTGCCCACCAGTTCGGTGCGCACCGCCGGCCGATGCGCCGGCATCTCGTCGAGCACGGACACATCGAGGTCGCCGTAGAGCGTCATCGACAAGGTTCGGGGGATGGGAGTCGCCGTCATGATCAGGAGGTCGGGCTGGGGCCCTTCGGCCTTCTCGCGCAGCGCCACCCGCTGGTAGACCCCGAAGCGGTGCTGCTCGTCCACCACGGCGATGCCCAAGCGGGCGAAGCGGACCCCCTCCTGGATCAGGGCGTGGGTGCCCACGACCACGTCCACCGTGCCGGCCGCGGCCCCGGACAGCACCCCGGCGCGGTCGGGCGAGCTCGAGGTGAGCAAGGCCATGCGTACCCCGACCAGCCGGGCGAGCGGCTCCAGGCCCAGGAAGTGCTGCTCGGCGAGGACCTCGGTCGGAGCCATGACCGCCCCCTGGTAGCCCCCCTGCACCCCGGCGAGCAGGGCCGCCATCGCCACCACCGTCTTGCCGGACCCCACCTCCCCTTGGAGCAGGCGGTGCATTGGATGGGGCGAGGCCATGTCGGCGCGGATCTCGGAGATGGCCCGCTCCTGGGCGCCGGTCAGTCGGTAAGGCAGCGCCTCCACGAAGGACTCCACCAGGCCGGGCTCCGCGGTGTGGGTGATGCCCGCTTCCTCATCGATCTGGCGCCGCTTGCGCAGGGCGAGGGCCACCTCCAGGCGGAACAGCTCATCGAAGACCAGGCGCGCCCTGGCGGCCTCGGCCTCGGCCGGGCTCTCGGGGAAGTGGATGCCGGCCACGGCGGCGTCGCGGGAGGCCAGCCTGAGACGGGCCACCAGGTCCTCCGGGAGCGGGTCCGTGATGGGTCGGGAACGGCTGACGGCGTTGGCCACGAACTGCTCGAGACGCCAGGAGGCGATGCCGGCCACCGACGGGTACACGGGGACGACGCGCCCGGTACGGCGCTGGGCGGCTCCGCCGAGGACGTCGACCACCGGCGACTTCATCTGCAGCCGGCCCCGGAAGCGCTCCACCTTCCCCGACAGGGCGACCTCGGTTCCGGCGGGCAGCTGCCGCTCGCGGAACGCCTGGTTGAAGAAGGTGACCCACAGCGAGCCGAGGGCGTCGGCCGCCACCCGGGGGGCCTCCTCGGCCACCCACCGCCGGGCCGCCTCCTCGGTCTCGAAGGACATGGCCGGCAGGTCGGGCTGCCCCGGCGCCGGGATGGCTCGCCAGGCCCCGCCCTCCGGGGCCACCTCGTAGTCGGCCTTCCCGGCGACCAGGGCCTCGACCAGGGTGAGGCCGGGACGCGGGCGGCGCGCCGTGATGCGCACCACCACCCCCACCACCGTCACCTCGACTCCGGTGGGAGCCCGCGAGATGGGAGCCACCCGGGAGCGGTCGATGTGGCGCCGGGGAAAGTGGAACAACAGGTCGGCGACGCTGCCAATGCCGGCTTTGCGGAGTTCTCGGCCGAGCCGCTCCCCCACCCCCTTGACCTGCTCCACCGGGAGCCCGGCCAGGTAGGCGAGGCTGCGTCCGCTCACTCCACGCCGATGAGGTAGGGGTAGAGCGGCTGGCCCCCATCCACCACGTCGATGGGTATGCCGGAGCGGAACTCCTCGAGCCAGGTCCGGCCGGCCTCGGTGACCTCGGGATCGGCCCCCGACCCGGCCACCAGGGTCACCGCCTCCGACTCGGAGTCGACCACCTTCCCGAGCAGGGCGATGAGGGCCCTCGTGAAGGCCTCCCGGCCGAGCCGCCGGGAGCGCCGCTCCGCCCGCTTCTTCCCCAGCACCCAGCGGGCCAGGCGCAGTACCAGGGCGCCCAGCCGGCGGGGCCCGGCCGGGCCGATCGTATGCACCTTCCCGTCCACCAGGCCGATCCAGTCTCCCTGGCGGATGGGGCCGGCGGGGGTGGTGGCGGCGCGCACCGCCCGGGTCAGTTCCCCGCTGCGCACCCCACGCGCCGCCTTGTCCATGCGGGAGATGACGGTCTCCAGCGGCAGGTTCGGGGCGTAGGCCACCGCGGCGGCGATCCCCTGGGGAATGGAACGGGTGGGGATCACGTGTATCTGCTTGCGGGTGAGCCGATCGAGTTCCTCGGCGGCGGGGATGATGTTCTTGTTGTTGGGAAGCAGCACCACCGTCTTGGCCGGGACCCCCTCGACCGCTTCGAGCAGTTCGCCCACTGAGGGGTTCATCGTCTGCCCCCCCACCACCACTCCCTGAGCGGCGTACTGGCGGAACAACTCGAGGACGCCGGGGCCGTTGGCCACCGCCACCAGCCCCACCTTGGCGTGCCGGGCTTCGGGGAGCGGTTCGAAGATGTGGCCCGGGCGGTGGAAGTCCTCGGCGGCCGCCTGCTCGAGCAGGTCGGTCACCTTGATGCCACGGGGCCGGCCGGCCTCGACCCCGGCCTCGAGGGCGGCGCCTATGTCGTCGGTGTGGATGTGGCACTTCCAGGAGCCCTCGCCGCCCACGATCACGATGGAGTCCCCGATGCCGGCCCAGGCCTCCTTGAGACGATCCCCGGCCCCCTCCGGCCCTTCGAGCATGAACATCACCTCGTAGTGCAGGTCGGCGATCGATCCCCCCTCGCCGCCCCCGTGGCCGTCGCCCGAGAGCAGCTGGGTGGCGGGGCGGAAGAAGGCCGGGGGCAGCACCACCTTGGCCCCGGTGACGTGCTCCCGCAGGCAGGCGAACAGGAGCAGCAGCCCGGCGCCGCCGGCGTCCACCACCCCGGCGGTCTTGAGCACCGGCAGCAGTTCGGGGGTCTCGAGCAGGGTCTGCTCCGCCCGGCCGTAGACGCTCTCCAGCAGCCCGCCCAGGCCACCACCCGACCCGGCGTGCTCCGCCGCCTCCTCGGCGGCCCGGCGCAAGACGGTGAGGATGGTCCCCTCCACCGGATGCCCCACCGCCTGGTAGGCCGCCGTCGAGGCCCGCCCGAGGCCTTCGGTGAGCTCTGCCGGGCCGATCTGCTGGTGGACGCGGAACACCTCGGCCCAGGCCCGCAGGATCTGAGACAGGATGATGCCCGAGTTGCCCTGGGCCCCCATCAGCGAGCCGTGAGCCATGGCCTGGGCAACGTCGGCCAGCGAGGAGGCTCCGTCGAGCGCCCCCACCACCGACTCCATGGTGAGCGCCATGTTGGTCCCGGTGTCGCCGTCGGGGACGGGGTACACGTTGAGGCGGTTCAGCGACTCGCGGTGCTCGCGCAAGCGGGCGAGGTAGCGGGTCATCACCTGGCGGAGGTCCTGGGCGCGCATCGACTCGGTAGCCACGGCGGGGAGTGTATACGGGCCATCTGGCGCGCCCTCCCGGGGCTGGTATCCTTTCGGGCCGTTCCCGAGAAGGATCCTTTCGGTGTCGTTCGTATGTGAGATCTGCGGCCGCCGGCCCTGGGTGGGCAAGCAGGTGAGCCACTCCCACCGGCGCAGCAGCCGCCGCTGGCTGCCCAACGTGCAGCGCATCCGCGTCCGCCACGGCAGCAACTCCCGCCGCATGCGGGTGTGCACCTCCTGCCTCAAGGCGGGCAAGGTCGAGAAGGCCTGAAAGCCGTGCAGGGAGTGGTCGAGTCCTACGACCCCGCCACCCGGCGCGGCGTGGTGCTGGCCGAACCCGACCGCACCCCTGTCGCCCTCGGCCCCGGATCGCTAGCCGGGAGCATCTTCCGCAGTCTCAGCCCCGGCCAGCGGATCATCTTCGAGGTGGCCCAGGAGGACGGCGCTCCTTGCGCCGTGCGGGTGCGGGTCGGCTCCGACGGCTACTGACCTCGCGGCGCCTTCTCCTCCCCTCCCGGTTCGGTGGCGTTCCCAGAGCACGGTGAGCACCAGCGCCGCCCCGGCGGCGAGACGCTCCCCCCTCACCGAATGGATCGAGTCGAACCCGTGGGTGGCCCCCGGGAACTCGGCATAGCCCACCGGGGGCCCGCCGGCCGCCCGCAGCTCCGCCACCAGCCGGCGGGAATCCCCAGGAGACACGAGGGAGTCCGCCCCGCCGTGGGCCACCAGGAGCGGAGGGCGGTCGGCACTCGCCCGGCGCGCCGGCGAGGCTCGCCGCCAGGCCTCCGGGTCCTGGTCCGGAGTGATCTTGAGAACGTGACTCGCCAAGTAGGGCCACCGGGGGCGACCTTCCTCGAGAAGCAGGTCGTGGACCCCGTAGATCGGCAAGCAGGCCTGCACCGAGGTGTCGGCCTCCTCGAAGCCGGGTTGATAGGCCGGGTCCCCGGCGGTCAGCGCGGCCAGAGCGGCCAACTGGCCCCCGGCCGAGCCCCCGGTGACCGCCACGAATGAGGCATCGGCGCCGTGCGCAGCGGCGGTGGCCCGGATCCAGCCGATCGCTCGTTTCACGTCGATCAGTTGATCGGGGAAGGTGGCTCGCGGGCTGAGGCGGTACTCCAGGTCGAAGACCACCCACCCCTGCCGGGCCAGGCGGTGCATCAGCGGACGACCCTGCCACCCCCGGCGGCCTCCGGTCCACCCCCCACCGTGTACCTGCACCAGCACCGGGGCCGGCCCCCGATGGCCGCGGAGCCGATACCGATCCGCCTGGTGCGCCGGGTCCGGGCCGTAGGCGAGGTGCCGTGCCACCTCCACGGACCGAGGCACCCTCGGGTAGGGCCGCAGGAGCCGGGATAGGCGCAGGGACGGCAAGCGCACCGGCGCGCCCAGCACCTCCCCGGCGGCGGCCTCCATCACCCGGCGAGCGCGTCCCGCCCGGGCCTGGATCGCGCCCAGGCCGGCGAGCGACAGCCCGCTGGCCGCCAGGCCCGCCGTCCCGGCCCAGCCCCCCGCCCACCCGGTTGCGGCACATCCCCCCGCCAGGCCGAGGTGGGCCGCGGCGTGGAACGGGGCCAGTTCCCCGGTGAACAGAGCCGGGACCCAGCGAGGCCCGCCCCGGCCGCGCCGTTCCGGGGAAAGGAGGGCGTTGGCGGTCAGACCCAATCCCGCCACGGCCAGCGCCAGGAACACGAGAGACACGGGGCGCCAGTATGGCCGCTCCGGCGAGGACCGCGCCGAGTCGCCCGACGGGTGCCTCCGGCGTTATAGTCCCGCCCACCTACCACGGGGAGAGACATGGTCGAGGCCTACGTGCTCATCCAGACCGAGGTCGGCAAGGCTGCCCAGGTGGCCATGGCGGTCAAGGGGATTCCCGGCGTGCAGGCGGCCGAGGCCGTCACCGGCCCCTACGACGCCATCGTCCACGCCGCAGCCGACGACGTCGACTCGCTGGGCAAGCTCGTGGTGGCCCGCATCCAGGCGGTCGAGGGCATCACCCGCACCCTGACCTGCCCGGTGGTCCGCCTCTGAGCCCACCCGCCCGACGCGACGAGGCTCCGACTCGTCGCGGTTTCGTCGCGAGTTCCCGACCTCGCACGAGGCAACTCGACGCTCCTCTCCCCTCAATCGCAGCCGGTAGCGGCCGACACAAGGGGGGATGACCCAAGAACCCTCCGCCGTCCCGCCGGTATCGATTGCCTCCGCCGACACCGGCGGTCGAGCCGCGGCGCTGTACAGCGTCGCCACCTCATTCGACGCCGGCACCGAACCCCGGCAGGTGGCGATCGCCCTCATCCGACGGTTCGCGGCGGCCACCGGGGCCCGCAGCGGGTGGCTCCTGCCCGCAGGTGAAGGGTGCCCCGCTCACTCGTGGCCCGACCCGGGCTTCCCGCCGCCCTCCCCGCATCCCACCGCAGTGATGACGATCCCCCTGCTCCACGCCGGGCTCCCCGTCGGCACCCTCGTTCTGGGCGAGCCCGCGGCGGGCTCATTCGGCACCGCCGAGCGGCGCCTGGCTCAAGCCCTGGCTCATCCCGCCGGAGCAGTGGCCGCCGCAGTGCGGCGGCTGGCGGCCGCCGAAGAAGCGGTCGGGCGCGCCGACGACGCGGCCGCCCTCCTGGCCGAAGTCATGGCGGCGGTGGATCACGACCTTCGCGCCCCACTTACCACCATCCTCGGAGCGCTGCAGACCCTGACCCGCCCCGAGCACCGGCCCGGGGATTCCGACCTCGGGGCCCTGCTCGACGGAGCACTGGAGCAGGCCCGGCGGTTGCGCTTCCTGCTGGGCGACCTGCAACTGGCAGCGCCCTCTGCTTCGCGGCGCGAGACGCTGCCCCCCGCCGGGCTGCAGGCGCTGATCGCCGAGGCGGCGCGCTCCGGCATGGGCGCGACGGCCTCGCTGCCCATCGAGGTTCCCTCGGACTTCCCCCCTGCCGCCGTCGACCCTCCCGCCCTGCGCCGGACCCTGGACGGGGTATTGCGCCGCGCCTGCCGCCTGGGCCTGGCGGCGCGCGTAGAGGTGGCTGCCTGGGGAGACGACGCGATGATCGCCGTCACCGCCCACGGAACAGGTTCGCTCGTGCCCCCGCTGTCGGCCCGTCTGGCCGAGGCGATGGGCGCCTCACTCCAGGAGTCGGCAGGGACCGACGCCACCACGGTGGTGCAGTTGCGGCTTCCGGCGGCGCTGCGCCGGGTCCCCTCCGGCTGAAGGCCGGCCCCGCCCGCCGCGAGCGGGCCGGTTCACTCCTCCGGTCCGATGGCCACGGCGTGGAACCCGCCGTCCACGTGGACGATCTCCCCCGTGGTCATGGGCGCCCAGTCCGACAGGAGCACCACCGCCATCCGGGCCACCGCCTCGGGCGAGCCCACGTCCCAGCCCAAGGGGGCCCTGGCCCCCCAGATCTGCTGGAAGCGCTCGAAGCCGGGGATCGACTTGGCCGCCACGGTGCGCAACGGCCCGGCCGACACCAGGTTCACCCGCACCCGGTGCGGCCCCAGGTCACGGGCCAGGTAGCGGGTCACCGCCTGCAGAGCCGCCTTGGCCACCCCCATCCAGTCGTACGACGGCCAGGCCTGCCGGTTGTCGAAGTCGAGGGCCACCAGGGATCCGCCCCCCGCCGCCTGCAGCAGGGGCAGCAGCCCGGCGGCCAGGGTCTTGAACGAGAAGGCGGAGGTGGTGAAGGCGGCGGCAGCGCTCTCGGCCGGTGTCTCCAGGAAGCGGCCGCCGATGGCGTCCTCGGGGGCGAAGGCGATGGCGTGCAGGGCTCCGTCCACCGCCCCCCACCGCTGCCGCAGCGCCGCCACCACCGCCGCCAGGTCCTCGGGGCGATTGATGTCGAGTTCCAGGACTTCGGGCGGATCCGGCAGCCGCTGCGCCGCCCGCACCGTCACCCGCAGGCCGCGGCCGAAGCCGGTGAGGACCAGCGAGGCTCCCTGCTCCTGTGCCAGCCGGGCGGTGTGCCAGGCGATGGAGTCGTCGGTGAGCACCCCCGTGACCACCAGCCGCTTGCCCTGGAGCAGCACCATGCCTCCCCGCTCTGAGGGGCGGGATGCTAGGGCCGGCCCGGCGGCAACGCCCGGGGCGCCCCCCGGACCGGCAAGGCCCGGCTTCCCTCAGGATCCCCCGAGGATCTTCCGCTTCTGCTCTTCCAGTTCCTCGCGGGTGATGATCCCCTCGGCCTCGAGGCGGGCCAGACGCTCGAGACGCGAGACTGGGTCGTCGTCGGCGCGCACCTCCGTGGACCCGGAGAGCACCTTGCCCCGCTCCTCCCGCACCGAGTAGAGCAGGCTCTGGAACTCCTGCGGCTCCGGGATGTCCTCGAAGCGGCTCTGGCCCGAGGTGCCCGCCGACTCGATCAGGAGGTCGCCGGAGTGGAGGATGCGCTCCAGGATGTTCTGGGAGAAGAGCACGTTGGTGATCTGCTCCAGGGGGATCTCCAGGCCGCTACGCGCCAGTATCCCCCGCCGGGTGATCAGCCGCTCGTTGGTGAGGACGTAGAGGGTGAACCACCAGGCGATGAAGGGATAGAGGCCGAGGATGAGCCAGCCCACCCCGGCGACCGCGGTGACGCCCCAGTCGAACCAACCGGCCTTCGGCGGGAAGATCCAGGTGAGAATGACCGCCGCCGCCAGCAGGACGGTCCATCCCGTCGGCACGAACAGCATGCGCCAATGCGGCCGGAACTCCCGGATGATCATCTCGCCTTCGCTGAGCAGACGCTTCGGGTAACCCATGGGCGGCATGCTAGATGGGCGCCGGCCGTCGTGCCGGGGAGAAACACGGGGAGAAGCAGACGCGAGAAACCCCGAGAGAGCTTCGGCCGAAACTTCCACCCTCTCGGGGCTCCTCCCAGAACGCCCTTGCGGGCACTCCGGTGGCGAAGCGCCCTTGCGAGCGCCCCGCATCCGGCGTCGGGCCGAAGCCCGGGCCGGTCGCTACGGCCGCAGGCGACCCGAAGGCCTCCCGGTGCAGTTCCCTTGCGGGATCCGCACGACCCCTTGCGGGGCCCGGTCGGAGCGCCACTCAGAACCGTTGCCGGCCCTTCGTGGACTGCCGGATTGCTCCGGCGAGTGACGGGAATGTAAACGGTGGTCACCCGGGCGTCAAGCCCAGGGGCACCCTGGTTTTCGCGCCTCAGCCGATGTTTTCGCGGGGCCCTGCTTCCGCCGGGCGGGCCCCCGGTTCGCCGTCCGGCGCCGGCAGTCGGGGAGGAGGAACGGCCCCGGCGCGCCCGTTCCGGTACCCGGCCAACGCACCTCCCCGCCGACCGCGACGGAGACCCGGCGGGATCCCGAGGGAGGGCGGCGAGGAGAAGAGCCTCCTCCAAAGGATCCCCCTTCGAGCAGGAGTTGGGTGGCCCGGAGCGGGCCGGGACCCGGCGCCTCTGCCCCGCAAGTTCCGGGACTCGGCGCGCCGCCCCGGAAAAGCCGAGACCCCGAGGAAGCCTTGGCTGTCGCCGCAGCCCCCTCGGGGCCCCGAGACCTTCCTTCCGGCGCACTCCTTGTGAGAACGCCCCGGAGGGTCGGCCGCCGCTCGTTCCTTTCGGTCCTTGCGACTTCCCGTCGACCGGGCTGCCGCCCGGAGGCCGACCCGACGTCGGCTGGACGGGTCTCGAGTTCCGTCCAACCGGCCCCTTGCGGGGTGACCTCCCCCTTTCGGGGTCGATCCGCCGGTACCGCCGCCCCGGGTTCTTGCTTCCCGAGGAGAGGGTGCCGGGAATGTAGGCCACCGCGGTTGGGGCGTCAAGCGCCGCGTCTGTTGAGTTTTCGCGTCCCGCGTCGACTTTTCGCGATGTGGCTTGGCGACACCCTCCGGAGCGCCCCTGCGGCACCGTCGCCCGCCAAACGGATACGCTGCGGCTTCGTGACCACACCCCCCGGGGCGAAGGACCGCCTGCTCACCCTGCCCTTCGTCCTGGCGGCCACCGTGGCCCTGCTCCAGGGCATGGCCTTCTTCCTATTCGTCCACTTCCCCCGCTTCCTCACCAGCCTGGGAGCCGACGAGGTGATGGTGGGCCTGGTGGTGTCGGCGGCCGCGGTGGCCTCCATCGCGGTGCGCCCCCGGGTGGGAATCACCACCGACCGGCGGGGCCGACGCCCGCTGATCCTGGCGGGCGGCGCCCTGCACGTACTGGTGCTCCCGCTGTACCTGACGGTGGGCGCCTTGGGCGCCTGGGTGATCACTGTCCGCCTGCTCCACGGCATCGCCTCCGCCCTCGTCTTCACTGCCCTGTTCACCTACGGAGCCGACCACGTGCCCGAGACTCGTCGGACCGAGGGCCTGGCATTGTTCGGGGCGGCCACCATGATCCCGATGGCGGCCGGCGGCTGGGTGGGTGATGCCGTGCTGGCCGCCGCCGGCTTCGACGCCCTGTTCCTCGTGGCGCTGGGCTTCGCCGCCGCCGGCTTCACCCTCAGCCTGGGCCTGCCCGAGCCGAAGCGGAGCCCGGTGCCTCCCGGCAGGTCGCCGGCCCGGTTCCGCGAGACCCTCACCCAGCGGGATCTGATGCCCCTGTGGTTCCTGAGCTTTGCCTTCGCCCTGGTGCTCACCGGCTACTTCACCTTCATGCGCACCTTCGTCGACCAGACGGGTGTGGGCTCGGTGGGGTCCTTCTTTGCCGCCTACGCCATCGCCTCTCTGGCGGTGCGCGCCTTC
>Ga0194125_10011347_pt1 | contig 11958 bp, 5 predicted proteins | sample TA2KigC250mmetaG_FD_148626 | JGI IMG/M metagenome (GOLD analysis project Ga0194125, IMG submission 148626) | Freshwater microbial communities from Lake Tanganyika, Tanzania - TA2015034 Kigoma Deep Cast 250m | ecosystem: Environmental > Aquatic > Freshwater > Lake | place: Tanzania: Lake... | reverse complement strand
CCCTCGCCACGCGCTGGAGCCGCCTCATCCTCCGCGTCATGCTCGAAATTGCCCGCATCACCGACGAGGAGGCCGGCTACACGCCCGAGACCGCCCCCCACGGCTTCAGCTTCGCCGACGACAATTGCTGCATGCTCACCCCCGCCATGTACGAGCTCTTCGCCTACCCCATCCTCGAGGGCATGTGGGCGCGCTACAGCCCGGACCCCGGCGACAGCCGCTTCCAGCACTCCGACTCGGCCATGAGCCACATCCTCCCCGTCCTCGGGCGGCTGAACCTGACGGGGACGAACTTCGGCCCGACCGTGAGCGTGAGCGAAATCCGTGAGTACCTGCCCAACGCCGTCATCTACGGCCAGCTCGCCCCCTACACCCTCATGCGCAACGAGAGCGAGGGCCTCGTCGCCGAGTTCCTCCGCGACTTCGGCCAGGCCCGTGCCAAGCGTGGCCTCGTCTTCGCCACCGCCGGCTCCATCAACAACGGTTCCCTCCTCAGCAGCATGCGCCTCATCATGTCCGCCATCCGGCACTTCGGGCGATACGACCGATAGCACCGATAGGACAGCCGGCTCAGCGACCCGGAGCGTATGGACCGGATGATGATCCTCACAAATCGCTTGACAAATCGTGACGATGCGGTACACTGAGAAAAAGCGGCGCGGCAAGCGCGCCGAGAAGGGGATGCGTTCGGATGAGTGCGCAGCGCTGGCTCTGGCTGAGGCTCGCCTGCCTGACCGCCGTCCTGGCCTGCCTGCCGGGGGTTGGGGTGGCTGAGCCGAAGCGGTGAATCTTCCAGGACTGCGGGTTGGGGCCGCCGGTGGTGCCGCGGCCCAAGCCCAGCGACCTCGGAGGCCGGTCGGTCTCCTACTCGGTCCTCCGCATCACCGACCACAATGGCTGTGTGCACTTTGAGGCCGTCGAGACGCGGTCCGTCCGCGAGCGCGAGAAGCTGTACCACGAAGCCTACCTCAAGGCGGCGCGCGGGTGGAAGCCAGGCCAGGACCCCAAGTCGCCCCTCCAGCAGCCCCGCAAGCCCGAGGTTCGCGTCTGGCGCAACGTCATGGGCGGCCCGGACGCGTGGGACCGCGCCCACGCCATCGCCGACGAATGCCGCAAGAAGGAGTTGAAGGGCGACGCCAAGCCCGACGCCAAGTCAGATGCTGCGCCCGAGTCAGACCCCGCAAAAGCCCCCAGCCCCCCTGTTGACCCGAAGAAGGTCCCCGGCCCCCTCGTGAAGTAGTTCCCGCTATGGAAAGGCTTCCGTCCGGCACGCCCAAGCCGCGCTTGGGCGTGGGTTCCGCAAGGGAACCCCGGCCCGCCGCCAGCCGCGGTCCACAGTGTCATGGGCCGCTGTCGGCCTCGGCCACGAGCCCCAGGGCATTGACGGCCATGCCCCGCCTGCCGCACAGGCCGACGACCCTCGCCCCCTTTCCATCCAACAGCCGGGTCGGCCGCCCCGTCGGCCTCCCCAGCCACTCACTCCGGTAGCAATCCCCGGGCCTCAGCCCCCCCTCCTCGATCCGCATGAAGACCACGCGAATCGCGTTCACGACCGACGCCGCGTCCACCTCGACCGCGCCCACGGCGTAGCCGGGCTTCGCCAGCGCCGTCGTCGGCCCGGCGGGAGCCGGCCCAAAGAGCGGCTCCACCGTGCCGATGCATTCCTCCCGCAGCCACGTCCGCACGGTGCATCGGATGCCGAGGAGCGGCCCTCCCGTGGGACTCACCAGGCGAAACGACAGGCCGCGCGGCCCGCCGATCAGCTCGCTATCGGCACGCGTTGTCTTCTTCGGCGCGACAGGCAGGCGCAGGGAGACGGCCGCGGCCAACTCCACGAACCGCATCAACGCCCCGAACCGCACTTCCCCCACTGCCTCCACGTGACCGTCGAAGAACAGCACGCAGCGCTTCCCAGGCACGAACTCCACCCTGTCCCACGCTAGGGGCAGGTGCACCATCGGCCCGCTGCGCCCACCCAGCCGGTCCAGGCTGCTCCCGTAGCTGCTCCGCAGTCCGCCGGCGCCCACCGGAGGGTCGCTGTCGAACGGCGACACGAGTGCCTCCTTGTCGCTCAGGTGGCCGCTCTCCGCCAGCGCCGCCAGGTTCCTCGGCCACACCCCCTTCGCCGTCTCGTAGGCGATGCAGGCCAGGCCGAGCTGCCGCAGCCGCTCCATGTTGGCCGCAAGCAGCGCCCGCTCGCGCGCCCGTGTCACGCCCGCGACAAGCGGCTCCACGAGCGACCCTGTCGTCTCCTCGTCCAGCCGCGCCCTCAGGCACACCAGCGTGCCGGCCTGCGACACGTCAATCCCCTTCAGCAGCACGAGAGCCCGCTCCGCCGACGCCAGCTTGTCTCCCTCGAGGCCGGGCTTCTGCGATTCGAGCTTGGCAATGCCCTCCCGCAGCACCTTCCGGACCTCTCCGCACAGCCGCATCGCCTTGTCCTCGTGAGCGAAGCGCCCACGCACCTCGATGTCAACGCCCCCGCCCACCGAGAGGCCCACACCCACCGCCCTTGCAGCCGCCAGCTCAGCCACCACCGGCGCCGGCAGCAGCCATTCGGCCTTCCCCAGCGAACCGGCCAGGCCCCCCACCCCGATGAAATGCTCGTAGCGGCGCAGCGGCCGCAGCAGCTCATCCACCTCGCCGTTCAGCGCCGGCCCCTCCCCTGCCCGCGCCCGCCCGAGCACCCCCCGCAACGCCTCCGCCCGCTCCGACAGGCAGAACAAGCGGTCCCCCAGCCGCGCGACCCACTGCCCGCCCGGCCCGGGCGTGGCCGCCACGGCGTAGCCCTCCACCTCCTCCCTTCGGCTGCGCTCGGGCGCCTTGAGCACATCCTCGAGCGCCATCGCACGTCCCGTCGCAATCAGCACGACCCCCGACTCGTGAGAGCCTGCGACCAGCGCTCCCTCGACATCGTCGAGCCCCAGCCGTAGCCCCCTGAGGTCCTGCATAAGCTGCTCCTCGGCCGGGCTCAGCTTCTCCCTCATCCTCTGGTACAGCCCGCTCCCGCGAAGCCTCCCCGCATCGAGGAACGCCACGACCTTCGCGTCCGCCGGCGCGTAGCGCAGGAGGCGCTCCGCCAGGCCCTCCCCGCGCCGAGCCAGGAACGCCGCCACCGCGGCGCCCAGCGCCCCCAAGGCCACCACCCCCACCGCCACCCATCGCCCCCGTGACCCCGTTCGCATCTCGCACCACCTCATCCCATCCCACCCAACCCCATTGCATCCTCATCGCTCACAGCATACCCCCTCTTGGACCGGGATGCAACCCGCCCCCGCCAGGGCCGGGGGTTGACTTCGGCCGAAGAATGCGGTTGCGCGCGACGGGGAGCATGGGTATCATCTGAGGGAGAAGGGCCGATGGCAGAGGAGAGGACACTGTGAAGCACCTGTGCATTCCTGGCGTGGCCGCCGTGCTGCTGTGCATCGGACCGCCAGCAACGGCCGCCGAACCCGAGAACCTCGCCCCCAAGGCCGCCATCACCAGCAACTCGGAGTTCAGCGGCGAGTTCCTGGCGAAGTTCGTGGCCGACGGCCACATCCCCGAGGCCGGCGGCCAGCAGGACCGCTCCCAGGCCTGGGCCTGCCAGGGCCGCAAGCACGGCCGCGGCGGCGCTACCATCACCTTCACCTGGCCCCAGCCCGTCACCGTTGCCGAAATCGTCTACTACGGCCGCACCGCGATGGTGCCGAACGAGAATTGGAAGGACTGGCAGCTCTTCCTCGACGGCGCTGAGAAGCCGGCGCAGGCTGGCCAGCTCAAGAGCGGCCACGGCCCGCAGCGCATCGCGCTCAAGGCGCCCGCCAGCATCCGCTCCTTCACGCTCAAGTTCCTCTCATCCTACGGAGGCCCAAACCCCGGGGCGTCGGAGATTCAGGTCTATGCCGTCAGCCCGCCCGACGCGCTTCTCGGCAAGTTCGCGCCATCGGGGGGCGAGGCCGTGGAATCCGAGGCCCTGGCCGCCCGGCTCCGCGAGGGGGGCTTCGGCTTCACCAGGCTGCTCGTCATCCACCGCCACGAGATGAATCCGTCCCATGTCTACACCTATCACTGCGAGGGCTATCGCCCAGGCGGCGCCCTCTACGTGGTTGACCTCAAGTCGGGCGAGCAGACGAAGATCGTGGACTCGCCGAACGGGCAAATCCTCGACTGCGAGCTGAGCTACGACGCGACCGAGGTGCTCTTCAGTTGGAAGCAGGGCGGCCGCCCCTACGGCGCGCAGTTCGACCGCTGCCTGCCGCCCGACCGCGAGCCCGGCCACCAGTACCGCGTGTGGCGCTGCAAGATTGACGGCTCCGACCTCAAGCCCCTCACCGGCACCGACAGCAACAACTTCAACGCCTGCTGGCTGCCCGACGGCGGCATCGCCTTCCTCTCCGACCGCAAGCCCGCCTTCGCCTACTGCTTCGTCACCACCTCGCCCACGCTCTACCGCATGGACCGCGATGGCGGGAACGTGGTGCGGCTCTCGGCGAACTACCTGAACGACTTCACGCCCAGCGTGCTCCACGACGGGCGGATCATCTACAGCCGCTGGGAATACGTTGACCGCCCGGCCTGCCCCATCCAGAGCCTGTGGACCATCAACCCCGACGGCACGGGCCTGAGCTCCTTCTTCGGCAATCGCGTGCTCAGCCCGGGCACCTTCATGGAGGCCCGCAGCCTCCCCGGCTCCGACAAGATCATCTGCTCGATGGTGGCCCACAACGGCGCCTGCCGCGGCGCCATCGGCCTCATCGACCGCTCGCGTGGCGTCAACGCCCAGGACGCCATCCGCAACCTCACCCCCGAGATAAGCATCGGCCGTGTTGACCAGGGCAGCGGCAACACGTGGCCCGTCCCAAGCGGCGGCCCCTACGAAAGCCCGCAGCCCATTGACCACGACTACTTCCTCGTCTCCAAGCGCGGCACCATCATCGTCCGCGACTACGCCGGCACCGAGCAGGCCACGGTGCTCGCGCCCCAGGAGGGCATGGGCTGGTACTGCGCCCGCCCGGTCCGCGCCATCCCGAAGCCGCTGGTCCGCAACTCGGGCCTGCCAACCGCCGCCGAGCCCGAGCCGCTCGCCACGCTCTTCCTCCAGGACGTCTACAAGGGCCTCGAGCCCCACGTGAAGCGGGGCGAGGTCAAGCAGCTCGCAGTCGTCCAGGAGCTCGAGAAGAGCACCTTCGCGCCCCAGGCCAGCCGCAGCAACTCCTGCATCGCGGCGTTCGGGTTCCAGTTCCCGCTCGTCTCCTGCGGCGCCACGTATGCCCCGAAGAAGCTCTGGGGCTTCGCAAGGGTCGAGGCCGACGGCTCGGCCTCCTTCAAGGCGCCCACGGGCATCCCCATCTACTTCCTGGCCCTCGATGCGGAAGGGCGCGCGGTGCAGCGCATGCGCAGCTTCACCCACCTCATGCCCGGCGAGAAGCAGGGCTGCATCGGCTGCCACGCCGAACGCGAGCACGCCAGCGCCACCCCCCAGCTCACCGCCGCCCTCGCCCGCGAGCCGCAAGCCCTCGAACCGCCCGAATGGGGCGTCACAGGCTTCTCCTTCCCCCACATCGTCCAACCCGTCCTCGACCGCCACTGCACCAAGTGCCACAACCCCCGCGGCACGGACTCTGTGGCCGGGGCCTCCGTTGTGGGCGGGACGTCCCCGTCCCGCGTCCCACCCAAGGGCATTGACCTTACGGGCGACCGGACGGACTTCTTCAACGTCGCCTACGAGCACCTGGCCCGCCAAGGCACGTGGGGCGAGCGCGACGTGCACATGCGCGGCGTCGGCATCGCCAGCCGCTCCGAGGGCCGCAACCCCTACACGAGCTGGATCGCCACCATCAACGGCACCGAGTATAACGTCCTGATGATCCAGCCGAAGGAGTGGGGCTCGCCCGCCAGCAAGCTGGCCGAGATCATCCGCAGCGGCCACCCCGACGCCGACGGCAAGCCGCGCGTCGCCGTGCCCGACGCCGACCGCCGCCGCGTCTTCGCCTGGATTGACCTCAACGTCCCCTACTACCACACCGCCTCGTCCAACTACCTTGAGAACATCGGCTGCCGCCAGGTCTACCCGCCCGCCCTCGACAAGACGCTGGCCGACGTTGCCAAGCGCCGCTGCGCCGACTGCCACCAGGGCGGCAAGGTGCCGCGGAAGTTCTACACCCGCATCGAGAACCCGCAGCTCAACAGCTTCCTCCTCGCCCCGCTCGCCAGGTCCGCTGGCGGCGCCGAGGCCTGCGGCAAAGCCATCTTCGCCGACGCCTCCGACCCCGACTACCAGGCCATCCTTCGCACCTTCGCCCCCATCCGCGACCTCCTCAAGCAAAACCCCCGCACCGACATGGCCGCGGTGGAGTAGGGCCTTTGGCTATGACCCGTGCGCACCGTGGGCGCGCATGGCAGACGGAATGTCGAATATCGAACGTCGAATATCGAACGTCGAATGGAGGACAGGGACGGATTCTGATTCCCCTAGTTCGACATTCGATATTCGGCGTTCAACATTCGACATTCTGGCTGTTCAGTTGCGGCCGGAGACACCCCCGTGCGAGTAGGCCATGAAGGTCAAAGCCGTTGCTCTCCTTTCGGGCGGGCTGGATAGCTCGCTCGCCATCCGCCTCATGCTCGACCAGGGGATCGAGGTCGAGGCGGTCCACTTCGTGTCAATCTTCAACGCCACGGCGCCCGAGAAGCCGTCGCTGCTGCGGCCGCTGCGGGTGGCCCGCCAACTGGGGGTGCCGCTCAAGCCGATTCGCTTCACCGCCGTGCAGCTCGCCATCCTTCGCGACCCCGCCCACGGCTTCGGCTCGCACATGAACCCGTGCATTGACTGCCACATGGCGATGCTGCGCCTGGCCGCCGAACGGATGCGGGAGACGGGCGCGCAGTTCATCGTCACAGGCGAGGTCCTCGGCCAGAGGCCGATGTCCCAACGCAGCTTCGTCCTCCACCAGATAGCGAAGGAGACTGGCCTCGGCGGGCTTCTGCTCCGCCCGCTCTCGGCCAAGCTCCTGCCCCCCACGATTCCCGAGGAGAGGGGCTGGGTGGACCGCGACCAGTTGCTCGACATCCACGGGCGGAGCCGCGTGCGGCAGTTCGAGCTCGCCCGCCGCTACGGCATCACCGAGCACGGCTCGCCCGCGGGGGGCTGCCTGCTCACCGATCCGGGCTTTTCCGCGCGCCTCCGCGACTACTTCGAGCATCTCGGCGGCGCCGAGCCCGACCTCAACGACATTCACCTCCTCAAGTACGGCCGCCACTTCCGCCTCGGGCCCGCCACCCGCCTCGTCATCGGCCGCGTCCACCGCGAGAACATCACCATCTACACCTTCTCTCGCCCGACCGACCTGTTGCTAACCACCCGCGACGCCCCCGGCCCGACCGCCCTGCTCCGGTGTGGCGGCGGTCCCGGTGGCACAGGCGTCCCGCCTGTGACTCACAGGCCAGAGGCCTGTGCCACCAAGGAGAGAAGCGGTGGCACAGGCGTCCCGCCTGTGGGGGACACAGGCCAGAGGCCTGTGCCACCGGCCGGGTGTCCCACGAGCGAGGAGCTCCTCACGGCTGCCGCGCTCACGGCCCGCTACTCCAAGCTCCGTTCGGCGCCCTCCGTCGCCATCGGGGTCCGCCCCGGCCGCAAAGGCCCCGAAGGCCAGACCCGCATCATTGAGGTCGCCCCAGCACACGACTCGGCAGCCGATGCAGTCCGGATTGGCCCTTGCCCCTGAGCCTGGGTGCCAGCATCGGGTCTTCCACTCGTCCTCGTCCCTCGTCCTCGACTCTTCTGCCCCCCAGAAGTAAGAGAATCGAGGACGAGGACGAGGGACGAGGGACGAGGACGACGGCAAAATAAGGTGTTGAACCCGGCGAGGCAATATGCTATTCTTGGGAAGAACATTGGCTTCTGCCACACGCAGTGGTGGACCGGTATGGCCCGTGTGGGATACGTGCTTGTGGCCCTGGCGCTGGCGCTCCCGGCGGCGCTAGGGGGTAGTGCGCCTCTGGTGGGCGTGGAGGCGGAACTCGCCTCGCACCTCCGCGGCCCGGCCAGGCTGCGCCTCGACAATGCGGCGTCGCGCCGACAGTGCCTTGAGATGACGGGCGAGCGCGCAACCGCCCTCCTCAAGGTGCGCGTGCCGGCCACGGGACATTACACGGTGTGGGCGCGGGCGCGCTCGGCCACGGAGGAGCCCGCCGCAATCTCCCTCAGCGATGAGGCCCAACGCCTCAATGCGGCCATCCCCGACGCTTCCTGGCAATGGGTGAGCCTGGGCGCAGGGCGCTTCGCGCGCGGCACCCGCGAGTTCCAGCTCGCCGCCACGGGCGCCCTGCGGCTCGACCAGCTCGCCCTCGCGGGCGACGCCGATTACACGCCGACGGGGACCCTCGACACAACGGCAGCCTCCGAGGCTGCGCTCCGCGAGATTTATTTCTCCGACGACTTCATGCGCACCGCGCGCGAGGCCGGCGTGTGGCAGCCGGCCAGCGGCAAGTGGGCGGTCACGGAGCTCCGCAAGCGCGAGCGTTTCGACGCCACGCGGAGCGCCAACGCCTTCTCCTTCCTCGGCCTGGGCACCCAGGCGGCCCCGACGCTGGCCGTGACCGGCTATCCCTTTTGGCGCAACTACAGCATCGAGGCCGCCGTCCGCTCCCTCGGCGGCGAGCCCTTCGGCCTCGTCATCCTGCGCCAGGACGAGCGGAACTACTATCTGCTCCGCTGCGAGCCGCGCCGCGGCCTCATCGAGCTCCTCCGCTGCCTCGACGGCGCGACCGACCGCCTCGACGCCGCCGCCGGCCACCTCCGCGTGGACGACTGGTTCCTCTTCCGCCTCGATGCCTCTAACGGCGAGCTATCCGCGAGCATTGACGGCCACGAGGTGCTCCACGCAACCGACCACACCTTCCTCGAAGGGCTCACCGGCCTCTGGTCCGCCGACCCCGCGGGCGCCTACTTCGACGACGTCCTCGTCCGCAGCTACGACGCCCGCGTGGAACGCTTCCGCGACAGCGACCTGGACGGCTGGGATGCGGCGGGCAACTGGACGGTCTCCCGTGGCGACCTCGTGGGCTCGGGCAGCCTCGTGAGCCACGACGCCTTCTCCGACTTCGACCTCGAGACCACCCTCCACGCCTCGGAGGGCGAGTCGGGCGTCGTCTTCGACTGGCAGGACGCCGCGAACCACGCCCTCCTCGCGCTGGTGCCGGCGCCGCCCCGCCTGGAGCTCCGCGAGGTGCGCCAGGGCCAGGCCACGGCGCTCGCCTCAGCGACGCTTCAGGGGAACGGCAACGGCCACGAGCACCGCCTCCGCCTCAGCCAGCGTCAGGGACGGGTCAGGGTCATGCTCGATGGGGCGCTGGCCCTCAACGCCTTCCGGCCGGACGCCAAGGCCGGCCGCGTCGGCCTCCTCGCCGCCGCCGAAGCCCACTTCGGAGCCGTCCGCCTGGCCCGCGCGCAGCGCCCAGCACCAAGCAGAGTCCACAACCGCATCTTCGCCGGCGAGGACACGATGGAGGCCTGGGCCTCCGCCGCCTGCGACTGGCAGCTCGCCACAGCGGGCACCGTCACCACCGCCTGGCACGAGATCGAGCACTGGGGCGACACCGCGGTCCGCTACGAGCTCGGCGAGAACGCGGCGCTGCCCGCCGGGACGGCTTCGCCGGGCCTCCCGGGCAAGCTCGGCCTCGTCGTCCGCGCCGACGGCCGAAAGGCCGACAGCGGCATCCAACTCGTGGTCGAGCCGCAGAAGGACGGCTCGAGGAAGCTCACGCTCCTCGCGGGCGGCCAACCGGTCGCCACGGGCTCCGCGCCGGCCGCCGCCAAGGCAATCGAGCTGCGCTGGCTGGCCGACACCGCGGCCGCCTTCGCCGACGACGCACTCGTCCTCTCGCATCGCCCGCCCTCGCCGCCCCCAGGCCACAGGGCGGCCATCTGGGCCGACAGTTGGCGCCCAGCCTTCGACCAGTGCTACGTCCGCTCCGAACGCCTGATTGACGACTACTTCGAGACCGCGCCCATCGAGTGGCGCGCCGCCTGCGGAACCTGGGAGATGCAGAACCGCTGGACCTGTTCGCCCCAGTGGTCCTGGATGGGCGGCAGCTCGCCCGACGCCGCCGTGCTCTGGCACAAGAGCCGCTTCCGCGGCGACATCACGGCCCACCTCTTCGCCGCCTTCCAGATGGTCAAGCGCGACAGCCGAATCTACCGCCCCGGCGACGTGAACGTCTCCATCTGCGCCGACGGGCAGAATCCCGCCAGCGGCTACTCCTTCATCTACGGCGGCTGGAACAACACGGCGACCGCGCTCTTCCGCCGCGACAAGCTCGTCGCCTCCACCACCAAGCTCGCCGCCCGCCCTCCCACGCTCCTCGCCTCCACCCCCGAGACCAACAGCCTCCACCGCAAGTGGTGGCACGTCGCCATCGAGAAGCACGGCCCAAGGGTCGCCTGCTACGTTGACGACGCGCTCCTGCTCGAGTACACCGACCCCGAGCCCCTCGACTGCGGCCAGGTCTGCCTCTGGACCCACGACAACTCGGTGATGATCGCCCGCGCCTGGATCGCCCACGCGGACTCGGCCGGCACGGAGAGCCCGCTCGCGCAGGAGGCCGCCCAGCCCACGCCGCCGCTCCCCGCGCCGCCTGCCATCACCAGCTCGCACAAGCTCGTCCTCCACGCCTTCGAGGACGGGTTGGGCAAGTGGGCCGGCACCCCCGGAAGCTCCACCATCCGCCTGGAGGCTGGTGGCACAGGCCTCCGGCCTGTGGACACAGGCAAGATGCCTGTGCCACCGCAAGATGTCCGGCAGGAGGCTGGTGGCACAGGCCTCCGGCCTGTGGGCGGCTTCGCACTCGCTGTGGCAAACCCCAGGGCAGGCGGCCCATTCGACCTCAAGCTCCCCATCACCCCATTCGACGCCCTCGACCACGCCAGGCTGACCTTCGATTACCGCTTCCCGCCACAGGCCAAGGTCAACCTCAACCTCAGGATGAACAAGCGCTGGCACACCATCGCCCTCACCCACCCCGCGGCCCGCGTGTCGGGCGTGCCCATGCTCGGCGACGCCCACGCCGTCGCCGACGACGCCTGGCACGCCGCCGACCTCGACCTCCGCGCGCTCCTCCTCCGCTGCTACCCCGCCGCGAACGCCCTCCCCATCGAGGAAGCCACCATCGGCACCCTCGACAAGGACAACTACCTCTCCGCAGGCTTCGGCGGAAACCCCGCCGGCACCACCTATCGCCTCGACAACGTCCGCCTCTGGACCCCCGGCCCGCCCGCCGCCAAGTTCGCCTGGGACCCCGAGGCCGAGGCCGCCTGGGTCTTCGACCGCAACCCCGACACCGTTCCGCCCGACGACCGTGCCACGGTCGGCTTGCCCGACCGTGCAGACAAGCGGGACGCTGGTCGCTACGAGAAGGCCGACCTCGCCGAAGGCCCCTGGTTCTTCCACCTGCGGGCCAAGTCCCCAGATGGCGCCTGGTCGCGCGTGGTCCACCTGCCCATCCAGGTGGACACCTCGCCCCCCCGCGTGGCCGCCTCCAACCCGACCCCAGGCAGCCGCTCCTCCGCTCACGTCGTCACACTCGACCTCGCCGACGATTCAGGCGTTGACCCCAAGAGCCTCCGCGTCTCGCTCTTCGACCAGGAGCTGCCCGTCCTCGTCATCCCCACCGACCCCGCCGCGTCCTACACCCCAACCGCCGTCACCTACGACCCCGTGGCAGGCCAACTCGCCATTGACCTCTCGCTCCTGCCGCTCGCCTTCGAGGACGGCCAGGAGATCAAGCTCACCGTGGCCGCCGCCAAGGACTTCGCCGGCCACGCCATGCAGCCCTGCACCCTCGCCTGGCACTACGACCGCAGCGGCGACAAGGAGCCCCCCCGCCTCCTCCGCCTCGACGCCTCCCACCCCTACCTGTGCAACGACGACTTCGAGAGCGGCTTCGGCGAGTGGGCCGCCACCTCGACCAGCGAAGGCG
>Ga0194125_10011345_pt1 | contig 11960 bp, 14 predicted proteins | sample TA2KigC250mmetaG_FD_148626 | JGI IMG/M metagenome (GOLD analysis project Ga0194125, IMG submission 148626) | Freshwater microbial communities from Lake Tanganyika, Tanzania - TA2015034 Kigoma Deep Cast 250m | ecosystem: Environmental > Aquatic > Freshwater > Lake | place: Tanzania: Lake... | reverse complement strand
AAGCCCGCCTTTGTTAAGGAAGGCGATACAGTCAAGGCAGGCGACCCCGTCTGCATCGTTGAGGCGATGAAGCTGTTCAACGAAATCAGGTCGCCGTCCGACTGCAAGATCGTGAGACTCCTGGTGGAACACGGACGCCCGGTTCAGAAGGATCAGCCGCTCATCCTGATCGAGCCTCGCTGAAATCCGCATGGCTCGGCGTTCACACCCCGACGAGGCTGTGGGCAGGTTGCAGGCGGTCTGGCGTAGCCGGCGCGAACGGTCACCCCTCGCCGGCCGCCTCGTCTTTGCGCCGGCGCGGTGAGTGCCTGTTGCCGGCGAACAGCTCCATCTGCTCCCCTGCTATAAGGTCGTAGTTTTTCAGCAGCCTTATCGTCTGCAGCAGGTCCGATTTCTCGTAGTTCCTGTTCGTCTCAACACGGCGAATGATCTCCGTCAGCATCGTCTTGAATGAGATCACGCCGTCAACGCCCTTGTCCTTCAACGTCTGGATCGTTTGTCTCTTCAGCTCGCCGGACGCAGGAAGCCGCGGCAGGCACAGCACCTTGGCCATCGGCCCGTCCCCCAGCATCCTCGCCGCGATCTTCGTGCAGTCACTCTCGGCAAACCGCAGTATCTCCGGAGTCTGCTCGAACGTGGAAACATAGAACCGCTCGGTATGCCAGCCGCGCACGCCGATCACGGCCTTCGCAACAGTCCTGAGATCGTCGGTGCCCCAGACGAGATGCTCCGGCATGACATGCTCGCGCGCCAGGGGGTTCCAGACAAGCAGGTCTATCTCTTCCTCCGCGCTCTTGCCGCGGCCCAACGCCGCGTACTTGCGGGGCTGGCTCACCAGGAAGCCGAGAAATTCGAAGTACTCGCGCACCACCGATTCGTTAACCGCAGACATGTGCGCACCCCCTTATCGGCAACCGCCCCACGTCAACCGGGGCCCGGAGCAGCCGACGCGCGAAACGCTTTCTCGATTGAACCTTCCGGTACCTCGCAACCGAAAACCGCCTGCCCCATCCTGTCCACCAGCACAAACCTGGGCAGGCTGGCCCGGGCCTTCTTGTCCACTGCCATCGCTTTGCGCACGCGGCCCCATTCCAGCCCTGGTGGCGCCTTCGTCGGCAGCCCGAAGCTGTCAAGCAGCCCGACCACGCGGTCACGGTCGCCGGCGGAAAATCCGCGCAGCTCAACCGAGAGATCAAGCGCCAGCGCCATGCCGGCGGACACGGCCTCGCCGTGCAGCATCGCGCCGTAGCCGGCCACATTCTCGATTGCGTGCCCGAAGGTGTGCCCGAAGTTCAGGATGGCGCGCACGCCGGACTCCTGCTCGTCCAGCCCCACAATGTCCGCCTTGATCCGGCAACACCGCGCAACCACATCCTCGAGCATGGCGGGGTCGCGGCGCAGCATGGTCCCGCTCTCGGCCTCAAGCCTGTCAAGGAACGCCCCGTCCCAGATAACGCCGTACTTCACCACCTCCGCAAGGCCGGACCTGTATTCCCTCTCCGGAAGCGTCTTGAGCGTGTCCAGATCTATGCACACTTCAACCGGCTGGTGGAAAGCGCCGACAAGGTTCTTGCCCTCCGGCAGATCTATGGCCGTCTTCCCGCCCACGGAACTGTCAACCATCGCAAGGAGGGACGTCGGTATCTGCAGCAGCCGTACGCCGCGCAGAAACGTCGCCGCCGCAAACCCCGCCAGATCTCCAACCACGCCCCCACCCAGGGCAACTATGACCGACCTGCGGTCGAGACCAGCCTTCACCGCCGCCGAGTAGATTCCCTGCAACCGGTCCTGGCACTTCGATTCCTCCCCGGCCGGGACGGTGTGGACGAAGACTTCCGCACCGGTTGACCGGAGATGCTCCTCAACTGCCCTGCCATGCAACGGATGCACATTCGCGTCGCTCACCAGCAGCACGCGCCGCGCTCCTGTGCCAGCAAGATCGGTCTCCGGCCTCGTACCCGGGCCGATCCGTATGTCGTAGCTTCGGTCACCCAGCTCAACGTGAACCCTGGCGCTCATCTTGATGCACCTCCGAAACGCAACCCGTTCCTCAACCGGTGGCCGTGCACGTAAGAGACCCCGTCCATCGCCTTGCGGCCCGCCGGCTGAACGGACAGGAGCCGCACCGCGCCCCGCCCCGCGGCAACCAACGCTCCCCCGGCACAGTCCAGCACTTCTCCCGGAACGCCGTCGCCTTCCTCAACCCGGCAACGATGGACTCCCAGGCGCCCCCCGCCGACTTCAACAGGCGCCGTGCACGCGCTGCCCGGCCAGGGCTCGAACGCCCTTACCCTGTTGTAGATAGCGCAAGCGTCCTGCGTCCAGTCGATTTCGCCGTCCTGCTTTGTCAGGCGCGGCGCAAACGTCGCCCGCGACCTGTCCTGCGGCTCACGCGGCGCGACGCCCGTGGATATCGCCGCGAGCGTCTTCAACAGAAGCCCCGCGCCCCGTTCCGCAAGCCTGCGGCCCAGTGTCTCTGCAGTGTCTTCAGGCCCGATCTCCTCGGCATCCCGGAAGATGATGTCGCCGTCGTCCATCCGCTCGTTCATGTACATGGTCGTAACGCCGGTCACGGTCTCGCCGCGCGCTATCGCCCACTGGATTGGCGCCGCGCCCCTGTAGTGGGGCAGAAGGGAAGCATGCACGTTGACGCATCCAAGCGGCGGGATTCCCAGCAGTTCCCGGCCAAGTATCTGCCCGTACGCAACAACAACTATCATGTCCGGGGCCAGGTCTCTGACGGCGCCCAGCGAAGCCGGCTCGTTCACTCGCACCGGGTTCTTAACCGCTGCGCCCCGTTCGGCCGCCAGCCTCCCGACCGCGCACGCCTCAACCTGCAATCTCCGCCCGCGCGGCCGCGGCGGCTGAGTCACCACGCCGACCACGCGACAGCCCGGATCACCCAGCAACGCCAGCAGGCTTGGACACGCAAGCTCGGCCGAGCCCATGAATACTATATTCATCCGACAGACTCCGCCCGACTTGACGGGGCAACGGGGAAACCCGCCCCTGGAAAATCACGCGAGACAGAACAGGTCCTGCAGTCTTGCCGCCGAAGATGCCAGCACATCCGCATGCAGACTGTGCCCGGCGGAGTCTATGCCGACCACGCAGACCAGGCCGCGCACGGACAGTTCCCACATCGCCTCGGCCGCGCCAAATTCCTCCATGAAATGCACCGCGCCGACGGATTCGACGCACGCCGCCGCCACACATCCAGCGCCCCCGACAGCGTCAAGATAGACACAGCCAGCTTCCTGGCACGCCTTTCGGGTTGATTCCCCCATCCCGCCTTTGCCGATGACCACGCGTACGCCGTGCTTCCTGATTATCCCGGCCATGTACGGCTCGGCCCGCATGGAAGTGGTCGGCCCCGCGGCGCGCACGGCCCACGACTGGTCGCGCCGGATCACGAGCGGCCCGCAGTGGTAAATGGCGCCGTCCTTGAGGTCCACCGGCAGGATTCCGCCGTCATTCAAGTGCCTGTGAACCCGGTCCCGCGCCGTGTATATCGTCCCGGACAGCGACACGAGGTCGCCAACGACAAGCTGACGCACCTTTGCCTCGGTGAACGGCGCATCGAGCGTTTTCATCAGTAGAGCCACCTTGTCAGACCACCCTCCGGCCCGAGAACCATCCCGCGCCGCCTGAAAGCCCAGCAGAGGTACGAAACAGTTACGAAGAACGAAGCGGGCGCCCTGCTCATCGCGGCTATCTTGGCGCCCAGCAGCGCAGTCCGGCCGCCCAGCCCCATCGGACCTATCCCGAGCTGGCACGAATCGCGCACGATCCTGGATTCAAGCCGCGCGAGTTCGCGGTCGCTGGCAACATCGCTCAGCTTGCGCAGAAACTGTTCCTTGGAACACTCATAGCCGGTCGCCCGGTCGCCGCCAATGCATATCCCCAGCACACCCGGCGCGCAGCCGGCGCCTTGAGCCTTCCACACCGCGTCCAGCGCACAGCGGCGCACCCCCTCAAGATCGCGGCCTGCCCCGATCCGTTCGTCGGGCAGGGAATACTGGGTGCCGACGTTCTCGGAGCCGCCGCCCTTGAGAATCAACCGCGCATCAACCGTCTTCCTCGCGCCTTGCTCAATGCGGATCACGGGCGATCCGGGGGCCACGTTGGTGTAGAAGGGCTTGCCCGACACGGCGTCGAACACGTTCTCTCTCAGGTAACCCCTGCGCGTCGCCCGCGAAACCGCCCCGCGCGTCACGGCGACAAGCGCGTTGGTGTCGAAACCCACCGGCACCCTGAAATGGAATATCGGCGTTCCGGTGTCCTGGCAGATCGGCAGATCCTCGCCCCTCGCACGCGCGGCATTGTCGAGCGCGGTCCGGATAACCCAGTACCCGTGACTGTTCTTCTTCTCGCTGCGCAGCGCCTTGCGAAGCCCCGCCTCTATGTCCGAGGGGAGATCGGTCGAGGTGCGCCGGATCAGATCCAGCAGGTTGCGCTCCCAGTTCGCGGTCTTCATCTGCGGCCCACCCGTCTGTCACACTTCACAAGCCGTATTCACTTCCCGACGCTCCAAGCCGCGTTCCGTTCGCAGCAGGTCTTCTGCCCCAGTGAATGATGGTAACTCCGGCACGCATCGCAATTGCCGTGCCTCTCGCAATCATCCCACCTGCATGGACACTTCTTCTCGTTCACCTTGTCATCCCCCAGTACGGTCCGGCGGCGCGGAACCCATCGTCACACTAGTCAGAACCCGGCCCGTCCGCAAGAACCGCGTTGCCCCGCAAGGCTCAGGCGGAGGTTCGCGCGGCTCGCCGCGCGACGAGGCCGGCAAGAGCCTCGTCAGGCACCCGCAAGGATCCGAAACCCACTCCCATCCGGATGGATTCGTTCATCGCGCCGTGAAAATCGGATCCGCCGCTGACCGCCAGCCCGAGATCATCCGCGAGCTTCAGGTATTTCTTCTGCTGTTCCTTCGTGTATTCGGAGTAGTACGCTTCCATTCCATCCAGTCCGGCCCGTGCCAGCACACCCGCGAACACCGCGAGTTCCCCGTCATCGAGTTCCAGCGTGAACGGGTGCGCCAACACGGCCAGCCCCCCCGCGCCGTGTATAGCCGCAATGCTCTGCTCGGCGGACAGCCGGAACCTGTCAACGTAAGCCGGGCGCCCCCGCGCGAGATACTTGTCGAACGCTTCCTGCCGCGTCTTGATCGCTCCCTTTGCGAGAAGCGCCTCGGCGAAATGAGGCCTGCCCACGGTGTCTTCACCGGCGTAGGCGGCCACTTCATCCATGCGCAGTTCGATTCCCAGCCCGTTCAGCCTGGCCAGGATGCGCTCGTTGCGCAGACTGCGCCCGTCCCGTATCTCCTTCAACACCCCGCGCAAGCCGGCCTCACAACCGTCCACGAAGAACCCGAGCATGTGCAGAGTGCCGCGCTCGACGTTGGCGCTGATCTCAACCCCCGGCACTCCGACAATGCCGCGCTTCGCGCAGGCCGCCATGAAACGGGCATGACCGTCGGTGCAGTCATGGTCGGTCAGCCCCACGGCCGTCAAACCCGCTTCGCAGGCCAGGTCGACAAGCGCTTCCGGCGTCAGGCTCCCGTCGGAAAAGGTGGAATGGGTGTGCAGGTCAATCATTGCCGGTCCCTTCTTCCCAGTAGGCCGCCGACGCGCCTTCGGTCTCATACACGCGCACGCTATGCACCTTCCGCCCGTCGGCGTTCAGAAGGCCGGAAAGGAGGCCGAATATGTGCCGCGCGATATTCTCGGAAGTGGGGTTCGTCTTCCGAAACGCCTCGGTCTCGTTGAGATCGTGATGATCGAGTCCGTCGAGAACCGCTTTCAACGCCTCGCGAACCGCCTTGAAGTCCACAAGCATCCCCGTCTTGTTGAGGTCCGCGCCGCGGACGTGAACTTCCACGCTCCAGTTGTGGCCGTGCATCGCCTCGCAGCGCCCCTCGTACTCACGCAGGCGGTGGGCGGCGGAAAACGACGATTTGACGCATACTTCGTACACGCGACCGGCCTCCTTCCTCCTTCAGGACATGCGGTAGGTGGCGGCGGCTTCATCCGCCCTGTGGGAATCAAGAAATGCCGCGATCGCGGCGTCATAGGATTCAGTGTGCTTGAACGCCTTCCGCGCCAGGTCAAACCGCGTCTTGAACGAGACCCGGCCGCCGGAAGCGGTCATCTCGTCAAGCAGCGGCCTGTAGTCGGCGGGCTCTGTCACCGACACAACGCGCAGGAAGTTCTTCGCCGAGGCCCGGACCATGCACGGCCCTCCGATGTCTATGTTCGTGCGCGCCTCCTCCACCGTCACGCCAGGCTTCGCCACGGTCTGCCTGAACGGGTAGAGGTTCACCACCACCATGTCAAACGGCTCGGCGCCGGCCCGTGCAAGGTCGCGGCGATGCGCCTCGTTGTAGGTCTCGCTCAGGATTCCCAGGTAGATCTTGAAATCCAGCGTCTTTACCAGCCCGCCCTGCATTTCGGGCTGACCGGTATAGTCGGAAACGGATACCAGGTGCTTCTGCGCGGCGGCGCCCATGATGTCCTTCAGCCTGTCGTACGTGCCGCCCGTTGAGTAGATCCGCACATCGTGCGAAACGTGCAGGAGACCGGGAACAAACACGTCGAGCCCGGTCTTGTCAGATACGCTGATGAGCACGCGCCGCACCCTGACGGCTTTGTCTATGTGACTGACTATGTTGAGCGCCATAACCCCTCCGTCCGCATGACCTCGCGGGATGGTGATGATAGCCCCGCCGCCCGCACCCGCGCAATCTCGCAATCGGCGCGACAATACACTGTTTTGATCCCGGCACGGCCTCCGCCCGGCAAACGTGGTTGAGTTCATGAGGAATGGCCGCTACGATTCCCACCGCTTCCTTACATGGAAGCCCCTGTCCAGAACACACATCGGGGTGTAGCGCAGTCTGGTAGCGCATCAGCTTTGGGAGCTGAGAGTCGCGGGTTCAAATCCCGCCGCCCCGACCATACTTCGGATCAACGGATCAACGGATCAACACCGGTTCAACACCATTAACGGGGGCAACCGCCCTGTCATTTAGGCACACATCACTCTTACCCTGAGCTTGTAGTTGTTGAAGTTCCTGAACCCGTAGGCTCTTCTGGAGCCGAAGAAGCGGGTCTCAGGCTTCTGAATCGGCGCATTTGGGGCAGGTGCCGGTGAAGATGACATCGTGTGATGACGCCCGGAATCCTGAAGGCAGCCGGTAGTTCTCCTTCAGCGAGCAGCCCTCCAGGGGGGTCACGGCGCCGCAGGATTCGCAGTGGAAATGATGGTGATGCGTCACATTGGTCCGCTCGTACCTTGGCGCGCTGCCGGCAACGACAACGCGCTGTATACAGCCTTGCTCCACCAGCTCGCGGATCGACCTGTACACGGTGGCAATCCCAAGCCCCGGGCAGGCGCGCTGCGCGTGGCCGAGGACTTCCTGCGGGGTGAATGTACAGTCCGTGCCCTCGATGGCGGTGACAATGGCCGTTCTTTGCTGCGTCTGCCTTTTCGCTGTTGACATGCCGGAAGGGTATGATAATGATACGCCATTATCAAGTGATAATAGATTATCAATCAAAGGATGGCGCCATGCGTTTCCGGTTTGTGGTTGCTGTCGTTGTCTTGAGTGTAGTTGTGTCCATCTCGCACGCGGAGGAGTCCGGCCCCAAAGAACCTGAGTGGGTGGCCCCCACCGGCACGCTCGGTCCGTTGGACTTCACCCCCAGCGCCCACTTCAATGGCGCCATCGGCAATTCCTCCGGGGATACCGAGGAGCTCGCCGTCGGGCACCACGACCCCACACGCGAAGACGGGACCGTGCAGGGCATCGAGGTGGGCCTGTCGCTCAGGGCTGGCCCTGTCGAGGGCTACGCCGTTCACACCTTCTCGTATGGCGCCGGGGAGGAGTGGGAAAACGAATGGGAAGAGGCCTTCTTGAAACTCCGCGATATTCCAGGCGGGTTCGAACTGCGCGGCGGTCGCATGTTCGCCCGGTTCGGTCGTCAGAACGCCAAGCACCTGCATGCCTGGGACTTCGCGGATATGCCTCTCGTGTGGGGTCGCTTTCTTGGTGATGATGGACTGATCACTGACGGCGGCGACGTTACCTGGCTCAAGCAGGGCATTGGAACCACCTACGGAATCACAGCCGGCTATGGTGATGCGAAGTCCCACGCTCACGACCATGGTCATGTAGACCATGGCGAGGAAGAGCACGAGGACGGGGAGCACCACGAAGAGGAGCATGGCAAAGACCATGATGGCGGCGAGGAAGTGCTCTTCTCCGACGGGGTCGGCTCGGGTCGCGCGTTCGCGCAGTACCGCCGCAATGACTACAATTCCTTTGAGGCGGGCGTTTCTCTCGCGCTTGGCGAGGATGAGGCGGAACGGCAGCTTGTCGTGGCGGGTGCCGACTTCTCCTATACCTGGCGCGAAAACGGCCTCGAGCCCGGAGGGCGCGCCGTCACGTGGCTGACCGAGGTCCTCTATCGCGACGTCGAAGCCGGCGAAACCGAACATGGCGAGCATGAGGAGCACGGCGAACACGAGGAACATGAAGCACAGGGCGAGCACGAAGCTCACGCGGACGACACGCTGCCAGGTGGATCCGAGTGGGGGCTCTACAGCCAGGTGGTCTATACCCACAATCGTCACCTGGATACCGGTTTGCGCGTGGGCTATGTCGCCGGCGACGATGCGCTGGCGTCGTCTGACCGCTTCCGGGTCAGCCCGGCGATCACCACCTACCTTGACCCGTTCCGCCGCGTGATGCTCAGGGTCCAGTACAACTACGACGACATTCAGGGCGCGGGCGAGGAACACTCCGTCTGGCTGCAGGCAGGTCTGTCGTGGGGCGGAGCGGAGGTGCGCTGAACATGAAACACCTGGCACATCTTCTCCTGTCGATCGCCTTGTGCGCGGTCGCCGCTCATGCCGCGCCGATCAAGGTCGCGTCCCTGAACCCGATCGTGAGCGACTTGGCGCGCCAGGTCGGGGGGACTGATGTCGAGGTATTTGACCTGATGCCGCTCGGCTCGAATCCGCACACCTTCAACCCCACTCCGGACGACCTTAAAATCGCGTCCAACGCGCAGATCATCCTCGCGGCCGGCAAGGGGCTTGAAACATACCTGGAAGACGTTATCCAGTCACTGGGCGACATCCCCGTGTTTGAGGCGGGTCGGTCGGTTCCATCGCTCCGGGTCGAAGTCGGCGAGGTCTTCATCTGCTGCCCGGCACATGCCGCCGGATCCATCGATCCGCACTGGTGGCACAGTGTCAAGAGTGCGAAGCGGGCCGCAAAAGGGATCGCTGATAAGCTCGCTGAGATCGATGCCGGGAACGCCGAGGCGTACGATACTCGTTACCGTGCCTACGCGGAGAAGCTGGACGGTCTCTACAAGTGGGCCAAGTCGGAGATTTCCCGGATTCCCCGACGGGACCGTGAGTTGACCACGTCCCACGCCGCCTTCGGGTATCTGTGTCGGGAATTCGGGCTTCGATCAATCACGATCCAGGGGTTGAATACGGAAGACAACCCCAATCCGTCGCACCTCAAAGATGTGGTGAAGACACTGGAGAAGCAGGACGTGCGGGCCGTCTTTCCCGAAGACAACGCGAATCCGAAAGTGATGTCCGGCATGGTACGCGAAACGGGAGTGAAAGTGGGCGGCAAGCTGTATGCCGGGACGTTGCCGCCGGCTTCGCCGACCTACGTGGACATGGTGCGTTCCAACATCACGACAATCGTGAACTCCCTCGCCGGAAACCCCTGAGATATCCCCATGCATGGAAGACCGATCATTCAGTGGCTGCTCTTTTTGGGTTTCTGGACATGCCTCGCATTGCCGGTCGTGCTGGTGACACGCGGCGGGCGGACAGTCCAGCGGACCTTGAGCAGCGAGGGCGCTTCCGTGATGACATGGGTGTCACTCCGTTTCTCGGAAAAGCCGTCGTATTTCGAACTCGTGCAACACGACAAAGTGCTGTGGCGGGAGGGCTCTGCCGACGTAGCCGAGTTCGACAATTCCTTCCCCGTTCTCATTGACGAATTCGGGGCCGAGCTCGTTCTCAAATCCCGGCTTCCCGGCGCCGGCGTCATTGAGATCACTGTAGAGCCGGATAAGCGGCATCAGCGTTCGCGAACCCTTTGGGTCGACGGGGAGGTCGACGAAACGCTCACGTTCAGCTGGAGTCGAGATGATTGATCCCGCCTGTGATCACAAGACCCACCGCCTCCGCCTCGAAGGCATCCATGTCCACTACGGGCCCATCTGCGCCGTGCATGACGTGAGCCTGGAGCTGTCGTGCGGGGCGGCCGTGGCGCTGGTAGGGGGAAACGGCGCCGGCAAGAGTACCCTCATGAAGAGCATCGTCGGGCTCGTGCCCATGAGCCGGGGAAGCGTTCGATGGCAGGGACGACCGATGATGAAGAACACGCACGAGGTGGCCTACCTGTCGCAGCGTGCTGACGTAAACTGGGAGTTCCCAATAACGGCAAGGGGCCTCGTGGAATTGGGACGCTACCCCCTGCTCGGGCCATGGCGGCGCTTTGGGGGCGTGGATCGGCAAGCTGTGGATCGCGCCATGGCCACCATGCGGATTGACAGCCTGGCCCGTCGCCAGGTGGGCGCCCTTTCCGGCGGGCAGCAGCAGCGTGTACTCATCGCGCGAGCGTTGGCCCAGGAGGCCCATGTTCTGCTCCTCGATGAGCCGTTCGCCGGTCTGGATCAGCCGGCGCAGGAACTGCTGGCGCGGCTTCTCAGGGATCTGGCGTCCAGCGGGAGGTTGATCGTGGCGTCGCATCACGACCTCAAGACAGTCGGGGATATCTTTGACGAAGTCGTTCTCCTCAACGGCGCGCTGATCGCCCAAGGCGCCAGCGCTGAGACCATGACACAGGAGAATCTGAAGCGAGCATTTGGAGAGAGAGAGTAGGCATCCGTTGCCGACACCATGAATCTCATCACCGACATCCTGAGCTACGAGTTCAACCAGCGGGCTTTGCTGGTGGCCGTGATGATTGGCTTCATGAACGGCTACGTCGGAGGGTACGTGGTGCTGAGACGTGGTGCGCTTTTCGCCAGCTCACTTTCGCATACGCTATTCCCCGGAGTCGCCCTGGGGGCGCTTATCGCGGGCATCAATCCCTATAGCGCGTTGATCGGGGCGTTCGTCATGGCGATGGTGATTGGGCTCGGCTCCGAGGGAATCGCGGCCAACTCACGCATCGACCGCGATGCATCCATGGCCGTGCTCGTCACGGCAGGCATGGCCGCCGGCCTGCTCCTGCTCAGGCGCGTGGCAACGAATATTCGTATCGAAGACTACCTTTTCGGGAACATCCTCGGGGTCGCGGACTGGGATCTCTGGTTCGTGTTCATGGCTGGCGGCGTGGTGCTGTCGGCCTTGATTCTGTTCCAGCGGCCGCTCCAGATACACGTCTTCTCGCCCGAGTTGGCTGCATCGCAGGGACTATCGGTCAGTCTCCTCGACTATCTCATGTCCGCCGCTGTCGTGATCACCATGGTGGCATCCCTGCAGGCCGTGGGCACGCTCCTTGCCATCGGCCTGCTGGTCGCGCCTGCAGCCACAATGTATCTGTACCTGGACTCCACCGGGGTGATTCTCTGGGGCGGCGGAGTCCTGGGCGTCCTCATCGCCGTTGCCACGGTCATCATCTCGAATGTTGTCAATATACCGACGGGGCCGGCGATGATGATTCTCCTTGCGAGCGTGTTCGTTGCCGGTTTCGCCTTAAGTCCGCGATACGGCCTGCTCGCCGCGCTGCGGACGCGACACGCGCCCGATCACTGAGCAACTCCGCGCACAGGCTTGATGACGAGCTAATCCCGCTGATCCGCCGCACGGCCAACGTGATCATCTGGGTGGTCGCTCTGCTTGTAACGCTTCCTCTCTACGGCGTGAACATCAGCGCGCTCATAACCGCCCTCGGCGTGACGTCCCTGGCGATCGCG
>Ga0194125_10011340_pt1 | contig 11963 bp, 12 predicted proteins | sample TA2KigC250mmetaG_FD_148626 | JGI IMG/M metagenome (GOLD analysis project Ga0194125, IMG submission 148626) | Freshwater microbial communities from Lake Tanganyika, Tanzania - TA2015034 Kigoma Deep Cast 250m | ecosystem: Environmental > Aquatic > Freshwater > Lake | place: Tanzania: Lake... | reverse complement strand
CAGGAGAGGTTCTGGGAAACAGACTGTTGGAGTGTTGGTGGAGTGGGTGGTTTTCATAGGTGATTGATCATCACCTATTTGACCGGCCTCCCCGGCCTTCGTTCAATCAATCAGTGAATTATTCAGGCTAGGCATCCGCGCGGGAGTCCGAGATGCGTTCCGTGGTCCTCCGCGCAACCGATGATACGCGGCTTGTCGTAGGTCGGCAGTCGCATGGCTTGGGCGCGGTAGAACTCCGGATTCTGGAACGCAGCGAGACGAATTAACCGGTTCTTCAGCGCCGGAGGCATCCCGTCCTTTGGCAGATACAGCTCATTGCCAAAAACAATCTCCATCAGTTCCGGTAATGGGCCAGTCACCGGCAAAAGAGGTCGATGCCGCGATGGAGGTAGTTTCCAAGGCAGTGCCGGCTCCTCATCCGAGAGTTCCAAGCGGACGCCAACGATTCTTCCTCGCGTCTCGGCTTCATGCACGATTGGTTCGATGACCTGACGACCGATCTTGCCCAACTGCGCCAGAAACGACCACTGGTCGGGATACGGAACGTAGTGCTCGTCCACAAACAAACTGTTGCCGCTGGCGCGTGGCCCGCGCTGCAGCGGCAGGGCGATCAGATTGCCAAATCCTCCCTGCGGTAGGGTGTCCTGATTGGGGAAGAACCGATCATAGGAATCCAGACCAAGGTCCGGTCTATATTCCATCGTTTCGGTGAGCAGGTGTGCACCCAGTTTGCGCGCCAGAACGGCGGGAATGGCCTCGTTGAAGAACAACCACACATGCCCACCCTTGCCGGAGCGCGAACGTTCAAGCGCCGCCGGCAGATTCAGTCGCTGACAGGTCTGAAGAAAAGCGCATGCGTCCTGCTGCCAAGTGCCCTTGTCAAAATCAACAGCAAGGAAGAAACAGGTTTCATCCAGCAACATCGGATAGATGCCGGCCACGAAGTCGCGCCCTTGTTCATCACGGCCAAGGAGATGTTGGCGGATCAGCTCATCGGTCATCGGCAGGAGCCGGCGGTGCGGACAATGGGCGCACTTGACGCGCGGCTTCTCGCAAAGACCGCGCACCCACTCGTTGGCGCAGACCGGTGCATAACCCGATTTACCGGTCCGCCGGCTCTCGAATCGGCGCGGGTAGACATCGTCTCGGCCGCGGAACAGGGAACGGAACAAGGCGATCTTGTCTTCAGGGGCGGAGTGCTGATTCACGGTTGTTGAGGGCGACATCGGATTGTCCTCTTGCGCCCGATCATGCCACAATCCCGCCCCAATGCACTTGGGTTCTTGCATGAGCCAATCGCTGGGCGCACCGTTGGGGTTGACTTTGGCGGCTTGTTAGACATAGTGTCAGACATGAAGACAATCACCATGCGGGAGTTGTTGCACCATTCGGCGGACGTGTTGCGCGTCGTGGAACGCGGCGGCACGGTGCGCTTGACGAAACGCGGACGGCCCGTGGCGCGGCTGATACCGGAACCACAACCCGTCCCGCGCAAAGTGGAATGGCCGGACATCGTGGCGCGGACGAAAAGCTATTGCGGCGACGCGGTATTGACTGACGAAGATATGAAGCGAATGAAAGACGAAGAGGAGCGCGATTTTTCGTGAACGCCTACCCTGACGCCAGTTTTCTGGCAAGCCTCTACGTTCAACGGGAAACCACGCCGGCAGTGCGCGCGCACTTGGCGACAATGCAAGAGCCGTTGCACGTTGGCAGCCTCTTGCGGTTTGAAGCGTGCAACGCGATCCGGCGGCAGGCCTTCCAGCGGAAAATCACAGAGGGCGCGGCCGTGGCGGCACTCGCGGCGTTTGACGCGGACGTTGACGCCGGGCGCGTGGTGATCCCGCCCGTGGAATGGGAAGCCGTCCATGCGGAAGCGGAACGTCTGAGCAACACCCACGGCTTGCGACGCGGCCACCGGGCTTTCGACGTGCTGCACGTGGCAACGGCGTTGACGCTGGGCGCCAAAGTGTTGCTGACATTCGACAGCGGGCAAGCGGCACTCGCCAAAGCGGAAGGCTTAAAGGTGAAACCATAACAAGCGATCCGACACCGGAGGCGACACAGATCGGATGTGGAGCCGACGTAGCGTTTGGTGGGGTTGGCAATGCTTTGGAGCAGATAGACGCAGCGCATGAGCGAATCCTATCGTGCAGTGGGAGATGGTTCAATATCTGTCCTCCTTCGCTCGAAACGACACGAGCTACGGAGAATGGAGGCGGTGGGAGTTGAACCCACGTCCTCTGCAAAGTCTGCGGGAACGACTACATGCTTAGCCCGCCTTTGGGTCTCGCCCGCGTCACTGCCGGCAGACAGGCCATGACGCGCGCCAGCCTCCAGTTGTAATCTCGCCCGTGAACCTGAAGACAACATTCACGAACCAACCTGCTGTCGTCGTCCCGGCCCCGTTAGCAGGTGTCACAGGCGGGACGTCGCAGTCAATTAAGCCGCGAGAGCGAGCTCTTCGTTCGCTTTTATGTTTTTGTCCGGTGTTTAACGAGGCCTCCGAACCACCTCGGCATGCCGCTCACGCCCACTCCACAAAGTCGAAACCGTTTCGCCCCCATGAGAGATTGTCGTTGCGACGCCGCCACTATAGCGGGAGGCGCCCCAAAAGCAAGCAGCGGAAGATTGACTGCAGCGGAAGATTGACACGGTTTGTCCCGCCTCGTACAGTGCCACTCGCTATGGGAGCAATGAGGCATGGTCAGGAACCAGGGATGGCCGATTTCAAGAAACTCAACCTGTTGAAGCTGCTCGACCCCATCGCCGCCGACCTGAAACAGGTCGAGCGGATGTTGATCGAGCAGGTCGGCGGGTTTGAGCCGCACATCCGTGCCGCCATCCAGTACCTGCTGGACGGGTCCGGCAAACGTCTGCGTCCCGCCCTCGCGCTGTTGGCGGGCGGCGCCACCGGCGGCGTCACCGACCGGCACCAGGTCATCGGCGTTGTTGTCGAGTTGATCCATCTGGCCACGCTCGTTCACGACGATGTGCTCGACGAAGCCAAGGTCCGCCACGGCCGGCCGTCGGCTCACGAGCGTTGGGGCAACATCGTCAGCGTACTGCTCGGCGATTGTTTGTTTGCGCGCGCGTTGCACCTGACGGCCACCCACACCAACACCGACATTTGTTGCCGGGTCAGCGCCGCCGCCAACACCGTTTGCGCCGGGGAGATTCTGCAGAACCAGCACAGCTTCGACCTGAATCTCACCCGCGAGCAGTACCTCGACCTGATCAACATGAAGACCGGCGCGCTCTTCGCGCTCAGCAGCGAGCTGGGCGCGCTTTTGAACGAATCGGACGCGCCGGTTGTCGAACAGATGCGCGACTTCGGCAGTCAACTGGGGATCGCGTACCAGATTTATGACGATTGCGTGGACATTTTCGGCCAGGAACGCGCCAGCGGCAAATCGCTGGGCACCGACATGAAAAAGGGCAAACTGACATTGCCATTGTTGTTGCTGCTGGAACACACCGGCGCTGACAAGCGCGCAGCGGTGGGGGAGATTATTTTCCACGGCGCCCCGTCGGAACGGCAGCGCCTGTTGGAGCTTGCCCTGGGCAATGGCGTCATCACCGAATCGCTGTTGACCGTTGACCGTCATCTCCAGCGCGCCCGGAACAAACTCGCCGGGCTGCCGGACAACGCGCATACGCAGGCGTTGACGGGACTGATGGATTTCATCGGCTACAAGACCGGGACGCTGATGAAGGAGGCGGTGGCGGCATGACGACGCTTCGCCAACTGGCCGAGCGGCTCAAGCCCGCATCGCGCCATGCGGCTGCCGCGCCGGTCGCGCAGCGGTCGGACCTGACGCACGAGGAGGACGAGGCGCTGGTGGCGCGCGTTCAGCGCGGCGAGATCAGGGCGTTCGATGTGTTGGTGGACCGTTACAAACAGCGTCTCTACGCCACGGTCTATCACATGACCGGCAACCACGAGGACGCCAACGACCTCGTGCAGGACGCCCTCATTAAAGCCTACAAGAGCCTCCGCAGCTTCAAGGGCCAGTCCAGCTTCTACACCTGGGTCTATCGGATCGCCGTCAACCGCACCATCAATTTCCTCAAACGCCGCAAGGACCGCGGCCATGTCAGCCTCAACGACGTGGATGCCAGCATCGAGACCGACCCGGACTACGTCGAATTGATGTCGCACGTGACCCCGCGCCGGGAGGCGGGGCTGACCGAGCTGCAAGAAAAATTGAACGAAGCCGTGCAGAAGTTGTCTGATGAACATAGAGCGGTCGTAATCATGCACGACGTTCAGGGGATGACTCACGCTGACATTGCGAAAGTGATCCGCTGTTCGGAGGGAACCGTTCGGTCGCGGCTGTTTTATGCGCGGCAGCAGTTGCAGGGGTTGTTGAGCGATTATTTGTGATGATGAAAAACATGGACTGTAAAAAAGCACAACAGTTGTACGACGACCTGGCTGGCGGCCTGGTGGCCGAGCCGTTGGCCACCGAGTTGCGCCGTCACCTCGACGAGTGCACCGACTGCCGGGTCCTGCGCCAACGCGCCGTGCGCCTCCGTCAACTCCTCGCCCTCAAACGCTACGAGCAACCTCCCCCTGCGTACTTCAACAATTTCGTCGCCGATTTCCATCGCCGGTTGGAGGCCGATGCCATGCGCCCGACGTGGCGGCAACGCCTGGCTGAAACTGTTCGCATCGAATGGACGCCGCTCTGGCGGTACGGCCTTGCCGGCGTCTGCGGCGCAGTCTTCGCGCTCGGCTTTGCCTGGCAAGTGTACCGGTACGCTCCTGCCGCTTCCCCCACGGCGCCGGCGACTGTCGTTGCTTCCGCCCCTGTTCGTTCTGTTCCCATACCCGCGGTCGTTCCCGTTGCCTGGCATCCCGAAGCCAGCCGCCCGCAATACGTCCTCGAACGCATCGCCATCACCCCGGCCAGCTATGAGACGGCCAGCGTCCGTTTCTAACATCGCGACCCTTGTCGCGTTCTGTCTGCTTGGCGCGGTTGCTGCCCGCGCGGCCAACCCATTGGAAGCCATGGACCGCGAAGTCAGCGCGCTGTACGAGCGCAACCGCGACGCCATCGTTCGCATCCATACCCAGCGACGGGCCGTGTTGCCGTTCGGGCCTTCGTTGCGCGTGGGCACCGGTTTTTTCGTGAACGCCAACGGCCATCTGCTCACTGCCGCCACGGTGGTCGAGGCCGCTGAGAAATGCTGGATAGACTGGCGCGGCCGCAAAGTCCCGGCCCGCATCATCGGGCAGGACCCGCTCACCAGCGTCGCCGTCCTCGAAGCGGCCACCGGCGAAAAGGTTCCCTTCCTCCAGCTTGGCAACTCCGACGACCTCAAGACCGGCTCCATGCTCGTCGCCATCGGCTATCCGTTCGACCAACCCAGCGCGCCGAGCGTCGGGTTCGTTCAAGGCTTCGACATCAAGTGCGGCGCGCGGACGTTCATCACCAGCCATATCCGCACCGATTGCCGGCTCCAACCCGGCCAAGGCGGCGGCCCGGTGTTCAATCCGCGCGGCGAAGTTGTCGGCATTGCCATTGCCGCGCACTTGGAAAATCAATGCTACGTTCTCCCGGTCAACGCCGCCGGGAAAGTCCTTCGCGACATTCTCCAGCATGGCGCCCCGCAATACGGCTGGGTCGGCCTCAGCGTCACCGAACGCCGTCTCAGCCTCCTGACAACAGCCGCCGCGCAGTGGGAAGTTTTCATCGAGCAAGTTTGCTCCAACACGCCGGCCGCCACCGCCGGGTTCCGCGAACAGGACATTCTCATCCGCATCGGCAGCAACGAAGTTCGCCGGGCCGCCGACATCCTCAACGTCATGTTTCATCGTCGGGCCGGCGACCGGGTGAGCTTGGCGGTTCTCCGCTCTGGTGTTACGCAGGAAGTGCAGCTTGTCATTGGCCGGCGACCTGCCGAGGAGACCGAGGTTGTTTCCCGTCCCACGTTGCCGCCGCTGCAACCGCCCCCGCTCAACATGGTTCCCGTCAGCGCCCCCGCGCCGTAATTCGAGCTTGAGATGGCCGGGGCAACTCGGTTACAAGTGCGCTGATGACCCCATCGCTCATCATCGCCGAGCGAGTAAGCCGCCACTACACGACAGGCCGCTGCATGGCCTTGCGGGACGTTTCCTTTCACGTGGACCGCAACGAACACGTGGCGATCATGGGACCGAGCGGCAGCGGCAAATCCACCTTGCTCCATCTGCTCTGCGGCCTCGACCGGCCCAGCACCGGCTCCGTGCAGTTCGAGGGACAGGAACTCCGGACGCCGTCGGAATGGGCCGCGGTGCGCGCCCGGCGGATCGGGTTCGTCTTTCAAGCGTTCAACCTCCTGCCGACGCTGACCGCCCGGCAGAATGTCCAAGTCCCGATGTTCGGTGTCATCGCGAAAGCGCAGGACCGACTTCGTCGCGCCGACGAACTGCTCGCGCGCGTCGGATTGACGGACCGGGCCGGGCATCGTCCATCGCAGCTTTCCGGCGGCGAGAAACAGCGGCTCGCCATCGCGCGCAGCCTCGCCAACAAGCCCGACGTGATCCTCGCCGACGAGCCAACCGGCAACCTCGACTCCTGCACCTCGAATGAGATTCTGGATTTGCTGGAGGACATTCACTGCCGCGAAGGCGGGACGCTGGTGATTGTGACGCACGACGCGTCGGTCGCCCAACGCGCCAAACGAATCTGCCGGCTGAAGGACGGCCGGATCGTGAACGAGAAGGGATTGTAGCGCGATGCGTTTCTGGACACTCGCCATTCACAATCTCCGCCGGCGCCCGTTGCGCTCGTTGTTGACGGTGTTGGGCATCGCGATGGCCGTGGCGTGCTTGGTGGTGCTGGTTGGATTGTCGCGCGGCCTCGAACAAGCGTGGCTCACCAACCTCCACGCGCGCGGCACGCACCTGCTGGCGATCCAGAAGGGGACGGTTGACCTGTTGGCGGCCTCACTTGATGCCGGGCTGGGCGAGCGGATTGGGCGCGTTGAAGGCGTGCAGGCAGTCGCGGGGGCGCTCGCCGAGTTGTTGTCGTTCGAGGAGGATTTTAACGCAATTGCCGAGGGCTGGCCGGAAGGCTGTCATCTCTGGAAGTCGGTGCAGTTGGTGCAAGGACGCCTGCCGGGCGCGGGCGAAACCAACGCTGTGCTGCTCGGCCAGTCCGCCGCCGAGACGCTTCGTAAACGTCCCGGCGATTTGCTGAAACTTTGGGGCGGCACGCCGGTGATCGTCGGCGTGTTCCGCACGTCGGGAGTGCTCGGCAACAACTCGCTGATCCTGCCGCTGGCCGAGTTGCAGCGGCTCCAACAGTGCCCCGGCAAAGTCACGGCGTTTCACATTCGCGTGAACCGACCGGAGGAGACAGCGGCTGTGCAGGCGCGACTCCAGACAGCGTTTTCGAATCTCTCCGTGATGCCCACCGAGTCGGTGGCCGACAACAATCAATTTCTGCGGCTGATTCGGGCCATGGCGTGGAGTTTCTCGGTGGTGGCCGGGGTGATTGCGCTGGTGGTGGTGCTGAACACGCTGTTGATGTCGGTGATCGAGCAGACACGCGAGATCGGCATCCTCTCGGCGGTCGGCTGGCAGACGGGCCGGATCATGGCGCTGATTCTGTGGGAAGGATTGCTGCTCGGATTTTTCGGCGCGCTGCTTGGATTGGGAATCGGCGTGGGAGGGTTGGAAGGGCTGACAAGCCTGCCGCGGATGCAGGGGTTGATCGAGGCCGAGGTAAACGCGCGTCAACTCCTGGAAGTGTTGGTTGCCGCCACGCTGCTCGGCGTGCTCGGCAGCCTGTACCCGGCGTGGCGCGCCGCGCGGCTCGATCCCGTCGAGGCGCTGCAATACGAGTAAACGAACGATGCAACTCCACACTCAATGGCCGGTGAATCTCGCGGATGACCAGCCGCGGAACGGGATGCCGATGGAATGGTGGTTCGTCCAAGGCTTCTACGAGGGCGAACGCACCGGCCGCCGCGAATTCATGGCGGCGTTGTTCCGCTACGACTACAAACAGCAGGAAGCTTTCTCGATGTTGCTGAGCGTTCTCGACCCGGTGTCGGGCCGGACCGCGACGTTGTCACAAGTTGACCCTGCCACCTGCGAGATGTTCATCAACGCCGTTCGCGCTTCGTCCTCCAGCGAGTTCGACCCCGTGGTGCTGCGCGCGCTCGCCGACGAAGTCGCTGAGTACGGCCCGCCGCGTCCTGTGCGCAACGAGACGGCGCCCGTCGAGATCGCATCTGCTCCGTTTCGTGTGAAGTGGAACGGATTTGAACTCGCGCACGAAGCGGACACGTTCCTCTTAAACTTCACCGAGCCGGAAACCGGACGACGGTGCCGGCTTCGTCTCCAGCCGGTGCATCCGCGGATCCACCTTGCGGACATCGCGGTGATCGGCGACGACTCGATGGATTATCTTTCGTATCCGCGCCTCGCCCTGACCGGCGCAGTGGACGGCGAAACGGTGCGCGGACAGGCGTGGCTCGATCATCAATGGGGCAGCCACGGCTGGGTCGTCGCGGGCGCCGAGCGCGAGCACGTTCTCGGCTGGGACTGGCTCGGCATTCAACTCGACGATGGACGCGACCTGTTGGTGATGGTTCACCGCGAACAGCGCCGGCAGGAACGCTTGTGCCAGTATGCCGTCCTGCTCGATGCCAACGGCCCGGCCCGCTTGATTCGCGAGTTCGATCTGACGCCGACAGCGTGGTGGACAAGCCCGGCGACGCACACGCGCTATCCGGTCGCGTGCCGGTTGACGGTGCCGGAGTTGAAACTGGAACTTGAGTTCACTCCCGCGACCGAGAACCAGGAAATCCAGACGCTGGCACCGTTGCGCGCCGTCTGGGAAGGCGCAGGCCGCATCAGCGGCACGGCAACCGGCCGGGCGCGGCTCGAACTGCACGGCTACGCATACGTCTTCGGGTTGCGCGAACATCTCGATGACCGCGTGCGCCGTGTCCGACGGCACCTTGAGAATTATCTGCCGCGCGTCATGAATCAAGCGGCCATGGACGGTTATGCCGGCTCGGCGCGCGGCCAACACGATCCGGGAGCGCAGACAGCGATGCTGTCGGTGCCGTTGTGGGACCTGCTGGACCGCGGCGGGAAGAACTGGCGGCCCATCTTCGTGTTTCTGTTGCTTGATGCGTTGGGCGTCAAGCCGGGGCCGTACGAGCAACTTTTCAGTTTCACGGCGGAGATGTTGCACGACGCGGCGCTGGTCATTGACGACATCGAGGACAACGCCACGATCCGACGCGGCGAGGAGGCGATCCACCTGCGCTACGGCGTGGACGTTGCGATCAACGCGGCCAACACGGCGTACTTCCTGCCGTTGGCGTTGCTGCGTGATTACCCCGCGCTGACGGACGCCCAGCGGCTGGAACTTTACCGCATCTGGGCGCGCGGCGCCGTGCGGGCGCATCTTGGACAAGGACAGGACATCTATTGGTCGCACAGCTTGACGCCGGCGCGGCTGGCCGAATGGCTCAACGACTCGCTCGAACCGAAGATTCTGCAGCTTTACTCCCAGAAGACAGCGGCCGTGGTCGAGTGCGCCACCGAGGCCGCGTGTGTCATTGCGCGAACCGATGACGCCACGCGGCGTGTCTGCGTGGATTTCGGGTGGTCGTTCGGTGTTGCGTTCCAGATCGTCAACGACATCGTTGATTTCTCGGCTACCCGGCTCGCCAAGAATCACGGCGGCTGCGATCTCGCCGAGGGCAAACTCACCTACGTTATCTTCCGCGCCTTGCAACGGCTGCCCGAGACGGAACGCGCCCGTCTCGGCATCATTCTCGGAACCCCGTCCCTGCGCCAGCAAGCGCCGGCACTCGCCGAGGGGATCGAGTTGATCCGCCAGTCCGGCGCGCTCGAAAGCTGCCGGCTGGAGGCGCGCAAGCTGGTCGAGGACCAATGGCAACGGCTCTCCGCGCACCTGCCGCCCTCAGAGTCGAAGACCATGCTCCGCGTCCTGTACCGTTTCATCCTGAGCCTCGGTGAAGATGAGCGCGACATCGAATTCGCCCCCGGCAATTGACCGCGTCCACGCCGCCCGCGACCTCGCGCTGCAACGGCTCGCCGAGTTGCAATCGCCCGACGGCGCGTGGCGGATGCCCATCGAATTCAACGTGCTGCCGACTGCCCTGTTCATCATTATGCTCCGAACCACCGGCCTCATCGAGAAACCCGGTCAACGCGAACTGGAGGCGCGGTTGGTGCGCGACATTGCCCGGTTCGCGAATCCCGATGGCGGTTTTTGGAAGTTCCCCGGCGCGTCGTCGAGCAAACGGCTCACGTTGATTGCAGTGACAGCATTACGCCTCGCGTCGCACGCGGACGCGGAGGCGGAACAATTCCTCGCGCACGGACGGGCGGGTACGACATGGAAACAAGACCTCGATCTTCTCGTCGTCGCGCCGTTGTTGGCGGCCCACGCCGGTTTTCGGCGTCCGCTCTTGCTGTCCTGTCTGCCGCGCCCACGCTGGCCCTCGCGCCACCTACACTTCTTCTGGCACTGCGGCTGGCCGTCGGTGAACATCCTGTTGGGAAGCCGCCACGCGCAAGAATACGCCGCGGAGATTCGACGGACGCAGGATCCGTCGGGCGGCTGGGCAATTGGCTCCTACGTGACCATGTTCAACGTGATGGCATTGGTGAAAGCGGGTGTCAGCACGGATCATCCCGTCATCGCGAAGGCACACGAATCGTTGTTGCGAGATTTTGTCGTTGAACACGGCGTAACGGGATCGCGCAGCCATGTGGCGAATACCGGGTATGGCTTGGATAGCTGCCGGCGCGCGGACGCGGCAGGGACGTGGCCGGCAGCGTTGAAGTTCCTGTTGAACGCGCAAGCTGGTGACGGCGGCTTTGCGTGGGGAACCTCTTCTTATGACACGGATGCCGACACGACGGCGCACGTTCTGCGTGGCTTTCCGAAGGAAGCTCCGTTTCGTCGCGGCATCGAGTTCATGCTCGCCCGGCAAAATCGCGACGGCGGTTTCGGAGCATGGAGCCGGTCTCCGATTTGTGGTCGGCGCGGTTCACTCGGTGTTGTCGCGCAAGTGTTGTTCGATATGCCGACTGCCGACCTGACGGCGCGCGTCGTCGAGGTGCTGGCCTCCGCTCAGCATCCAGCCGTCCGGAAGGCGCTGGCATTCTTGCGGCGGACGCAGTGCCGCAACGGCGCATGGTGGTCGCGTTGGTGGGCAGGCTACCTTGTCGGCACGAGTTTTGTGCTACGCGCTTACGCCGCGCTGGGGTTGCGCGATGAGCGCGCTGAAGCGTTTCTCCTGCAGCACCAGAATGCAGACGGCGGTTGGGGCGAGACGATTCGCGCCGACGAAGATGTCCGCTGGGCTGGACGCGGCGAGAGCACGCCGTTGCACACGGCGCACATCGCGTCCACGTTGTTGCGGCTCGGTTATCCGCCCGACAACCCTGTCATCAGCCGCGCCATCGAGTATCTTCTTTCGACAATGTCGCCCGATGGCCGGTGGCATGATGAGCAGTGCACCTTCACCATCATCGCCCGCTGTTTGTATTATCGTTACGAGTTTCTCAACTACGTTCTCCCGCTCGATGCGTTGACCGATTACCTCCAAGCAATCGGGGCCGGGCGCAAGCCCAGCCACGATAGTATCAGTGATTGAGTCGGAAGTTGGCAAATGTGTTGAAATCCGGTGGGCTTTGACGCAAACATGCGATGGGAGTTACATCATGCACGTACAACAAACCAAAGTCGGCAGCCGAGTCACGGGCGGACCTCAGTATTACTTTCATGACTTACCGGAAGTGATCAAAGAATACCTGCGACGTAAAGGCGGCTGTCCAGTCGTTCTGCAAACTCCTTACGGAATCGCATCTAGCCTGAATAATTCACTGATTGATTGAACGAAGGCCGGGGAGGCCGGTCAAATAGGTGATGATCAATCACCTATGAAAACCACCCACTCCACCAACACTCCAACAGTCT
>Ga0194125_10011339_pt1 | contig 11963 bp, 9 predicted proteins | sample TA2KigC250mmetaG_FD_148626 | JGI IMG/M metagenome (GOLD analysis project Ga0194125, IMG submission 148626) | Freshwater microbial communities from Lake Tanganyika, Tanzania - TA2015034 Kigoma Deep Cast 250m | ecosystem: Environmental > Aquatic > Freshwater > Lake | place: Tanzania: Lake... | reverse complement strand
CCCTCAGTGGTCCATCGAGCAGATTGACCAGGCGGTGCAGCGCATCCTCGACCGGCTGATCTTCATTCGCACCTGTGAGGACCGCGAGATCGAGCCTCCCCACCTGCGGCCGCTGTTGCGCCAGTGGTACGATCAGAGCCGCAGGGGAGACCTGGTGGCGGAGCTCAACCAGTTGTTCCGCCAGTTCGACGCCACCTACGATACCCACCTCTTTGCCCCCCACTTCTGCGAGGAGTTGAAGAGCGAGCCCACTCCCTTCGAGATGGTCATCCAGGGCGTGCACGATGTGCCCGGCGGCTACGGCTTCTACGATTTCAACGCCATTGACGCCGACGTGTTGGGCACCATCTACGAGCAGTACCTGGGCCACCGCGCGCAGGACCCGGAGGGCAAGCAGGTGGTGGACAAGCGGGCCAAGCGCAAGGCCCAGGGCATCTATTACACCCCGCAGTTCGTGGTGCGCTACATCGTGGGGCAGACGTTGGGCCGTTTGCTGGAGGAGCGGGACTACCAGCAGGCCCGCCAGGTGAAAGTACTCGACCCGGCCTGCGGCTCCGGCTCCTTCCTCATCGAAGCCTTCGACGTGTTGGACCGCTACCTGGCCGGGGTGCGTGGGCAAGCTGCTCCCCTCTCCCGTTCTGTGGGAGAGGGGCCGGGGGTGAGGGCGGCCGGGGACATCCACGACTTTGCCCGCCGCATGGAGATCCTGACCGGCAACCTGTACGGCGTGGACCTGGACGCCCAGGCGGTGGAGATCGCCCGCCTGAACCTGTTGCTCAAGGCCGTGAACCAGCGCGGCGAGCTGCCCAGGCTGGACAACGTCCGTCAGGGCAACAGCCTCATCAGCGGCACATCCGCAGAACTCGAAGCCGCCTTCGGCCCCAACTGGCGTGACAAACACCCCTTCAACTGGGAGGAACAGTTCCCCAGGATCATGGAACGGGGTGGGTTTGACGTGATTGTGGGCAACCCGCCGTATGTGAGGGGTCGTAGCCTTGAGTCAGCTTTCAAAGCCTATCTAATGCAGTCGCTCCCCGCCTTCACAGCAAACGCTGACCTATACGTTGCTTTTCTTGAACGCGCCATTAGTCTGTTATGTACCGGGGGCCTGATGAGCTTCATCATTCCGCGGTCCTACCTGACCGAAAGTTACGCTCAGGCATCGCGCCGAAGATTGTTGCAGGCTGCTGAGATTGTCGAGGTGGTAGATTTTCAAGGCATCAAAGTGTTTGAGGATGCCACTGTTTCGAATATAGTGGTAGTCATTAGAAAAGGCCCAGCATCGAGCATTGTCCCTATTCGTCACTGGGAACAAGATGCCCATGACTTGTTGTCAACTGAGGCGATCCTGAGTAGTTCAGAGGTGAGTATCCGACCTGAACTAACTGGCCTACGCCAAGCGATTATTGACAGAGCTAAACAGGTGTCGCTACTACTAGACGACCTTTGTTATGTCAGTTACAGCGTAGCAGCACACAGCGAAGTCGAAAACAAGAAGAAGGATGCCTACATTTTTGACCATAAGAAGAATCAGAAGTGTAAGCACTTCATCGAAGCGCGTGAAATTGCTCGTTATGCTATTTACTATTCAGGCCGCTGGCTAGAGTATGACCCTAAGATTGTCAGACGTCCTGGATTGCCGGAGTTGTTTGAAGCACCCAAGATTATGGTGCGTGATGTCGTTGGCCAGAAAGGTTTGATCTGCGCTTTTGACGATACCAAGCTGTATGCCGATTATTCCGTAGTGTGTTTAACACTGAAAAGCAACCTGCAGAGCGTCAAAACCCGCAAACTGAAATGGACACCAGAAGAGGTTGAACTTGCCCAAAACTACTCGCTTCAGTATTTGCTGGGCTTGCTTAACTCATCCCTACTCAACTTTATTTTCAAGACCGCTATCGGCGGCGGGCTGCATGTCTATCCCAGCAACTTACGCGAACTGCCCATCCGCCGCATCAACTTCGACGACCCGGCGGACGTGGCGCGGCATGACCGGATGGTGGCGCTAGTGGAGGAGATGCTGCGGCTGCAAAGGGAGCACGCCGAGGCCGAGGCGCTGAAAGAGGACCGCCGCCATGATCTGGCCCGCCGCATTGGGCAGCTTGATGTGGAGATTGATGTGCTGGTGTATCAGCTCTACAGAGTCACGGAAGCAGAACGACAGATAATAGAAGAGGCCCTGAATTAACGCAGATTAAGGGAGGCAGAGACATGAAGATTGGCAGAAAGATCTTACATAGCGAGGAGCGCAAAGAATTGAGAAAATCTTTGGCAACTCTTGTAGGGTACCTAAACTCGAATGTTACCCTCAGCGATGCAGAAAGAGAGACAAGACGAATAGAAGCCACATCTGAGTTAACCTATGCAGATATTCCATACGGATATGATGTAGCCTTTGATTCGTTTGGGTTTAGTGACATTGGCCAAGTGGACCTATATAGCGATGAAAGGAAAGCCCTTGGGGATTTGATTCGTTTGATACAGGAACATTTTCCTGATACCTTTTCTTGGGACTATATCCATAATGCGATAACTGGCCCTGATTCGTTAATGGAAAGGCTAGTGGCAAGTGGAGGGCTTGAGGAAGAGCAGATCGACAGAGAATTGGATGCCCTTTTGGATCGCTTAGTGTCGTCTATCGATGAATGGGTTGTAAGCGTTCCCGTTGTAAACCTAAAGATACAAGTTTGGCCTGTTTTTCATGAGGGAGGGGATGAATGGTGCCTTCCCATTGGAAAGGTACGAATCTGTGCGATCAATGACATGCCAGAATTTAATCCAGAGTGCTTGGTTGAATGGCAGAGAAAGTCTCTTGAATCCGCTCAATACGCAGCTCGAATTAAAGTAAAAGCAGGAGATCCACAGCAAGCCGTTAAGAAGGCAATAATTGAGACAGAAGATGCTCTTAACATCTTAAGGTTGTTCTTGTCTTCAGCTATTCGCACAGATCATTATGCATTCTACTCCAAGATGGACATTGTGGGGAGAGGCAAGAGCGGTGTACAGCTTGTAGCTGTACGTAGAGCTGACTTACCTGAAGACGATTCGCTATCTTATAGCCATCCTTGGAAAGTGCTTGGGGTAGAGCCAGAGACTTTTGTCGATGAGGCAGCATTTAAGTACATGAAGGACAATGGTTTTGAGGAGATAAGTCAAATTTCCTCTGCAGAAAACCCAAGCAAGCTTCAACAGCAGATTATTCGAGCGATACGTTGGTTTGCTCAAGGTACGAACTCAGATAGTAAGGTTGATGCTTTCATTAGCTACGCTGTGGCCTTAGAGACTCTACTTGGCAAAGAAGCACAAGATCCTCACATCAAGGCTGCAGGCATAACAGCAAGATTAGCCGAACGAACTGCTTTTCTGCTAGGAGTGGGCTTAGATCGGGATCAAAGAAAGCAAATCGCCAGGGATATTTCCAAGTTGTATGGGAAGCGAAGCAATCTTGTACATGGATCTATTACCGATGTGAGTATGAAAGAGCTGTCGCTGCTGGAAGAATATGTAAGACACATCATCTTTGTCCTCGTTAAGCAGAAAGATTATACAGCTTTCGAGGAACTTGTAGAGTGGGTAGTAAATCAAAAGTTCTCAGTTGGTGAAGTCGGAGATCAAAGTGAGCAGATATGAGATCGGTAAGTTGGGGGGAGTGATGGAGGAGGAGATTGGGGTGGTGGAGGGGCTGAATCACTGAGGCACTGAGGGCACTGATTACACTGAACGGGCTTCAGTGATCTCAGAGGTTTCAGTGGGGTCAGTGGTTCAGCAGACGCGCAGAGATTGAGGCGCTGGTGTATGAGTTGTATGGGTTGTATGGGTTGACGGGGGAGGAGATTGGGGTGATAGAGGGGAAGAGTTAGCTGGGCAGGAGAGCGCTGCCTAGCCTTGAAGAAAGGGGGATGCAAGCATGTCTACCGTGTATATACTGGGAGCAGGCGCGACGAAGGCAGTGGCCCCACGGGCACCGCTTATGAACAATTTCTTGCCTCTGGCGTTCGAGAGTCTTGCCAACGATCCCAGAATTCAAAAAGTAAGTGAGTTCGTATCGGACTTTTATTTGGGCTCACCACTCCCATCCGACGCTCAAAGCATGCAGGCCATCCTTCCGCGATTGGAGGATGTCCTGAGCCAACTCGACCTGTGTGTAGTGCAGAATCGCCCACTGTCAGCCAATTATCCGCTCCAGAAGGTGCAAAAGCTACGTGAAGATCTGGTCTACCTGATCGCGCGCCTGCTCAAAGACACGTTGGAGCAACTCGAGAGGGACTGGCACATCACTCGCGGCTTGGTGCACTCTCTAACCGAGGAGGATGTCATCATCTCCCTCAACTACGATATCATCGTGGACAACGCTTTGGCGCAGGAGTTTGGACCACAGCGGGTGAACTATGGCATGGACGTTCGTCTCCTCTACCATGAGTACCCCAATTCCTATTACGAACCTACTCGCGCTCACCAGGGGGAGCTGCCGCGTGATTTATACAAGCTGCACGGTTCTTTGAACTGGCTCTATTGCCCGAACTGTCAGGCGCTTGACGTAACCCTGGCCGAAAAGGGAACTTTGCTGGTCTTTAACGAAAAAAGACCTGCAACCTGCCAAATATGCCAGTCGCCCTACCAGGCTCTGATCATCACCCCCTCGTTGCTCAAGGACTACGCAAATGGATTGCTGCTACAAGTCTGGCGCAACGCTGAGGAGAGGATAACGCGTGCGGACCGGGTGGTTTTCATCGGTTACTCGTTGGCTGACGCAGATGTGGAGATCAAGTGTATGATCAAGCGGGCTACGTACAATGGCTGGAGACAGCGCGGTCGGAGACCGACAGTCACTGTCGTAGATAGGGAGGGAGCCGGCACTGAGGCTGAGGAGAGGTATCGGCGTCTGTTTGGAGAGATCGAGTACCTGCCCATTGGTTTCACCCGGTATGTCAGGGAACGAATAGGTGGGACATGAAGTGTTGGAGAGCTCCTCTGACCTACATTACTGCGATCAGCCAACTGGCTTCACCGTGTACAGGCTGTATGGGCTGATGGAGGAGGAGATTGGGATGGTGGAGGCAACGGATAGGCTGCGGATTTAAGCGGTTAGCGAGGGGCACCATTCGCTTATCCGTTTGCCATTCGTTGATGGCTACTCCATGCCCTTGCGTCCCTTGAGTCTGGCGGGTTCGCTTTGTCGTAAACAACATAAACAGAGAGTTCTGTTTAGTGTAAAGCAAAGCCAAGTTGCATTAACGCCCCTTTTCGGCTATAATGTATAGCGTTCACACTTATTCCTGTCATTCATGCACCGCAAGGGGTGATACATGGGTGGTACGCTGAGAAAGCAAGAGGACTCTTCTGATTGGCTGCACCCCCTGGGCATGGTATGACGTGAAGACAAAGACCGTTCTTGCGTCAACACATTGAGGGATCATGCCAAGTGTGCTCTTCGACGAGGCTCATGAGCAATTGCTGAGCATCCAGCATGAGCTAGAGCCGGACGAGGAAACGGATACCTGGAAGAAACTCGAGGGCGAAGTGCAAGCCCTGGATATGACCGTCAAGCCGTGGAAAACCTCTTTGGATGAAAGCGCTTTGGACGGTCAGGATGTGCTGATTATAGCGGCACCGACCAGCGGATTTTCCCCGTCTGAAATCCAGACCATTGGTGAGTTTGTCCGTGAGGGCGGAGGGGTGTTGATCGCCGCCAACGCGGAGGCAATTTGGAGACAGAAACAGCGGGGGGATGGCACCCTGGAGAGTTTCAATACTCTGGCGGAGTCGCTTGGGTTGCGCTTTGAGCAGTACTTTAACGTGCCGCCTGACGTGATCCGTAAATTCGCACCGCACTACCTGACCTCTGGAGTCTCGGCCCTGACGGCCTGGGATTTAAGCGCCGTAGCGCCTGTGACCAACGGCCATTACCCGCTGGCCAGCTTGAACGATGCTGATGACCTGTTCGCGGTAGCTTTCGAGACAGGTAAGGGGCGCGTGGTCGCTATCGGAGATTTCGTCTTTCTTGGAGACCGGGATTTTGATGAGGCCAGCAACCAACAATTCGCTCACAACACCCTTCGCTGGCTGGCCTTTCAGAATCCCATTGACTTACTTGATGCCGTAGTGGAGCGAGAGATTCCACTGGGGCAAAGCGGGACAATATCCGTCACGTTGCGCAACCCTCAGCCCCAGCGGTTAGAGCGGATACGTTGTCTGTTGGAATCCGATGCAGGGGCATTGATCTCCGAGCCGGTGGTGAAAATCCGATCCATCCCGCCCGGCGGGCAAATTTGGCTCCAGTGGACGGTCGAACCTCAGCGATTGGGCCGGCAAAGCCTGAAGCTGACCATTGACTGGCCACGGGTCAAAAAAGAGCCACCGCTTTTCTTTGACCGATTTGTCGAGTTCCATTGTGCTGCTCATGTAATGTTGGTGTTACGGACAGTGGATGCCCAGGGAGCTGTCCGTGACCAATTCGACTTGAATCAGCCTTTCGTGGTTGAAGGTCGGGTGCGGTGGCAAGATGGGGCGAAGGTGGTTCCCGTTGATACCGATCTTCGGTATCCAAAGTCCAAACTGCGGTTGGTGCATAGAGAGAACGTAGATGGGCTTGACCGGTGGCATTTCGAGGGGATAGTCCTTGGGGATTACCGTCTCACCTATGGGATTGCCGGTGCCGAACAATTAACCACCCTATCTGTCAGGATCAGAGAATCGCTTCATGATCGGATAACCCGGATTCAGCGAGACGTCGTCGAACCATTGGATGCCGAGGCTTTGCGGTTGACGAAGAGGATCCGGCATGAGTTTGAAACCGTGCAGGCCATCTCTTTTCGGTTGCTCACTCCAGAAGATTACGTAAGGACAATCTACCCGCCAGAGGCATCTCGACGGTTGTTGTCGGCACTGGTGGCGGCGCGCCGGGAGGAGATGCAGAATCTGCCCTTGCTGAAAGAGCTGCTGGTCAATCTGGCCCCAGTATACTCTCCGACTGAGGATTGTTGCGTGCCCTTCGATCCTGAACTGGCACAGTGGTGGGCCGACCTGCACCCGCTGTTGGAAGAGAACATCCTGCAGAACTTCGTGTATATGGACGACTACGAGCCGAGTTGGCTGCAACAAAACCTGGCTGCCTACATCCTGCACGAGAAGTACGGTCACGGCTTCTTTTATGAGCAAACCAGGTTGGGACAACAGTTGTCCATCCTTTACCGTCATGGGCTACTGCGCGAGGTTGATGCGAAACACTTGCCTTTTCCGTATCCACGCAGGTTCTACGAGGGCGATCACGGACGGCGGGCCATTGAGGCCCTTTCGCACAGCGCCATCATTCTGAACGAGGGGTTTGCCGCCTGGGTCGAGCTCCAGTTTTTGCCTCAGATGAGCCCGGAGATAAAGCCAGCGGCATACCGCCGCAAAGTGTTCCTGATGGAAAAAGACCGTGGCCTGGATACGATTGCCAGGAAAAGCGAATACTTCAAGCGCTTTCCCAATTTTCAATCGTCCCGCTATCAAGAAGGCTGCGACTGGCTGACCTTCATTCAGGGCTACTTTGACGATCCGTGGGCTCCCAAGTGTGTGGTTCAAGTGGTGATCAAAGCCGCAGATGTGCACCTGGGGATCACCGAAGTGGAGGGCACGATTCAGTTTGGAATGTCGGGCCGGGACATGGAGAAAGCGTTGTTGGAGGACGAGCGGGATGATGCCCGTTGTGATATGCGGCTGCGGCGAATCCACGCTGTTCTGAGGGAGCATCAAGACCGGTTGCGAGCCGACCAGCGACGGCTGCAGTGCTATCGGGAATGTTTGCATCCTGAGTGCCCGGTGAATGCTATCATCGCTGAGAAACTTAATTGGTGAGGTGTAACATGAACGAGGAAAGGCGAAAGAGACTCGTGGAGGATCAACTCCGGCGAATTGAGGAAACACTACCTGAGCGCCTCGAGGATACTAATAGCATCATAGAGGAGCCTAGGCCCTCATTGAAAGACAAAGGTCGAGGCCCGTTCGAGTCGTTGTATTGGCACGTGAAAAACGCCTTCAGACGACGTGATAAGTAGGCACACCGGTTGGGTGGAGTGGGCCTGAGTGCAGTTTGACTTTGCCGTGTGTTAGCACGGCTACCTTCTCGTGTGGTGGCTGTGCCAGTGGTGTTTGCCTCGCATTCGGCAGGCGTGTTGAAGTAGGGAGAGGTGTACCTATGAGTTCAGAACCAATCACGCTGTATGACCAACGTCCGCTTGAACTGCAACTAGAAGATAGAGGAGCCTTGTCGCTGACATACTATCGTGAGGAGGTGGCACCGTCAGAACCTGAAGGCGCACATCCCGAAGAAAAAGGGCGCGAGATCTTGGATGTTCTCAAGGACCTTGCCTGGACGGGGGATCTGGAACAGATTACTGAAATCGATTTGTATCCTAAAGACGGCGTGCGATGGGAATTTGTTTGTAGGGGCAAGACAAGTCCCGATGAACAAGCGCTGGCCGTGTTTAGATTCTACAATCGGCAAGGTGAAAAGGGCTTGGAAAAGCTCCGTAGGAGAATAAAGCCATATCAAAGGCTGCAGCAAGAAGCTAGAGGGCCAGAGCCTCTTTAATTGATGAGAAGCAACGCTATCCCTAGGGGAGACAGAAGCAATGGGTGAGTATGAATATGACCTTTTCTTGGGTTGCGCTGGTGAAGACCTCGGGTTTGCATGGCGATTGCAGGAGCGGCTCCAGCAAGAGTACCGTGAAGGTCAACCGTTAAAGGTCTTCCTATATAAAAGTAAGAGAGGTGAAAGAATAGATATACTGCCTGGGGAAACCTTCCCTATAGCGGTAGATAAGGCCCTCAAAGCCAGTCGCGTATTCGGCTACATTCTCTCACCAGCATCAGTACGATCAAAGTGGGTAGTACACAAGGAGTACGCTCCCTTTACAGTTTTAGTCGATGAGGATCCCCAGCGTTACATCATTACACTTCTGCGACACGATTGCGATCCACTACCTTCTGTTAAGGTACTTCAGCGTATTGACTTTCGCGATGACACACGGTTTGAAGAAAAAGTGGAGGAATTGCTTCACGCACTCCGCCATCCGCCTGGATTACGAGTTCCTAGAACACCCGAACCGCTTCCCGAAAAAATGCGGCGCACAATCTTGGAAGATCTCAAGGATCTTGCCTGGAAGTGGTTTCTGCAAGAGTTTGTTGAACTCTATTTAATGGACGACCGTGTGCGATGGGAAGTTGTTTGTAGGGGCAAGACAAGTCCCGATGAACAGGCGCTGGCTGTGTTTACCATTTACAATCGGCAAGGTGAAAATGGCCTGCAAAAGCTCTATCGCAAGATAAGGGCGTATGAAAGAACAATCCGTTGACACTTACCAAGAAACCCTTCACCAATACCTGAACGACTTCTTCGCCAGCTTCACTTTCTACGAGCGGGGCGGACAGCTTCTTCCCAGCATCGAGCGGTTTCTGGCCGTCGAGCCGAATAAGGACAACGCGCTGGCTATCTACGAAGCCTTTCTGGACACGTATCGTACCCCAGGCTTGCGACCACTATCCGACCGGATGCGGGAGTTTGAGGAGCAGGTGGCACCCTTGCTTCCCCAACACCGGGACCACTACATCCACACGGTTCAAGTTTTCTTGTTGGGCCTGGCGATATACCAACGCAATCGCCTTTTTCGGGACATAGCGACGAAAGCATTTTCGTACCCTGATGCCTACCCCAGCCCTGTGGAGGAGTTTTTCTACCGCTGGGGGCTGACCGCGTTATTCCATGACATTGGGTATCCGGTCGAAATCGCTTACAAGTCCATCCAAGAGTATGTTCGGTTTGCCCTGGTACCAGTTCTTGAACTCCCCGATGACATCGGGGAAAGGCAGCCTGCGCCTAGGATTGCTCGCCCTGTCTTCTCACTGACCATCGAAGACCTCGATAGCCTGCTGTACGTCAACCAGCTCTGGCCACTTCCGGGGAAAGAAGATAGGTTCTTTGCCAAGTATCCTGACTACAAATCATCACTGAGCACAGATATCCTGGTATTGCTGGCCGGCAACCTGAGCCGGCGGTTAAAGACCTTCGAGCGAGAGACACTGGCAACAATGCTCCGGGATTGCCTGGTGCAGGGAATAGCTCAAGGCGACGTTGACCACGGGTTCCTCAGCGCCATCATCCTTCTCAAATGGATTGGCAAGCTGTACCTACAGACGGATTGGAATCCGGCCTACTTCTACCACTCTGCCGTGGATGCAGCAGCAGGCATCCTGCTTCACAACGTTTACGACTACTCCTTGACGCAATACCCATTCAACCTGGAACCCTTGATGCCAGATGCTCACCCCCTTGGATACTTGCTCATACTGTGTGATCGCCTTCAGGAGACAGACCGCCCAGAGTATGGTTTTTGGATCGAGGGACGACACCCCAAACTTTCGGCGGTGGCTCTATCCATCAGCGACTCGGAATTCGTGATGCAATTCGCCGCCAAGGAGCCGAACTCTTCCACCAAGGATGTCTCATCGGCCATTGGTAAATGTGTGGGAGACATCAAACGGGCCGTAAACCTGGAGCAGTTATTTCAGCGTTTCGACTTGAGGTAGTACCCCCGGAATCCTGTTGAACGATGACACAATTTTAGAGTTTGGTCGAAGGGCGCAGGTGCGCCCTTGGTGGTTAATCACGTCAGCGAAGCAAACAACGCAACCGATGAGACGCCAGCCAAGGTCGTGCTTTGCGTGCCCTGAGGCTGGCGTTTTTTATACGCAGGTAACCAAGGTAAGCGTGCAGCCACCCTTGAGAAGTTTGCGAGACCTTGGCAATGGACCGATGGGCGATTGACGCGCTGGTGTACGAGTTGTATGGGTTGACGAGGACGAGTCATGAAGGATTATCACATCAATATCTTCTATAGCGAAAAGGAGATTCTCGGTTTTCACTACCGAGGGATTCAGTGCCTTCCTTGCCAACTTGTCGCTTGCGGGGAAATGGAATATAATGGGTCTGAAAAGCGCCCACCGGAGGTGAGACATGAGCGCGAAAACGAAAGAACTAACTGTTGAGATTCCTGAATATCTTTATGAAGAGTCGATCAAACTGACGAGGCTGGGCCTGTTCCGTGATCTGTCCGACTTGGTGGCCGCGGGCATGAGAAGGGAGCTACAAGAGGTGAAGGAGTTGCTGGAGTTCGAGCCAGAGGATTGGAAGGAAGGGCTAGCCAAGCTGCGTGCGCAGATCAGGGAGAGGAGAGCCGAATATGGCCACGAGGAGCCAAGTGAGGGAGAGATCCTCGCCGAACTCCGCGCCGCCCGGCGAGAAATCTGGGAAAAAGACTATCGGCCCAAATACTCGCTTGGTGCTGGATAGCAACGAGTACATCCTGGGCATCCCAGCCGATAAAGCGAGTTGCGCAAAGCTCATGGATCAGCTTCTCAGCCGCTCAGAACTGGTTGCATTTGAGATCGTCAACGCCGAGACCGCGCTCTCTCTACTGCAAGTATGAGGTTGGGTGAGCGCAATGTGCCCCGACGGTCAAGGACCTTGATAGAGTGCGACCAGGCCGCCCAGCTTCTTGCCAAGATAGCCGAGTTGTGGTATACTATTATCTGGAAAATTGAATACCGACCGGTAGAGGTGACCTAGACCGAAAGGCCAGGCTGAAAAGGGGAAGTCCGGTGTGAGTCCGGCGCTGTCCCGCAACTGTAACCTGGCCAATCCCGAATATCCAATATCTAATAGATATTAGATATTGGTGATTGGCCAGGAAGCCAGGATACCTGCCTCTCCGCGGTTCCAATAACCTTCGCGAGAAAGGGGACGGGAACGTGATCAGAGCACCACCACCCCCTTGTCGAAGCAGGCAAGGGGTTTTTTGTTTCGTGAGACGTCAAAACTAAAACGTGAGGGCGTGAAACGTGAAATCACGCATCACGTTTCACGCATCACTCTTGAGAACAAACGGGGGTAACACAATGAAAACCTGTAGATCGCTAATCCT
>Ga0194125_10011333_pt1 | contig 11968 bp, 9 predicted proteins | sample TA2KigC250mmetaG_FD_148626 | JGI IMG/M metagenome (GOLD analysis project Ga0194125, IMG submission 148626) | Freshwater microbial communities from Lake Tanganyika, Tanzania - TA2015034 Kigoma Deep Cast 250m | ecosystem: Environmental > Aquatic > Freshwater > Lake | place: Tanzania: Lake... | reverse complement strand
AGGAAGTTGTATTGGGAGGGGAAGTTATTGAGGAGTATCCAGACGATAAATACTCCCCAAGTTGTCTTATTTACGGCAAAACAGAAAAAGGAAGAGACTTACATGTTCAGATTTCACTACCGCCCATAGTTGTGGTTATTACTACCTATGAACCTGATCCGGCAGAATGGATCAATTGTAAAATCAGGAGGTAATTATAATGAGATGTGTGTTTTGTGGAGGTAACGTAGAGAAAAAGAAGGTGACGTTTTGTTACGACGAGGACGATAAATACCTTTTCATAGAAAATGTTCCTGCTGAGGTTTGCACGAAATGCGGAGAAAAGACATACTCTCCTGAAGTTGCTGACGAGCTATTGAGATTTGCAAGAGATGAGTTTAAGCCTGTTAAGACGATAAAGGTTCCTGTGTTTAATTTTGCCGAAAGGAATTAATACCCATGCTCTGTCATTTCCATCAAGCATAGGTACATAAACATATGAGGGTCTTGTTTCTTAATTTTCAAAAAAAATGCCAGCAACAGCAGATAAAACAAACTAAAAGATCGACTTGAAAAAAAATACTTATAGCATTTATTTTACCTGAAAACGTTATTGGAAATTGTTGGCAACAGTGAGAATGGATATAATAAAATAATTTTAGACAGGATTAACAGGATATACAGGATGAAAAATTATCATGTAAATCCCGTTCATCCTGTCTAAGATATATAAAACTTGCCCCCGATTGAATCTGTCGGGGGAAAGATAAATCTCGAACAAAGATTTGATCACCTCGAAAAAGAGGTATTGTTAATATGCCGTAAGCAGAACCTCAACTTCGTTGAATAATTACCCCGCTTGAGTTTCTTAAGGTAATACAAATTCGTGTTCCGGGTGTTTGACGCACAGCACCGGGCAGGGGGCCTTTCGCACGACCTTTTCTGCCGTACTCCCCAAAAGCGCATGGGAAATTCCCGTCCTGCCATGTGTAGCAATGGTTATCAGATCCACGTCATATTTCTTTGCAGCCTTGATGATTTCCAGGAAAGGAGTTCCCCTCACAACGATATTTTCTACTTTGATCTTCTCAAGAAATCGTTTGGGTATCAGGTGGTGAATATTCTTTTTGGCTTCCCGCTCCATGTCGTCATATATCTTTGATACCGGATAAGTCATTCCCCCCGTTCCTATAGGGATGTTCAGCTTGGGAATTACATGCAGGACATAAAGTTTTGCCCCGCGTTCGGCGGCAAAATCCAGCGCGTATTTCAAGGCATGTTTCGCATTGGCTGAAAAATCGGTGGGGAATAGAATTCTTTCTATTTTAATCATGAAATTGACTCCTGAGTAAAGATATAATGAGGCATTATATTACCTCAAACCGGTAAAAAACGGTAGAAACTCTTGCTTGTCCAGATACCTGATACACGATGCAGGAGGCACGAAACAGCCGGTTCTTTATCATGCATCGTGTATCCGCCTCCCCAAGATTGACTCATTTGTGCAATAAACCGAAGAAACAAATATTATTGAATTACCGCCTCCATTCTACGCGCATAAACTTTGCATTCTCGTGTTTTTTGTATTCCACTTCACCGCTGTATGCCTTGAACAGTATAGACCCGATACGCTGCGCCAGTTTGGCTGACGTGGTAAGTATCTCGATCTCGCCTTTTTTTTCGTTGATCTTCATAATCCTTTTTAAAGGATTGTAATTCTTTGAACGCGCATCTTCATTGTGAATAAGATTTAAAATCTCCTGTTTGTGCTCTTTCAGGAAATCGCCCTTCAGCGTCACTACGCCGTTCGGGACGTTTTCCTTGGTCTTCTTACATGCCGGGCAGGTTACCCAGTTGATGTCTTTCAATTTCTTTTTCTGTTCATAAAGCTTGGCATCGAGGAACCATTTTTTATTATGATAAACAGCCGTACAATCCTTACAAATAGAGACACCCACCAGTCCTTTTCCCTTTGGCGGCAGGTATGGATCGTTCTCTGCGTAAACTTTATTCCTGGTATGTTTTCCAACCTCTCTTGGCACTTTCATTCTCTTGTTTTTCTCCTTTCATAAGACCTTATTATATTTCCCGCAGGTATTTACGGCGGATTATTCCGGGTTTTATAACCTGTTGGCGGCTTTCACAAATTCTCTAACTAACCTTTACTGGAATTTTCTTTATTTTTGATTTTTCTGATTTTGGCAAGGTAATCTCCAGGATTCCTTTCTTATATTCCGCTTTTACCTGTTCGAATTTTACCGATGCCGGTAACCCGACGGACCTGGAAAAACTCCCGTAGCTCCTTTCAATAAAATGATAATTCTTTCCCTTCTCTTCCTTTTCGGATTTCTTTTCGCCTTTGATCGTTAAGGTGTCGCCGCTGATCGAGATGTCAATATCTTTTGGTTCGATTCCGGGGACTTCCACCTTTACGAGGATGTTTTCTTCTGTTTCAGAAACATCCAGAGGTGGCACCAAGCCCATTCCTGCGGCGGCTCCTCTTCTTGTAAAGCCCTCAAAGAGTTTATTCATCTCGTCCCTGAACGAACCAAAACCAGGCAAGTACGGCCATTTCATCATTTCGGATGACATATAGTTCCCTCCCCTAAAAATACACGATAAAATATTTTTCCCTTATTGAAATTGTAGAGACAGGTTTAAAACCTGTCTCTACTGATAAACATGGTAATCAATGTCCGGAAATATATTATCTTTACCTTCTATCTCAGAGAGCCATGAGGCGTCGATAGTGTTGGCTCGAATATCGTCATACAGCATGGTAAAACGGAAGAGGTGTTCTTTCGTCCTTTTTACCGCATATTCCACCATCGTGCCGGTTTTCATAATAAAGGCCCAGTCACTGCTCTGTGCAAGCAGGAGTTCCCTCGCGGCCTGGTTGAGCGCCCGGTTTTTTAGGGCATTTCCGTTTGTATCCGAAAATTTTTGGGACAATTCTACCATACGTTCGGCCGCTTTGTGAAGATGCCGGTAAATCCAATCGTTGCTGTCGTTCAGCCAGTACTCATTATACCCTTTATATCCCCAACTCGAAAGAGACGGCGTGGAAACCTGATTCACGGGATGCATTTCGAGGTATTCCATCGGGGTAATCAGCGATATGGTTTTTTGGTCAAAGGCGATCTTCCTGAACAGGAAGTTGATCCAGTCAGGGCCTTCGAACCACCAGTGTCCGAAGAGTTCTGCATCATAGGGCGCAACAACGATGGGTTTGCGGTCCATGAGCGAGGCGAGGTGTTCAATCTGTTTCTCACGGTTAAACATAAAATTCCCCGCGTGTTCGGCAGCTTTATCCTGCGCCCTTTCCGGCGAGTAAGGTTCTTTGTGATCCGTCTTGCCGGTAATCCGGTAATATTTTATGCCGACGTTGGTGCGTTTGCCGTCTCCGTGGAGATATGGTCGTATATAATCATAATCGAGATCAAAGCCTACGTCTCGGTAAAAATCGCGATAGAAGAAATCACCCGGATACCCTTCCTTTGAGCTCCAGACCTGCCTGGAGGATTCCATATCCCTGCCGAAGGCTGCTATGCCTGTCGGACAGTAAATAGGGGCATAGTTGCCATATTTCGGTCTCGGAGAGGCAAAGAGAATTCCATGTGTTTCGGTAATAAAAAAACGAATACCGGCATCCTTGAGCAGTTGGTCTGTTCCCGGCTCATAGGCGCATTCAGGCAGCCATATCCCGCGCGGTTTTCTGCCGAAATGTTTTTCGTAATGTTGTGCTGCCACGTTGATCTGGGCGCGCATGGCATTCACATTGTTATTCATCAGGGGCAAATAGCCGTGGGTAGCTCCGCAGGTTATCACCTCCAGTTTGCCCATATCCTGGAATTTTTTGAAGGCGTGGATGATATTCCGATGATATTTTTCCGCATAGACGTATCTGGCATTGGTAAAATGCTTATAGTACATCTGCGCAAGGCGATTGAATTCCGGTTGATGTTTTGTCCTTTCGATCTCTTTTTCCGAAAGTTGAATCCGCTTTTCGACATATCGGATATAGCGGGATTGCAAAAGCTCATCAGTAAGCATCGATATCAGCGGGGGAGTCAGAGACATGGTTATGCGGAAATCGATACCTTCGTCGATCAGTTTGTCAAAGACGTCTATGAGCGGAATGTAGGTTTCGGTAATTGCCTCAAAGAGCCAGTCTTCTTCCAGAAACTCGCGGTATTCCGGATGACGGACAAACGGCAGGTGCGCATGCAGGATTAATGACAGGTAGCCTTTTCCCATAATAATTATTTTTTTAAGATTTTAAACCACCCGAAGATTCTGGTGAAGAGACACCCTCTTTGAGCGTTTCCTGCCAGTTCGTACGCGCCCTTTCAAACACCGATTCACTAATGCCGCGTCCCATCGGGACGTACGCCTTTTCGTAAAGCTCCTTAATGCTCATCCACTCTTCATCCACTACCCCGGAAACGCCCATGCGTGGCGTCCTAACAATGTTCGATCGGGAAAGGACACGAAACGTTCCATCGGGCGCAAGAAACCCTATATCCACACAAAACGACCTGTTCGGCTCGCCTGCGTGAATATACCCACGCCGTGCTCCGCCCGTCACTTCAATATCAGAGTATTTGTGGGCGTTGTAGCCATTGAAGATAATATCCGTGACGTCATAGACCCTCAATATGGTTTTTGCACCCTCTGCAAGAGGTATCAGGGTATTCCGGGCGCTGTCGATAACGTCCTGTCGCAACTCCCAGTAGGTAAACAACCATTCAGGGTCTCTCACCATCAGGACAATCCGGTTGTCTCCGTAAGAATCCGGGAGTTCAGGAATGTGCAAGGCATATACGACCTCTTTTGTTTCAATTTTCTGTTGCGGTTCTTCCTGCTTGACGGACGGCGCTTCAGGAGTAATCGGCCATTCATCTTCGCCGGTAACGCCCCACTCTTGTTGGGTAGCCTGTTCTCTGGATGCGTCTGCCAGGCCGAAAAATCTATCCCACATTAAGGCAACAAGTCCTTTTATATTCTTCCACACGATCTCGCAGAGCGCCTTGAAAATCTCAAAGGTAAGCAGGAAAATTTCTTTAACAATATCTTTATCCATATATAGTATTTATAATTATTTAAACAATTGCAAAATACAGACTTAACAAAAGCACGAGATGTTTTGAAATTATACATGAAATAACAGCAAACGGTCAACAAAATTTAGAAGGTCGAAACCGTACAGGAGGTTTTTACACGTTCTAAATCTTATATTTGGCTTGACAAAATCTTTTTGTTAAGTAATAATCTCGCCAGAAGCGCGAAAAAGATAATCAACAGAAATAGGCGGCTTGCATGTCGCGTTACGGTAAAGGACAGATAATTATAGTAAATGACTTAAATAAGTTGACATCGAATGCTTGTCATTCCGAGCAAAGCGAGGAATCTTAGGATTTCTCAGTCGCTCTGCTCCTTCGAAATGACAACTTTCTTTTGTCGCTCACTATAGGAGACCTTGTGTTTATGATAAAACAAATCCTTGTCCCCACTGATGGTTCTGAAAACAGCCTCACCGCAGCAGATTATGCCATAAACCTTGCGCGTTTGTTCAACGCCACGATCCGGGGGTTGTTTGTTAAAGACGTCAAGATATTGACCGGCCCGTTAATCCATGATATTGGAACGAGCATCGGCGGAATGGTTCCGTACGGAACGTTTAATCAAACCATTCGGGAGATATTGGAATCGCAGGCCGATGCGGCCTTGAACCAGGTGGAAGGAAAATGCATCCAGGCAAAGGTAACATTTGCCCGCGAAATACGCGAAGGGATTGTAAGCCGTGAGATCATTAAATCTGCCGATGACTGCGACCTGATTGCTATGGGCAAGATGGGGGCGCATGCCGAATGGCGTGATGTATTTCTCGGCACCAATGTCGAATTTGTGGTGCGACAGACCCATAAACCTGTCCTTATAACACCCTCCGAATACAAACCTTTCCGAAAAATGCTGGTCGCATATGACGGGAGTTCGTTTGCGGATAAGGCATTGCGGAGCGGCGCTGAAATAGCGCAGGCCATGAAATTGCCCATAACGGTGGTCTGTGTGGCTGATAAAAAAGATGAAGCCCTGCAAACGCTGTCAAAGGCAAAGACATTTCTCGAAGGCTATAAACTTACCGTCGATGTCGTTGCAAAAGGGGGTAGCGACCATGCAGGCGGTATTCTGGAAGTATGCAATGATGAGGATAGCAAATTCGATATACTCGTCATGGGCGCCTATGGACATTCCAGGCTTCAAGAGATGATTTTAGGAAGCACTACGGTGAGAGTCATGAGGTCCACAAACTGCTCGATCCTGCTGTGCCGCTAAACCACGGCAACAGAGAAGCGGTCGGTTGCATACATTATTTGTAACACTTCACCCCCACCTAAACCTCCCCCGTCGTTCGACTGAGCTCACGACGAAGTCAAGGGGGAGGAATACAAGGGAACAATAAGTAATCCCCGCCCCTGGTGGGAGGGGTTAGGGGAGGGGGATGAATGTTACATTATTATTAGCTTGGCGTTCTTTGTTTACCTGCAACAATATCATTCAATCAGCGTTGTATCCACGGGCGCTGAAAATTATCTTTCCAACATTTCAGTCCGTCCTGTATAATTTAACGTACAGGAATTCAGGAATTTCAAAATAACCATAGCGTCAGGAAGGCAGTAGGGACACGGTGCCCCGCACATCCGGTATTGTGGTTGTCCAAAAAGTTCAATTTCCAACGGTTACAATATAAACTAATTCACAACTTATACCGATAATATAACCATGAAAATACTGCTGGTAGACGACAACGGCGAAAACAGAGAGATTTTAAGACTCATCATTGAAAAACAGGGCAACGAGGTTGTCGAGGCGGAAGACGGGTTGGATGGGTTTAACAAGGCGCTGGACCACAAGCCCGATCTGATCATTTCAGACATCCTTATGCCCAATATGGACGGCTTCCAGTTTCTCAAGAACATAAAGAGTGATGAATCGCTGAAAGCCATTCCTTTTATTTTCTATTCAGCCGTTTACATGGGCAGTAAAGATAAAGAACTGGCGTGTTCCCTGGGAGCCCTCGCATTTTTTGAAAAACCGAAAGATCCGGAAAAACTATGGGGGGAAATAAGAAATACGCTTGAAAGTGCAAAAACGAAAGAAATAGACGCTAAGAAAATACCTTTTGCAAACGATGAGACATTTCTCAGTAATTACAGTCATATTGTAGCCGCAAAACTCGAAGAAAAGGTAAAAGAACTCGAAAACGAAATCAACAACCGCAAGCTGGGAGAATCCCGCCAGATCGCTCAGTTTACCCTTACCACTATTTTAACCGCATCCGCCACGCTTGCAGAGGCTGCGCCGAAGATCCTCGAGACCATCTGTCGGGGTTTTGGATGGGAATACGGAGAACTCTGGCGCGCGGATCCGGATTCACACTGTTTGCGGCTGAAAGATATCTGGCATGAGCATATAACTGAATTGTATGAATTTAAACGTCTAAGCGAACCGTATACGTTTTCAAAAGGAATAGGCTTGCCTGGCAGGGTCTGGGAAAGCGGTCAGCCGGTATGGATAACTGACGTTGTCGTTGATAGCAATTTCCCGCGTACGGCAGTTGCCCAAAAACTCGGCATCCATGGGGCCATGGCATTCCCGATTACGGCAAGAGGCGAGGTAACAGGCGTAATGGGTTTCTTTGCCAGAAATGTCCGGCAGCCCGACAAGGAAGTCTTCGATATTATGGCTGATATTGGAAGGCGTGTAGGCGCCTTCATAAGTCGCAGATTGGCGGAAGAACTGCTGAGGAAAAGCGAGCGGAAGCACAGGACTCTTCTGGAAAACCTTCCTCAAAAGATTTTTCATAAGGATAAGAATTCAGTGTATGTATCCTGCAATAAAAGTTATGCGCGGGATTTGAATATCTCACCGGATGAGATAGCGGAAAAGACGGATTATGATTTTTATCCAAAAGAATTGGCCGATAAATACCGGGCAGATGATAAAAGAATTATGGAATCAGGGCAAACGGAAGAACTTGAGGAGAGATATATCAGGGATGGACAGGAATTTATTGTACAAACAGTCAAAACTCCTATAAAAGATGACGAAGGCAATGTTAGCGGTATTTTAGGCATTTTCTGGGACATAACCGAACGGAAGAACATGGAAAAAACCAGGGCCAGGCTGGCTGCAATCATGGAGACGACAACCGACTTTGTTGGAACGGCAAGCAGGGACGGTTATTTGCTCTACATTAACAATGCAGGACGAGCTATGCTGGGAATAGCCGATGATGAAGATATTTCAAACCTGAAAATTTCAGACCTTCATCCTGCGCTGACGAATGTTTTGATTCAGGAGGAGGCAATATCGTTCGCAATAAAAAACGGTGTATGGTCAGGAGAGACAGCGTTTCTCGGCCGTGATGGACGCGAAATTACCGTTTCCCAGGTAATCATTGCCCATAAAAACACCGATGGAGAGGTGGAGTACCTTTCTACCATAGGGCGCGATATTTCAGAACGCAAACGTTTTGAAAATCAAATTATATATCTTGCAGACCGTGACCCCCTTACAGAGCTTTTTAATCGTCGCTTTTTTAAAGAAGAACTGGAAAGATGGCTTGTGCAATCACGAAGATACGGGATATACGGGGCGGTATTGTTCCTCGACCTTGATAATTTTAAATATGTCAATGATTCGCTCGGTCATCATGTCGGCGACAAATTACTCAAGTTCATTGGCAGCTTCCTCAGGAAACGCTTGCGCAATACCGATACCCTGGCAAGGCTGGGGGGAGATGAATTCGCCATTATCCTGCCTTATGTCACTGCAAGCCGAGCGGAAGTCATTGCAAAGCAATTAATGGAAATGATAGAATGCCATGACTTTAGCGAGGAGGGGCAGCCTGTCAGTATTACCTTCAGCACCGGCATCGCCCTGTTCCCGGCACATGGTAATACGGTGGAAGAACTTCTTACCAATGCCGATCTTGCCATGTACCGCGCAAAGGAAAAGGGACGCAACCTCGCCTGTGTTTATACACCCGATCAAAAATCACAAATCGAATCACGGGTTCTGTGGGAAAAACGCATTCGCGCCGCCCTGAAACAAGACCAATTCGCCTTATATTTACAGCCTATCCTGGACTTGCAGCAAAACTGTGTCGTCGGCCATGAAGCGTTATTACGAATGATGGATACGGACGGGAAGGAGATTTCACCATCAAACTTCCTCGAAATTGCGGAACGTTTTGGGCTTATCCGTGATATAGACCGATGGGTGGTACATAAGGCGATAGCTATCATTCAAAACTTACAGCATGAGGGCAAGCCTGCATATCTCGAAGTCAATCTTTCCGGCAGTTCTTTTTCAGATAGCGAATTACTGTCCGCGATAAACGAAGAGCTGTCAGCGACAAAGATCGACCCCAATAACCTCACCTTTGAGATTACAGAATCCTCATTGGTCGAAAATATGGCTACTGCGCAGCATTTTATTACTACCCTGAAGGCAAGCGGATGTAATTTTGCGCTGGACGATTTTGGCATCGGTTTTTCATCGTTCAATTACCTGAAGTATTTGCCGGTGGATTATTTGAAAATAGACGGCAGTTTCATTCAGAATCTGCCCAATAACCAGGTCGACCAGCACCTGGTCAAGGCAATTGTGGAGGTAGCGCGTGGATTGAGGAAAAAGACGATTGCAGAGTTTGTCGGTAATGAGGAAACAGTTCGCCTGCTGCATGAATTTGGTGTAAATTATGCACAGGGTTACTACATCGGCAAGCCGCGCTCTGTATCGGAAATATAAATTCTGATATTTAATACCAAGCAATTTAAAGTGGCAGTTGTAGGGCGGTTGTCCAAAAAGTCCATAAACCATACAAAAGGTAGGGGCTGAAAATCTTCAGCCCCTACATTATGGCGCATTTAAAATACTTTTTGGACAGCCGCGCTACATTGGATTATCTTATGGGGAAAAATATAAAAACCCAAAAAAAACTCCTGCTTGAAATAGAAGCGCTTCAGGCACAACTCAAAAAAGCCCACGACACACTCCATATCATCTGCAGCGGTAAGCCAGCCGAGACTAAATACAGGGAACTCGTTGAACAGATGCCCGCCATTACTTATATTGCAGCCCTTGATGAAGCAGGCACTACGCTTTACATCAGCCCGCAAATCGAGGCTGTGCTGGGATTTTCACCCGATGAATGGATGGCTGACCCAGAATCATGGGTAAAACATCTTCATCCCGATGACCGCGAGCGGGTACTGTCCGAATACAAATCAAGTCGTGAAAGAGGGCAACCATTTTACTCCGAATACCGCTGGTTGACCCGTGACGGCAGAGTATTATGGTGTTATGATAATGCCGTGCCGGTGAAGGATGATACCGGCAAACCCCTTTTCTTTCAAGGCATTATCACGGATATAACTGAGTTGAAGCTGGCTACTGAGGAAATATATCTGCTTCAATCAGTAGCTATGGCAATTAGTGTATGCAGGAACTTACATGATGCGCTGGTTGTTGCAATGCAAAAGATATGCAACCATACAGGATGGGTTTATGCAGAGGCGTGGATGCCGAATCAGGATGGCACGCGTTTGAAACGCGATCATTTATTTTACAGTAGTATTGAGGGTCTGGAAAAATTCAGTGAGCGCTCTTGCGGGTTTACCTTCACTCCCGGCAGTGGACTTCCCGGCCGGGTATGGGCAGAAAAACAGCCTGTCTGGATAGTGGACGTAACACATGACCGGCATTATCTGCGTGCGGCAATTGCCGGCAAAGCCGGTTTGAAGGCTGGAATCAGCTTTCCTGTTATCGCCGATGGCGCGGTGGTCTCTGTTTTCGTATTTTACAGTTTAAAGGCAGAAGAAAGGAACGATCATCTCGTAAAGCTCATTTTAAGTATGTTGTCGCAAGCAGGGTCGATTATCAGGCGCATACAGGCTGAAGAAGTGGGGAAAAAGCTCCAGGAACAACTCTACCGTTCTCAGAACCTGGCTGCTATTGGAACGCTGGCCGGTGGTGTCGCACATAACTTTAATAACCTCCTCACCGTAATCATGGGATACGCAAGCCTGTTAAATATGGAACTGAAGGAGAAGAATCAATTAAAGGATTACACCCAGAAAATCCTCAAATCGTCACAGACAGCGGCAGAGCTGACCCAGTCTCTCCTTGTATTCAGCAGAAAACAGCCCATCAGCCCAAAACCGGTCAATGTCAATGAAATCATCAAACAGTCGGAGTCCCTCCTGTCGAAACTCATCAGGGAAGATATTGTACTTAAAACGATACTTACCCAAGAGGATACAAACATAATGGCCGATGTTGGTCAAATTGAGCAGGTGTTGATGAACCTTGCAACCAATGCGCGCGATGCTATGCCGAACGGAGGTAATTTGACAATACACACAGATATAATGGTAATGGATGATACCTTTATACGTTCCTACGGGTATGGAAGCGCAGGGAGATATGTCCATATATCGGTTACCGATACAGGTGTTGGTATGGATGAAAATACAAGGGTGAGGGTGTTTGAACCGTTCTTTACGACGAAGGGGGTGGGGAAGGGGACGGAACTTGGTCTTGCAAGCGTGTATGGAATAATCAAACAGCATGGCGGCTATATCAATATCGAGAGCGAACCGGCCCAAGGGGCTACATTCAACATATATCTGCCGCGTATCAAATTAGAGGCTGAGAAAGAAAGAGGAGAGTCTCATACCGTTCTTTCAAGAGGGGGTACCGAGACGGTGCTTCTGGCAGAGGATGAGCCGGAGGTCAGGGGGTTAATCAAAATGGTATTTGAGCGTGCCGGGTACACGGTGATTGAGGCGGTTGACGGGGAAGATGCCCTGAATAAGTTCAGCGAAAACAAAGACGACATAGACCTTCTCGTACTTGATGTAATAATGCCGAGAAAAAATGGCAAAGAAGCATATGAGGCAATAAAGAAAATGAAACCCCA
>Ga0194125_10011331_pt1 | contig 11969 bp, 10 predicted proteins | sample TA2KigC250mmetaG_FD_148626 | JGI IMG/M metagenome (GOLD analysis project Ga0194125, IMG submission 148626) | Freshwater microbial communities from Lake Tanganyika, Tanzania - TA2015034 Kigoma Deep Cast 250m | ecosystem: Environmental > Aquatic > Freshwater > Lake | place: Tanzania: Lake... | reverse complement strand
AGAATTGTCCGACTACTTCCATCAAATTCGATCAATCCAGTCTGGATTTTTACTCTCACGATAATTTGACCTGCATATCGACAAGTAATAACGATATAACAAACGGAAATATCTTGCACAAACATACGATATCTCTTGAATCTGCTATACACAGCGTCAGAGATAAGTTCGCATACTTCGTGTGTCATGCTGAACGCAGTGAAGCATCTCGTCTGGAGAGCAGGGACGAGATCCTTCACTTCGTTCAGGATGACATCTATATGAACATACGCAAAAATTTATGACGCTATGTATAATAAGTGTTTAATTCGGCATCATACCGTTAAGTTGGAGACGGTCACCCGCCGGCTTAAAGTGATTAAAATTGCTGTAAAAACCGCAGGTCGTTTTCATAAAAAAGTCTGATATCGTCCACGCCGAATTTGAAGAGTGCAATCCGCTCTAAACCCATCCCAAACGCCCAGCCGGAATAGACTTCCGGGTCGATATCGCACTCCGCTAGAACATTCGGATGCACCATTCCCGAGCCGGCCATTTCGAGCCAGCCGCTGCCCTTGCAAATCCGGCAGCCTTTACCTCGACAGAAAAAACACGACACATCCACCTCTGCCGACGGCTCAGTGAAGGGGAAGAACGAAGGACGCAAACGGATGTTGACATCCGCGCCGTAGAGCGCGCGGTAGAACGCCAGGACTGTGCCTTTGAGGTCGGCGAATGTTACGCCCTTGTCAACATAAAGACCTTCGACCTGCATAAACGCCGGCGAATGTGTGGCATCGGGTTTGTCGTTGCGGTAGGTCCGCCCCGGCGCGATGATGCGAATCGGCGGCTTCTTGCGCTGCATTACCCGAATCTGCACCGGCGATGTGTGCGTGCGCAAGAGCCAGGTGTCGCCCGGCACATCAAGGTAGAAGGTGTCTGTCCATTCACGCGAAGGATGATTAGGCGGTGTGTTGAGAGCGTCGAAATTATAATATGCCGTTTCGCACTCAGGCCCATCCTCGACCGTAAAGCCTAAACCGCGAAAAATATCGACGACCTCATCATAGACCTGCGTCAACGGATGTAATCCGCCGCGAAAGCCGGTTATTCCCGGCAGCGTCAGGTCGATATCGGCCTCGGTTTGCTGCTCGGCGGCAAACTTCTGCTGCAATTCTTCGATGCGAGCCGTTATTTCGGTTTTCAGCGTATTCAGCATCGCGCCGAAAGCCCGCCGTTCCTCCGGGGGTATCTCTTTCATCCGGTCAAACTGCGCCGAAATTGCGCCTTTGCGGCCTAAATAAGCGTATTTTAGTCTATCGACGGCTGAAAGGCTGTTAACGGCCGCATAATCTGCGTCGAATTGCGATTTTATATTAGATATATCTTGATTCACGTTAGATCAATCGACTGTATGGAAGACTCTGGACTAATTGGACCTTGCTGTTCAGGGATTGTGTCGGACATAAATTAACAGCATCGGCGTAATAGCCGTGTTGCGCGTGGCATCCCAAACCCGTGCGACTAAAGGATATGGTCCTTCAGGATAGCGCGCTGGAAACCAGGTCAGGAAGTATCTATCGGCGACTGATGAATCGGGGGTAAAGTCGAAGCCGGCAATAGAGAAGGTCAACCGCGCCACCGCCTGGTCATCACCGGCGCGCACCGACAGCGAAAGCAGCGTATCGACCGTATCGCCAGAAGACGGTGTCAACCATTCGATCCACGGCGGGAGCGTATCGGTTAGAACCGCATCGCTGCCAGCGGGACCTTGCGGTCCTTTACAGCCTAAGAGCATCAGAATTCCGACCGCAAGCGCGCCAAGACTATTGATTAACAATAATATATATTTGATTATATTATACTTAACCACTATCCACTCGGGCATAATATAACTCCGCCATTATGAGCAGGTTATTGCGTCGGCCGAAGCGCTCGCGCAGAGTATGCCAACCGGCTTCATCGCGCGAACCGCTGCGTCCCCAGTATGGCGCGCCGTCGTCGGCAGCGACTTTTAGCGTATCATTCGCTGATTGCCGCCCTATATTGACAACGACATATATATCATTGCTGATATGCGTCGCCCGGCCGCTGAAGGAAAAACGTTGCGGCCTAACCAGCCCGGTTAGTTCAGAACCGCTTTTTGTTGAGGTTATTTTCTCGGTCGTAGGCACGGCCGTTCCGCTCCAGATCCCAACCCTAACTTCAGCCGTATCAGAAAAGACGCCGCCCAGCCAAACGGTCACTGCTCTCAGGCTGCAGGTCTTAGCTGGCGTCAGACGCAGCCAGAGGGCTTCAGTGCGCACTGAATCAGGCACAGTCCAAATCATATCCGCGATGTTGTTGTGATAGAATGTGAACACGGTCGTATCGGAAAGGTCGCGTGTGAAGCCGACCCAAACCGGGCGTGGTGGCGCGTCGGCATAGTTGCCGGCGATGTCGTAAGCCCGCGCGCCGACAAAATGCCAGCCGCGCGTCAAATTCGTCGAATCGATGACGAACTGGTAAGGCGGATTCAAGGCGGTCAACGCTGTCAAACCCGCTATAGAAGAGCCATCGAAAAAGAAGACCACGCGATTGATAGCAACATTATCGACGGCTGCGGCTGAAATTGTCAGGTGGTCCCAGACTTTGGACAATGGCCAAGGCTCTTTCAGTTCGATGGTCGGCGGTTGAATGTCCACGCCCTCGGCGTTGATGCCGGCTGGTCCCTCCGGACCTCTACAGCCGGTCAAGCCTAAGTCAAATAATCCAATAACGACAATTATGCATCCGTAATGGCTGAATAACGATAAATCCCTTTTATTAATCATAAGACACTACCGCGTAAATCATAGGATTTAATATTCGGAAGCGAGCGCCGTGCAGCGTCCGCCAACTGCTGTCGATGCGGGCATAGCCGTGTCCGTTGTTCCACAAACCTCCGTCGGTTTGAACCGCGAGCGTGTCGCCGTTCAAGTTATCGGCCGGGACGACGGCGATGAAAAATTCACCGTTCAGAGCAATACCGGCATCGCCATAACCTTTAGAGTCCCAGGTGATAAAGTCGGTCGGGTCCCCCATCGAACGATAGGAAATAGTCTTGCGGTTGAGAATACTATCGGGCTTACCGTTTTCAAAATTATAGACTTCCAGCCAAAGCCGTCCTGATTCCCAAGCGGCTTTGCGTTTTATCTTGGTAAAGACCCGGCGCAGTTTGCAGGGACGGTCGGGAGTAAAGCGCACGCCATAACCGTCGGTGTTCGATGAACTATCCGGCGGCAATTTCCAATCCAACAAATCCCGCTCCTCACCGAAGGTAAAATAGCGTAAAGTATCCATTACCGGCAATTGGGCAATATCGACTTTGCGCAAGACGACCGCTGATGATAAACCCGTTTTATCCTGCCGGTCATAAGCCGCGATTTGGAGTGTGTGCTGTCCTTCGTTTAAAGACGAACAATTCCAAAGGTATTGATAATATGGAATAATAGTCGTGAAATTGATTGAATCGATCCTGCCATCGCAAAGGAAAACCACTCGACTCACGCTATCGTCGTCGGCGACGCGGATTTCGACCATCGCTTGTTCGAATATCGGACGCTCGCCCAGCGGGAGTATGATTTCCGCGGTTGGCGGAAATAAATCATCGCCCAAACGACTAATTCCGGGTTTTCCCGGATCGCCTTCGCAACTCAATAATAAAGGAATAAACAACGACAGATAAAACAGACGATATTTTAAACCTGCATTAATCATCGTTCGGAGCGGCTGTAATGGATGATATCGATAATTTCACGCACGGCGCGGTCGAGACCGACGAACATCGCGCGCGCTGCGACGGCTTGTCCGATATATATCTCCTCTATATTATGCATTAGGGCGATATGACGGATATTTTGATAATCCAATAGATGCGCCGCAGCCATAAAGATGCCAAATTTAGAATAAGCCATCGTAGCATCGGTCAGAAGGTCGATGGCGGCTTGGGCTTCTTCGTCGGTTTTAGTGGCGGCATAGGCGGCGCAGTCGAATACGACGCCGGATATGCCGCATTTGGCGACTATTTTAACCTGCGAGGCTGTGGGTTCGACAAATATAGAGGCTTCGACGCCGGCGGCGCGGAAGGTTGCCGCGGCTTCGGCTATCTCGCCCGTCTCGACATCCGGCTGCAATGGGCGCACTTCGCGCACGCCATCCCAGCCGGCGTCAACTAATATGACGCCCTGCGGGTGGACTTTGGCTATCGCGTCGACATAGGAAGTTGACAAAGGCGAGATAATCAGTAGGTCGATGCGCACTAATTCGCGCAGCAATTTTATATCGCGGTCGGTGATAAAGCCGTTGTTAGGCAGCCAACCAGCAACGATGATTTGAGCGCCGGCATTTTGCGCGGCGGCAGCCGCCAGAACCGGATCCGGCTCACCTAATGGGCTGCCCCCGCGTAACCGGGCGAAGGGACTTATGTTTATACCGACACGCATTTTATGAATAAATGTTTGTTAATATGTTTTATACTTTTAATATACATCTAAAAATACAAAGCGCAAAGTGGAAAATAGAAGTTAAACACCGGCGGATTAGATGTCGGATAGAATATTCCCTATCAAGCGACAAAGGCAGTATTAAGTTCTTTGCAATCTCAAATCCTAATCTACTGGTAATACCAAGTCGCATTCAATCGGATGATAAATGTCAAAACAAATTCACCACAGATTAAACGGATGAAACGGATAATCCTGTAAAGCCGCTAGGTTATCCGTTCTATCCGTTTAATCCGTTGTTAATTTTGCATCCCTTTATTATTCATTTGAATGCAAATTGGTATAAGTTTTTATTTATCGACCTAATTGGTGTAGGCGTTATGCTGAACGAAGTGAAGCATCTGTCCGCCTGTTTAAGCGGGGACTCTGACGCTTCACTTGGTTCAGAGTAAAACAATGCACATCTTACCGCTGGATTAAGGCTCAAACGTAAATTATCCAGGATCAACAACAGTTTGAACGGAGTAAGCGAATAAAGGTCGCAAGAATGTTTGAGTTCTTTGAAACATTCGTAGCGCGCCGCAGGCGCGGTCGAATGTTTCAAAGAACTCGGTCTGGAAGTAAGAAATTACGACGACTTATGTCGTTTTAAAAAAATGAATCCCGAATTCCAAATTCAAATTATCCCCACCGCCGCTTCCTTCACCCAGCCTTGCTTGTCTTTACTGATAGCAATTTCGAACCAGCCGCCGACGCGTCGTAGAACATTGACTTTTGTGCCTTCGTGCAGGGTGAAAAGCAGTTTGCCGGAGCCTTCCGTCGGCGCGCTTAAAACTTCGCTCTGCGGAACAAGCATCACACCTTGCAGGCGGCTCGTTTCATCGCGCGCTTTGAGCGTTAAAAAACCTAAATCCAATGCTATGAATATAGTCAGAAATGCAGCCAGCCATTTAAGTCGCGCCTGCCAGAATATGGATTTCAACAGCCAGCGTTTTACTCCCAGCGCAGCAAACAAGGCGAATGATAGTATTACGCTAATCCAGCCTAAAGCCGCGGCTGAGAAGCGGCCGCGCAGGCTGTCGAACCAATCCCACACCGGCAGCCGGACCTGCTCCTCGGTTTTATCGGCGAGTCTGGCGTGGGCAATGGCTAAATTAGCGCTGATATCGGCGTCTTCGCCGCGCCGGCGCGCGGCTTTTTCCCAATAGAGTATAGCCTCCCCTAAATGATCCAACTTGTAATAGACATTGCCCAGATTATAAAACAACACGCCATCGCCGATGCCCATCGACTCGACCTGCTTCCACTTCTCCAGCGCTTCAGCGTAATCGCCTTGTAGATAAGCGTGATTGCCGGCCTCGAACAGAAGTTCGGCGTCGCCGGCGAAAACGAGCGTAGGTAGAGACAACAATGCAAAGCCAATAGTCAGGGTTAGTATTAGTCTGAATTTCATCGACGATATCATCACACCATCCTCGCCAATTTATCTGCTGCGGTCGAATAGCATTCGATTATGTTATTTATGACTTTCGTATCGACCGTCGCCCCGGCGAACCGCACACGATCGGACTCTGTCCACAATCGCAGAATCTCCACGATAAATGTTTCATCGGCGTTCCGCTCGCGCAGGCGTTGTTGGGCGATTTCGCTAGTTAGGCTTGCGGCAGGTTCGTCGATGACTGCACCTACTAATTCGATAAGTCCTCGCGTGGCGGTCTCGACGGACGCGACGGCTTTGCCCTGCTGCGCTAAGGCTTCGGCTGCTTTAAGCGCTTTAGCCATATTTTGCGCGGCTTTGCGCCGACGCACGGCCAACGGGTCAGACTGCCGTATTTCTTGAACCTTCTCGAAACCCAAACCTAAGAGAAACAGGAACGGAGGCAGAGCCAAAAGAAAATAATAGACATTAGTCTTATACAGCGGCAGGTTGATGCGCGTCAAGGCGCCTGCCGGCGATTTGATGAAACGGATGTCGCTGTCCATTATGTTGACTTCGCTCGAAGTGAACAGGCGCGCCGATTCGCCGCCGCCCTGACTGGGATTGACATACACCTCAATCGCGCCGGAATGCATAGTCTTATAGGTTTTGGAATCCGGATTGAAATAACTGAACGATACCGGCGCCAAATCGAATCGCCCGGTCCGGCGCGGGATAACTAAATAGGTGAATGTCTTTCTGCCGCGCATAGATTCGCCGACGAGAGTGATTTTATCCTCCACCGTCGGCGGAAACTGGTCGAAGCCGGACGGCAATTCCAACTTGGGCGCTTCAATGGACTTCAGATAGCCTGTCCCGCTGATGTTAATTTTGAGGGTCAGAGCATCGTTCTGATTAAGTTCGCGTTTGTCGCAAGTGACTTTAATTTGATAATCGCCGACATCGCCGCGGAAATCGGACGGCCGGTCGGCCGGCAGCAGTTCGAGGACGGTGAAGGTCAAAGGTTCGGTCGTAGAGGAAACTACCTGCCGCTGCATTCGACTGCCGAAGAACGGGTCGTCGAAGAACATATCGAACGGATCGCGGCTGCGGCGGCTGATAGGACGCTCGACGGTGATGTCGCAGGTCAACGGGTCGAGCGTCAAAGTTCCAGCACGGGTAGGAAAAAGACCGACTTTACGAATCGTCGCAACCTTATAAGCCACGCCGCGCACCGAGACATCCTGCAAAGTTGGGCGCTGCGAAACTTCAAACACCTCCTGCCAGAAGCCGGTGGCTTGCGGCAAGCGGGCGAAGTTATAATTCGATACATTCACGCGTAAATACAGTTTATAGGTAACTAAAGCCATATCCAACTTATAGAGCGTGGTCTTGTCGGCGCTGACGGAAACAAACACATCCGGCAGTTCGCCGCGGTCGCTGCGCGGCAACGCTTCATTTGGGCGGCTGGTTTGCCGCCGCGAAGACTTAGGCGATTGAGCGTCGTCAGGTTCTTCTTGGGAAGAAGTCGGCTGCCCTACTACCACGGTCACCGAATTGGACTGTTTCACACCTTTATACTTCACCTGCGCCGGCGGAATAGTCAAAGATCCGCTTCGATTGGGACGCAGAATATAAGTCAGGGTTTTAGCAGTTGTAATATTGGCGTTGACCATCTGGATACTAGTTGAGGAGGAAGGTCCCATCACGATGTCGAAGCCGTCGAAATCCGGCGGGATGATGTCCGGCGCCGAGGTCGAAGCGCTGGTCAAAGTGATGGTGTAGGTGACGCGTTCGCCAAGGTTGGGATTGGGATTGTCAACATCGGCGGACAAATTGATTTGCGCGCAGAGCGCGTTAGCGCTTAACAATATTAATGCTGATGCTGATGCTGATGGAAATGACGATGAAAACATAGAGCGAAGATTCATATCTTTCACCAGTCCTTTTCAGCGCGGCGCGGTTCGCCCATCATCCGACGGATTTTTTCCTTCTGGGCGTCTTGTTCATCTTGTTCGAGAGCTTGCAGCAACTTTTCGGCTTCTTCACGGCTCATCGGACCGCGCTGGATTTGTGGTTGACTCTGCGAAGAATCTTGGCGGGTCGAATCCGTCTGCGCCTGTTGGGCTTGTTGTTGCTGCTGTTCTTGTTCTTTCTGTTCCTGCTGTTGCTTTTGTTGTTGCTGCTGTTGTTGTTTTTGTTGTTGCGTTGAATCCGACTGCGATGGCTGGGGTTGTTGCTGCTGGATCTGCTTCATTCGCAGCGCCAGTTCGAGGTTATGCTTGGCGTCTTCATCTTTGTGGTTTAGTTTCAAGGCTTGTTTGTAAGCCCCAACCGCTTCATCTAACTTTTGGGCGTTGAACATCGCATTACCAAGGTTGAACCAAGCATCGCCGGCGATGCGCGGGTTTTTAGCCACTGCGGCTTTCGACAGCGCTTCGGCGGCTTGTGGATATTGCTGCAATTTATAGAGCGCAGTGCCTAAGTCATAGCGGATTTCCGGTCGCTCGGACGATTTCTCCAGCGCGGCGAGAAATTCGGTCAAGGCTTGGTCGAACTCTTCTTTATTATAATGTTTGACGCCGTCGGCGACCGATTTGCGGGGTGAGACGCCGAAGGCAGGGATGGGCTGTAAAAGGGATAATAAGGTTAAAATAAAAGAGAATACTGCAACACCCTCCCTTAATCCCCCCCGCAAGCGGTGGGGGAAAACGGATGTGTCGGCTGTCAACCCTCTGCGGTTAACAGCGAATCGTGCAGCCACCTGCAGAGGAGCGGCTACCGAATCCAGCGCTGTTGACTGCGGCGAGTCAACCGCGGGCATTCCAGTGCATCCGGCTGCAGCGAGTCGGCCGCGATTCACCAAAATAATCGCTATCACAATCACCACCATCATTATCATCATCATCATCATCATACCGTTCTCCTTCGTTTGTGCATCGGTATCCATTCCTCTATTATGATTAATAAAAAGGCTGCCATTAATGGCCATTGGAAGCGGTCTTCATAATCGGTGAATTGCTTTTGCTCGAACTTTTCTTTATCCATTCCGGTGATGCGCTCATAGACGCGGTGGAATTCGTCGCCCGATGGGGTGGCGCGGTAGTATTCACCGCCGGTCGCCTGCGCGATTTTGATTAGAAGGTCTTCATTGAGTCGGGAGATGACTGTCCCGCCGCCGCGCTCCTGTTTATAACCGACGATGCGGCCCTGCCTGTCCTTCTCCGGAATGGGAGCGCCGGCAGGTGAAGCCATTCCAATCGTAATAATGATAATGCCCTCCCGGGCGGCTTCTTTGGCTTGTTCGATGACGCCCGATTCGTGATCTTCACCATCGGTAATTAAGAGAAGGATTTTCTGGGCTTTGGATTCGGCTTTGAAGGCGCGGCGGGCTTGCTTGACAGCCTCAGCAATAGCGGTGCCAGGCATCGGAATGACGCCCGGTTCGAAGGCGTTCATCATCGACATCACCGCCGAATAATCCAAAGTCAGCGGCACTTGCACGAAGGCTACGCCGGCAAACGGCACGAAAGCCACCCGGTCGCCGCGCAGTTTCCCCAGCAGCCGTCCGATTTCGAAGCGCGCTTTTTGCATCCGGTTAGGCGTGAAATCCTCCGCCTGCATAGATTGGGAGCAGTCAAGGGCAATAGCAATGTCGGCGCCTTCACGCGTCACATTAATCAAGCGTGTGCCGACCTGCGGTCCGGCGACGGCTAAAATCATCAGCGCCAACGCGGCTAAGCTAAATAAACGCTTGACGAGTATATTAAACGGCGCCCGCGTCGGCAGCGCCGTATTCCACAGCGACTCATTTGCCCACTGCGCCATCGCTCTCTGCCGCCAGCGATTCTCTAACCAAATTAAAAAAAGTAATGGGATCACCAGCCAGAGGAGATGCAAAAGTTCCGGTTTGGCAAAACGAATCAAACTAATCTCCGCATAATCATCGTTTCAAATAGAATTCCAATGCTTAACAACGCAATTGCCGCCAAAGTCCACGGATAGAACAGTTCGGCGTGTTTGCGGTAGGCGCGGATCTCGATGCGCTGCTTTTCCATTTTATCGATTTCAGCGAATATATCGCGCAGTTTCTGTTCGTCGGTAGCGCGAAAATATTTTCCGCCGGTTAACTTGGCAATCTCGCGCAACAGATTTTCGTCGATTGACACTTGAACTTGCTGCATCACCGTTCGCCCGAATATATCCCGCGCCGGGTAGGGCGCCATTCCGCGCGTGCCGACGCCGATGGTGTAAATACGCGCCCCCAAGGCTTGCGCGGCTTCGGTAGCGGTCAATGGCGGCAAGCCAAAATTGTTCTCGCCGTCGGTTAGCAATATAATCACTTTCGATTTGCCTGTCGAAGTTTCCAGCCTCTTCAATGCGGCGGCAATCGCGCTGCCGATGGCGGTATTGTCTTCATCCACTAATCCGACTTGTGTATCGCGCAATAGTTCGAGCAGAATGCCGCGGTCGATGGTTAATGGACATTGGGTAAAGGCATATTTAGCGAACAACACGACGCCGATGCGGTCGTTCGGACGAGCCTGCACGAAATCTGCGGCGACGACCTTAGCGGCTTGGGCGCGGTCAGGGCGAAAATCGCGCGCCAGCATCGAGGCTGATATGTCTAACGTTATCACGATGTCGATGCCTTCGCTCCAAACATCTTGTCCACGGCTGATGGACTGCGGACGCGCCATTGCAATGGCTATGAGAATGATGGCAACGGCTTTGAGACCTAATGGAATAAAGCGCAGCCAACTGTGACCTCGCCGGGTTCTCAAAGTCCTAAGGATGACGAGCGCTGGAAACACAACCCGGTTGACCTGTTTCTTAGCGCGCCAGAAATAGAGCCATATTACCAGCCCGGTTGAGAGCGCCAGGAGTAGAAACAGTGGATTTGCCAGGCTGCGGGTCATTGTCCTGCCTCCACTTCGGCTGTAGCCTGCGCAATGCCCGTTGCCGACCCGCCGTGGTCGGCAGAACCTTCGCGGTTGTCAACCCTCGGTGGTTGACTGCCTTCCCTATTTTCCCCCCACTTGCGGGGGGACGAAAGAGGGGGGGTTCCTGTTGTTTGAAGCGAGTCGGGAGTTTCAGTTCGGCTGTCAACCGCAGAGGGTTGACAGCCGGTGGCTGCAATATCCTTCGTCGCCTCAACATAAGCAAACGCATCGTTCAAACCACGCTCGTTTTCACGCGGATCAGGCTTAAACTTGGCAAACTTGACTAAATCAGCGCAGGTCAACATACGACGGATAGGGATAAACAAATCATCAGTCGGCGCCCAGATACCGTGTCGTTCGAATACTTCCTCGCTGGTCATCTCCAGCGCTGGGAAGCCGCAGCGCTTCTCGATGTATTCCTTGATGATATCCGTTAATTCAGAGTGGAATTCTTTGATATATCCGTCCTGCCAGAGCCGTTTGATGCGCAGTTCTTCTAACTTTCGCAAGGCGATGATGTGCGGTGGCAAAGGCGAAGGAACATAAACCGGCAACTCGCCTTTACGATGTTTATACCGCCGCCAGAATATATAACCCACAATTGCTGCAGCGATTAGGCTAACCGCAATGAAAATGTAGGGCAGCAATTCCTTAAGTGTCCATCCAAGCCTCACCGGCGGCTTGACATCGCGCAGCGAACTGTCGGCGCTCTGTTCGAGGATGCTCTTGACTTCTACGACGCCGGGGTCAACCAATAGCGTATCAGTCCGTCCGGGTTCGACTATCAAGACCGGCAAATCGGGTAATTTCGTCCGTCCCGGCTCAAACAATGAAATCGAATAACGAATGGACTGCCGCTCGCCCTGCCGCGCCAAGGTGTCGGCTTTGAGTATTTCCGCCGGTTTCAGTTGTTCAGCGGAAGGCCAAACGACACTCACACCTTTGGGAACATTCACCGAAAGCAATATCTCGACCGGGTCGCCGACGGTGATCTTGCGAGGGCTTAGTTCTAAAGAAACATTCGCGGCGAAGGATGAATAAGCACATAGCAGGATGAGAAGGGTGAAGACGATTGCACCCCCCCCTTGTCCCCCCCGCAAGCGGGGGGGGAAGGCTTGATTTTCTCGTAAGCGGGGGGGGAAGGCTTGATTTTCTCGTAAGCGGGGG
>Ga0194125_10011329_pt1 | contig 11973 bp, 5 predicted proteins | sample TA2KigC250mmetaG_FD_148626 | JGI IMG/M metagenome (GOLD analysis project Ga0194125, IMG submission 148626) | Freshwater microbial communities from Lake Tanganyika, Tanzania - TA2015034 Kigoma Deep Cast 250m | ecosystem: Environmental > Aquatic > Freshwater > Lake | place: Tanzania: Lake... | reverse complement strand
ACATCCTTGTTTCCGAACGAAAGCAGGTAGGGAAACTCCATCCCGCCCCGCGGGTTTCGAGCGTCCTTGCGCCGCGTGAAGATCTCTCCCCGGAAGGTCCAATGCTTCAAATCGGGTGATGTGAAGATCACGATGCCATCCCCCAAATCGCCGTCGCGACCGCCATTATATTGATCCGAGGTGAGGCAATACCAGGTGCCACCTTCCTTCCAGATGTGGCCATCGTGATGGTAATCAGGCATGACCACTTGTTTATCGGGAAAGGACACCAGCCCGTCGCGGCTGCGGGCGAGGATACCGTGGTCGTCCCAGTCGCCGGGCGCGCCGCGACGATTGCCCTTTTGGCCGATGGCGGAGTAGATCGCGGTCGGCACGCCGTCGTCGTCGAGGAAATGGTTGTTCAGCCAGATGCCGTAGATGTCGTCGGGGCTGTCGGCCCACGGACCGATCGGCCACTGGGTCCAACGCAGCAGGTCGTCGCTCACGTAATGGTCGAGGCTGTTGTAGGCGAGCCGGCCGTAGATGTTGTGGTAGGAGAAGACGTGGTAGCGGCCCTCGTGAAACCACGCTCCTGCGGGATCGTACAGCCAGCCGAGGGGCTGGGACAGGTGAAAAATCGGGCGCTCCGGGTCGCGGGCCGCAAACTCCACCAACGACCGGCTGAGCTTGCTACAGGCGGCGACATCCTTGGCGATGGAGGCGTCGAAGAAGGCGTTATAATCGAGAATGGCTTGGTCGAACGCGCTGGCCACATTATTTGCTTTCACCTCCGAGGCGCCGCTCAGGAACGCGATCTCACCATCACGGAGCGCCCGATGCCACAAGGCCATGGTGGCGATTTGTTTGGTGCCGAACTCAACCTTCGGGAATTCCCGTTCATCTTTGGCAGGATGCCAGCGCATCGCGCCGAGCCGCAGTTCGTTGGTGAACGGCGAAACGAGCTTCTGGTGCAGTGGCAGCGTGGTTCTCAGATTCCCGTCGCAAAAGAACTCGACCCGCCCATCGCCCACGCGCAGCACCAGATCGAGCCAGCCACCACGCTCCACCGTTGCCAGCGGCATTTCGCGGTAAACCTTGCCCTGCGGCGTCTGCACACCGAGGAGCGCGATGGCGAGGCCCGAGGGATGCACGCCGAGCGTAAGGAAATCCGAGAAGAAAAGCGTCCCTGCCGCATCGGGTTCGAATCGAGCACGCGCATAGAGCGTGAGCGCATCACCTGCGGGACGGAGCAGGCTAGCCTTTTCAGTCTCCAGAGACAAAAAGCTCTTTGCTGTCAGCGTGGCCGCCACCTCTGCGCCGCCGCGTTTGCATGACTCCGCCGCCTCCGCCGCTCCGAGCGGCTCGAACTTCACCGCGCCCTTTTCCTTAAGCGCAAACGGTTGTTTTGCTGCAGCCGCATCTGCGGTCATGCGCCACACAGCCTTGGCACTCGCGAACGGGTTGTCAGCAGCATGCTGCGCGGCCGACGGCGCGAGGAGCAGGGCGGTGAGGAGAGTAAGGGTGGATTTCATGGCTGCTCCTTTTCTGAGTTGGTGTCTGAATGGTTAAGGGTAGAGACTTCTTGAGGCACAGGGCTCCATCGCCTCTATTCCTGCTGGGCGGCCCAGGCACGGATTCCTGTCACACGGTCTCCCCGGGCGTCGTTGAGGATTCCAACCCTGCCGCTCGGTTCCTCGCGCAGGCTGATCCATGACATGGCAAAGTCATTAAGGTAGAAATGAAAGAAGCGTCCGCGCTGGATCAGTCGAAACTTGACGCGCTCGCCCGGATTGCCGAGGCCGTAGAACTGCAGATCCCTCTCGATCTCGTAGTTGTAGCTGCTGCCGTCCGCGTTCAGGTAACCCATCCGAAGTTTCCGTGCGTCATCGAGGAAGATCGCCCAGCCTTGCCGACCCCCTTGGCATTCGACATAGAGTCCCGGCGATTGGAGATTGGCACCGAGCTTTTCCGAAGGCTGCTCGTAAACGTTGATACTGCCGATACCCACCACGGAGTTGTTGCTCTTGAAATTCTTCAACCTGAGGAAGCGAGCTTCCACCGGGGACTGGGTTTCGTAGAGCGATACGAAGCGGACATACTGCTCATGCTTCTTCCCAGGAAAGGTGATCCACTCTCGCCCGTCGTCCGATACCTGTAGGTCTACCTCCGTCTCCTTCCAGTTGATCGTCCACTGGATGCGCACACGTCCGATTTTCCTGGAAGCTCCGAGATCGAGTGTGAGCTCCGGTTGGTCTTTAGCGGTGGCGACCCATCTCGTATCAAGCCTGTCGTCCACGGTGTTCTGCGGAAGGAAGGCCTCGGGATGGGTTGCTGGAGTTACGGTGCCGGTTGCGGTCACTTTCGCATCCCGTGCGAGATCCAGCTCCCGATTCCTGTCCGGGATGCGGATCTCGCCCTCGATCACCGCACCCTTTGAGAAATCGACCGTGTTGGAAAGGAGCCGGAGCGGAGGGCTTCCTTTATCGGCGGCGGGACCCGATTGCAAGGGCAATGGGTGGGCCTTGAGGACGTCATTGCCGGGCCAATACTTCAGCCACAGGTCCGAGCCATCCCACACCACCTTCTCGAAAATGGGGACAACGTAATGTTCCGTGTGCCCGTTTCCTGCCCAGACGTGGAGACTCTCGTTGTAGTCCACGGACGCGAGGACGCTGCCGTCGGGGCCAGTGCCAAACCTGGGATAATAGGCGAAGAAATCGCCCAGGATGGAATTGTGCGGCGTCGGCCGGTAGGCGCCGTCGACGCTGTCGGAGGAATAGACGCGCGAATGGTTTCTCAGTTCCCGGTGGGATGGGCATACGAGAAAGTAACGATCCTTGAAGCGGAAGAAACCGGTGACCGTGTCGTGCCTGCCGTCCGCCTGCTTTTCAGTGGGCGTGGGAATGTCCAGGCGAACGCGTCCTGCCGACTCCCAATGGATTCCGTCCTTCGATTTCTGGAGATGCAGCCCACAGGAAATCCCGAAAGAATACCCCTGCTCCTGCCAGGCGAGGTTTCCCCCGTGGCCCGCCTCGCCGTCCAGCAACACGATGTTGCCCTCATAGCGGCCCCAGCCCTTGCCCTGCAGGGTGTCGCCCCCGGGGAGAAAGTAATTCAGACCCTCGGCCCTGCGCCAATGCATGAGGTCTTCTGACACCGCAACGCGCCGGACATGTTCCATCACGGGATGGTAAGCCGTGTATTGCAGGATGTAGGGGCCGCCCGCCTTCTGACTATGAATGGCCGGCGTATTGAAGGACAGCATATCCGGATCACACTCCAACGCGGGTTCGGCATTCTTCCAGAAAACGCCGTCTTTCGAAACACAGTGACCCAGGGGCCGGCCGGGCGCTAGGTTGAGGTAGTAGAAATGGTATTCCCCTCCGTGGTAAACGATGGCCTGATCGCCCCAGGCATCAAGACCGCCGGGTTCGAAAAAAACTCTGTCCACGCGGATGCCATTGCGCGAGTTTAGAGACAACTTGTGACATCCTTTACCATTTAGTGCATCCTCCCGTAACCTCGCCCTTTCCGCCTGATCCACGGGTCTTCCGAGCACGGCTTCATAGACATCCTGGACGCAGACTGGGGCCGGTGCTGCATTCGATGCTTTTGGCAGGTTTCGGTCGCCGGGCTGGGTGGCTGTGTCGGCAGCATGCAGCGCAGCCAGCGGTGCGAGCAACAGGGTGGTGAGGAATGTGAGGGTGGGTTTCATGGTTGTGCCTCGTTGCGGTTCACTTGGCCGTGGCCGGCCACGTCGGGCGGAGGGTGCGGACGCTGAAGGTCTCGAAGACCTGATCCGCAGCACCCTGCAGGCTCAGGGCCTGCTGACATTCAGGGCGGAATCCGGCCAGGTAGCGGTTGCCCGCCTCGTAGCCGTCGTTGATGAAGTAGCTGCAGATGCTGCGGTCGCAGATCAGCCGCACTTTGATGCGGCCGTTCACGGGGGAAACACTCCACTTTGGATGTATCGTGATGCCATTCCAGCCATGGACCTCGTACCTTGACTCCTTGGCGCGGAAGCTGAAGATCTCCCGGTCCCAGACCTTAAGTTGGAAATCGCCCTGCTGCGCTGCGTCCCATTCGAATTCGATGTCGAACAGGCCGGGCTCGATTTTCGAGAGTTTTGCCGGGAGCTCTTTGAGCGGGACGTTCTCGAAGTGATGCTGCTTGGAAACCAGCGTCTCGATTTCCTTCACCGGATTCAGATACAGGCGCGGGCCGGTGGAAGAGGTGCGCAGCGTGACTTCCAGGGGAAGGTTCATCCCGCCCGCAACGGGCAGGCCGGGATCGTCCTTGTAGAACTCCCAGTCATACCGCAACCCCTGAGACAAGGCGCCCATCAGGATGCAGCGCCCGCCGGGCGCGTTATCGAAGAACTGCCCCGCGAGGAAATCGCCGTGGAAACTCACCATCTTCTGCGGGTTCTGCGTGAGTGGAATGAACTCCTGTCCGTTGAAGTCACCGATCTGGTAGTGGCGGTTGCAACTGTGGAGAACCCAATGGATTTTGCTTTGATCCCCGTCCAACGGCAGGGGAACCAAGTTCGAGGACTCGCTCCACATCTCACGGGCGGTGCTGAGGTATTTCCAATCGAGGAGGTTCTTCGACTCGTAGAAGTCGTAACCCCGGATTCCGTTCAACACGTCAACGATGGCCATGACCCACTTTTTCTTCTTGGGATACCAGACAACCTTCGGGTCATGACCAGTTTTATCACGCGTGAGGAAGAGCGGGTTCTTTTCATACTGCCGGAAGGTTTTCCCTCCATCGACGCTGTAGGCCAGGGCGGTTGCTGAACGCCTGTTCTGCGAATGGAACAACAAGATCGGTGGATGCACGCCCTCTTTCAGGCCGGAGTCATTGTTATGGTCCACCAAGCCGCCGCCCGAGAAAGGTTCCCAATCCAAGCCAGGCCTGATGGCAGGTGGCTGTTCCGTCCAATGAAACAGATCCGGACTCGTGGCGTGTCCCCACAGTTCGTTGCCGCGCTCGGCACCCAGCGGATTCCATAAGTAAAAGAGGTGCCAAACGCCTTCGTAGAAAAACAACCCGTCGGGGTCATAGCTAAAGGCGCTCTTGACGGTGAAGTGCAGTTGCGGCCGGCCGGGTTCCGCGTAGATGTCTTTGGTCTCGCGAGGCTGCCGGGAAAGACTGATCTGCCGCAGGAAAGCCTCCTCGTGCTCCCTGGGGACCACCGGCTGATTGCTGGTTAAACGCAACCTCTCTCCGCTCCACGCCTCGTCCAGGGGATAGGAGGCCCAGAAGTCCACGGGAACATCGATCGCAAGCCGCATCGCCAGGCCTAGCTTCTTCTGGCCATCCACTTCCAAAGAGCAACCCACTTTCGGGGCCTGATAGCTGATCGGCACCACCAGGTAGCGCATGCCTTGAAGGTTCATTTGCTTGTCCAGGACCACGCATTGCGATTTGTGAACCACGACGCGCGTTCCCTTGGGGACTGCGTCCCCCGCGACGATTTCGTCCACCGCGATGTATGCCTTCCACCCGGCATCGCGGATCACCAACTGCGCCTCGCGTCCCAGGAAGGGGGAAACATCGAGAGCCCACGGCCGCAGGGTGCGTTCACCATTGGCCTCCAGGTGGAATTCCTTTTTCCCGTCGATGAATAATTCCAGGCTTCCGCGGGCTCCCCCGATCTGAAAATGAATGAAGCCCCGCTGAATGGTGAATTTGGGCGAAGTCAAGATTCCCTGCAGACTATGCCCATAGCTCGGATCCCAACTGTCGGCCAGACCCTTGCCGGCATGGCCCATCGGCGGCTGCGAGATCGGAAGAAAATCAAGGGGGATGTTATCAAAACCGGATACTGTCTGGATAGGAACCAAGCCTTCAAACGGCTGCCGGGCGGCCGGAAGGACTCGCGTGGGGGGATGGTTGAAGGCCTCGCCTTCCACGGTCCAGTTGCCGTAGCCCTGCTCGAAATCGGCGAGCACCACGTCGGGCTTGACGGGTTGCGATGACGTCTCGGCGGCGTGCGGCACGGCCAGCGGCGCGAGCGGGAGGGAGGTGGGGGGTGGGAGGTCGGGTTGCATAGGAGCCGTCTTCATCGGTTCACGCCTTTTCCCACGGGGCCCGGAGCTCGGGCTTCTCGGTGAGGAACTCCAGGCCGCCTCGCAACTTGCCTTCCCTGGTGAAGAAGGGATGGAAGCCCTGGCTGTTGATGCCGTTGCCATCGTAGCGATCGCGACGCGTGGAGATGGCCTTGCCCTCGCGCAGCGCCCAGCCCATCCAGCCGAAGCCGGCAGCGGATAGCAGCTCTGTGTAGAAGCGCGCCACACCGCCGCGGGTGGCGTCGTTGAGGCTGCCGGGAATGCATTCGTTGACAAGCACCGGCTTGGCATGGGTCCGGCGCAGAGCTTGATAAGCGGTGATGAGTTTTTCCAGGCCGTCACGGTCGTGGGCATACGGATGGGCGCAGAGCACGTCCACCAACGGCCCAAAGGTCTCGACATTGCCCGTTCTGCCGACAAAGCCGTTCATCGTGCCGATGGTGATGGGCTGTTTCGCGCCGCATCCGCGCACCGTCTCGGCGATGAGCTTCAACCAGGCGAACTCCTTCTGGTTCACCTCGCTGTTCAGGTCGTGGGCCTGCGGTTCGTTGCAGAGGTCCCAGATGAGCACGCGTTCATCGCTGGCGAGAGGCGTCACGAGGGCGCGAATGTAGTCGAGCTGGGGTTTCCAGTCACGAAACAGGGTCTCCGTGTAGGTGCCGCCGTAGTCCCAGTCATGGGCGTGCCAGCGGTTGAACAGGCACGGCATCGTCTTCATCCCCGCCTCGTCGATGGCCTTGACGGCATCGAGGAAATCCGCAGTCACCTTGTCGGGATTCGCCATCCAGGCGGGAAACTCGATCCAGAGCCGGATGCAGTTGGCATGCACTTGCCGTGCGAGCGACACCTCCTCGCGCATCCGCGCGCCGTCGTAACACCACCAGGCCTCCTCGATGCGCGCGCCCCACGAGGGCACGACGCTGAACCCGCGCAGCCAGGCGTAGCTGTCATAGGCATGCAGCGTGGGCTTGGCCGGGGCGGCGGCTTGCGCGGCGAGGTCGCGTGAAGGGCCCGCCCCGCTGTCTGCGGCGGCGAGGGTCCCGATGGCTTGGCGCCGGCTGAGGGGATCGGATGGGGTGTTCATGGGCGCATCTCCTTTCAGGTGTGCTTCAGATCAATGCTCAACTTCCGGCCTGCCGGGAGCGCGAAGCGGCCCTCACCGAGTCGCTTCAGGGGAAGCTGTTCGGCGCGATGCACCACGAGTTCGCCATTGACATCGGGCGGGAGGCTGAGGTCGAGCACGCGGGCGCCTTGAAGCCCGCGGCCGGAGAACCCGATCGGGCCGTGCGGGGTGTGCACAGTCAGGGCGAGGTCGGGCAGGTCGGCCAACTGCGGACTGATCTCGTAACGGGCGAACCCGGGTGCCAGCGGCCGGATGCCCGCCAGGCTCATGGCAGCCACGTAAATCGGCGCACAGCAGGCGTGGCTCCAGTTCGAGCCGGTGTCCGGTTTCATGCCCTGGTAGAACTCAGCGATCGCGTTGTTCTGCACGATGGATGGCATCGTTGCCCAGACCTCTCGCAGCTCTTTCAGCACGGCGTCGGCGCGCCCGCCCTTGACCAGCGCCCACAACCGCCAGGCGACCGGCTCGGTGGAGTTATCGATGCCCAGGTTCTTGGGCAGCGTGGCCAGCAGCTCGACGCTGCGCTGGATGCTGCCGCCGGGACACTGGTCCAGCTCGACCGCGATGCCCAGGGTCATTTCGCTGTAGTGTACGTCGCCGTCCTCGCGCCACCAGGGCAGGTTATCAACAAAAGCGCCATGCTCCTGGCTCCAGAAGCGGGCGACCGTGGCCTGCAAGACACGCTGACCGAGCTGGTCGAGTTCGGTGGCGAGTTTCGCATCGCCAAAGGCCCGGCACATCGGGGCCATCGCCTGGCTGAGGCTGGCCGCCCAGAACAGGTTGAAAGCGCACTGGCGATCCCGCTGATTCGGGAAGCAGCCGGAGAATCCCACGTAAACGATCGGGAAACCATAGTCCTCCTGGTCCACCGGCAGCAGATCGTCCGGGTTCATTTTCTCTCGCAGGTAGCTCACGAGGCGCAGCAGCCGCGGATACGGTTCGCGCAGTGGCGCGAGGTCGCCGGAGTACAGGTAATACTCCCAGCAATCGAAGGCGAAGCGGACTCCAGCATCGAGGAGCGCCCCGCAGTGCGTTGCTTCGAGCACCCGCTGACCCAGGCGGTTGAGCCGGTCGTGCGACGGCCAGCAGTCCATGAAATAGCCCTCGGGCGTACTGCCCTGGCTGAAGCTCCGCAGAAAGTGCGCGACCTGGCGGTTCTCGCCGGCCAGCATGTGAATGGCATGGCGGCATAACGATATGCCGCCGCTGTACTGATTGCGCTCGCGGCTCATGCCGTCCACGAACGTCTCCTGCGCGGCGTTGCGCATCGTATTCGTGGCGGCGTCGAAGACACGCTGCAGCGGCGCCTCAGAGGTGAGGACGCGCGGCTCGTGCGGCCAGGGATACTCCCGCTTCAGGATACCGACGCGGGAAACCACGACACTGCCGCGCCCCGGATGGAGATGCACCTGCATCCAGCGGAGGCAGTCGAAGTCGAACCATTGGAAAGTGTTCACGCCCTCGCGGCAGGTGAAGCGCGCCCATTTGTGGTGCGTGGTGTTCAGGAGCACCGGACCGCTGGCCAAACTGCCCTTCTGTGTGGACAGGTCCCAATCAGACACTTTATCCTCGTGTGAGGAATGGCCGCCCACCAGATGTGCGTCCTGGGTCATCAGCTCGAGCGTCGTGCCGGCGGGGGCATCGATGGTCACAGATGGCCAGCCGACCATCTGCTCCGGCAATGCAAAGGTGAGCGTCGTGCCGCGCTCGGGATCGAGCTCCACCCGCCAGACGCCATCGCCGATCGGCTGGACCGCCTGCGTCGGCTCTGCTGCGTAGGCATTGGGCGGCCGCACGGCGAAATACTCGGCAATAGGCCGCTTCCAGCGGATGCGATGCTGCTCGGCCAGCTCGGCGATGCCCACCCATGTCTCGCGCATTAGCGGGATGCTGCGCGGACGCAGCTCCATCTTGGAGCGGGCTTCTGCGCCATAGATGAATTTCCGCGGGCCATGAATGTGCAACATCACATCAATCGTCGGGTCGCAGAAGATCGGCAGATGGGCGGGACAGGGCGGGAGCTGCGGTTCCAGCCAATCGGCATCCTCCACGAATCCCGGCTGCGTCCATCCCTGAGGATGCTGCCGCGCGTCGAACTCTTCCTGCAACGCGCGCATATACCACATGCGATGATGCCCCGGTTGCCACGCCCGTGACAGATGGCAGCGCCACGAGGTATCTGACACCACCGTCTCGTGCCGCCCATCGGCATGTTCGATCTCCAGTTTGAAGATGAACCCCGCCCGCCCCATCGGGTGCGTCGAGTCTCCTTGCCCGAAATGCAGCACCGTCGCTCCGATGACGTTTTCGCCCGTCGTCAGCGCCTCGGTGAGATCCATGGGATCCACCTCCGGCCAGCGCGGATCGTTGGGTGCCGGGCCCCATTGGATGCGCCGGCCGTTCACTTCGAGCAGATAGCGGCTGTCGCCGATGATCCAGCCGGTCGCCCGGCGTGGCTTTTCGGTCAGGTGCAGCACGCGGCGGAACAGCACGAAGGTGTTCGGCAGCGTGCGGTCGCCGGGATACCAGAGCCACTGCGCAGGCGAAAGGTCGAGCGTGTCGCCGGGTATGTCGTCGGTCAGGTTAGGAGTGTTGTCCTGCATGTCCGTCCCCCTTGCTATAGGTTCATCTTGGAATGGGTTCAGTCGTTTCCACCCACCTGCACGCGCGTGACGGGCCGCTGCTCTTCCTTCATGTGGGTGAATTGGGTCAGCCGGATGCGGTGGGCCAGCAGGCGCTCCAGCAACCCCAGGGTGATGGATTCGTAGCCAGCCACCCCCACCAGGTTGTGCTCCTCACGCGGGTCCACGGCCAGGTTGAACAGGTATTGCACGCCGCCCTGGTCGGGATCGAAGACCAGCTTCCAGTTGCCGGTGCGGATCATCGCCGTGGTAGCCAACTCATCAAACACGGCATCATGCGCCGGCGCGACATCGCGCATCATCGCCAGTATGTCGCGGCCGGGCCGGCGGCGGTCGCGCATCGGCTCCAGCCCGGCCAGCCGCAGGATCGTCGGGTAAAGGTCCAGGTGCGAGACGAGCAGCTTGGAGATGAAGGGCCCGTTCAGGCGTTCCTCGTGCGGCACACCCGGCCCCGCCATGATCAGCGGCACGCCGGCGCTGGCCTCGTAGAAGAAACGCTTGTCCCACTGCCCGAAGTCGCCGAGCATATCGCCGTGGTCGGAGGTGAAGATGATGACCGTGCGCTCCAGCAGCGCTCGCCGGCGCAGCACGTCGAGCAGCTCGCCCACGTAGCGATCGATCAGCACGGTCTTCTGCAGGTAGTGGGCGCGGCGCTCCCGCGTGCGCGGCTCGTCGCTCGCGGCGATCGGTGCCGGGACACCAGCCGGATCGATCGTCAGCTCGCCGGGATGCCAATACGGGGGATGGGGGCCGATGAAGCCGAGGTTGAGGTAGAACGGCTGCTCCCGGTCATAGGCCTCGACGAAGCGGATGCCGTTCCTGCCGATGAAGCCATCGGCGCTGTCTTCGGCCTCGAAGGGATGCTGGAAGCCGCCCGCCCGGAGCGCGCTGCGGAAGGTTTCCAGCAGCCCGTTGGCCGCCAGGTAGTGCGTGTATTCGTCGTCGTTGTGCCCGTTTTCGCCGTCGTCCGCCACCTGGAAGACGTGATCGAAGCCGTAGCGCCGGATCGTCTCGTCCTGACCGGTCGCATCCACGCACCATCCGTAGTTGTCCACGTAGTGGTGCTTGCCGATCAGCGCAGTGGTGTAGCCGGCCCGGCGCAGGTGATGCATGAAGGTGTCGTCGCGTAGCCTGTCCGGCATCGGGTCGCTCTGGTTGCCGCACACGCCGGTCGCCGAGGGATACATGCCGGCGATCAACGAGGTGCGCGCCGGTTGGCACAGCGGCGCCGCGCAATAGGCGTTGGCAAAGCGCGTGCCATCGGCCGCCAGCTTCAAGAGGTTGGGGGTGTGCGGCCCCAGGGCGTCTCGGCGGAAGTGGTCGGTGATGATCAGGATGATATTCGGCGGCTCCATGATCGCTCCCTATGGCTGCGGCGCGTGCAACCCGGCGAGCAGCTCCGGCGTGATGCGTTTCCCCAGCAGCCAATGTTTCGAGTCGGGATACCACAGCACGTCGCTCCCTTTGCGGTTCGTGAGGCTGGAGTACATGGGCAGGTACCCGGCGCGCGCGTCGGTGGACGGCCGGCGCACCCCGTCGATGTCGTAACCCTCTGTCGCCATCAACAGCCGCGGCTCGCTGAACCAGACCGGCTGATCGGCCGCGGGCCGGTACTCGCCGACACTGAGGAACAGCGGTTCGCGGGGGGTCGCATCGTTGTGGCCGCCGGCGCCGGTGCCGCCTGGGTTGTTGTGGTAGAGGATGATGTAGCGGCCATCCGAAAGCGGATAGATGGGGTCGGGGCTGACCGGGTTCAGCAAGGGCCGGCCGTGATCCCGGTACAGCAGCGGCCGCGCGCTGCACCACGTCTCCCCATCGTCGCGGGACTGGCTCCACCAGATGGTGCCGGAGCAGCTCCGCATGACGCAGAAGAGACGACGGTCGGGCAAGCGCACGATGCTCGGCTCCTGCAGGACGCTCATGTGCGGATAGGTGCGATGCGGCGCGCGCAACGCCTTGTCCGGCGCCGAGTAGCGCACTGCCAGGTCACGCGGCTGCGGGTCGGCGTCGATGTTGGTGAAACGCATGAACTCCACCACCGACTCGATCTCGGTCCAGTCCTTGACTTCTTTCAGATAGGCGGCTGCTGGCTTGAGCCAGTGACTATAGCCCACGAAGTAACCGCCGGACAGGTCGCGCATCGGCTTCTGCCACA
>Ga0194125_10011327_pt1 | contig 11976 bp, 12 predicted proteins | sample TA2KigC250mmetaG_FD_148626 | JGI IMG/M metagenome (GOLD analysis project Ga0194125, IMG submission 148626) | Freshwater microbial communities from Lake Tanganyika, Tanzania - TA2015034 Kigoma Deep Cast 250m | ecosystem: Environmental > Aquatic > Freshwater > Lake | place: Tanzania: Lake... | reverse complement strand
GGTGCCCGGCAAAAAGGTCAGAGGCGACGAGGTCGTGGAGGTCTTCATCGTCCCGCCCCCGTTCGACGATCAGAGGATCCGGGACATGATGAAAGAGCTCGAGCAGCTCTCGGGCCCGAACCCTCGGGAAGATCTGGGGGGGAAGTGACATGAAAAAAGGACCGAAGGAAGCCCGAAAGGAACCCCGGCAGTATTACCATATAAGCAGCGTCGCCGAGATGTACAGCATCCACCCCCAGACGCTCCGGCTGTACGAGCGGGAGGGGCTGCTCGCTCCGTCCCGCAGCGAGGGGAACACGAGGCTCTATTCGGCCGAGGACCTCAAGCGGCTCGAGCTCATCCTCAACCTCATCCGCGAGCTGGGGGTCAACCTGGCCGGGGTCGAGGTCGTCCTGAACATGAGGGAGAAGATCGAGCAGATCGAGGCCGAAGTGAACCTGTTCCTCGAATACGTCCGCGGGGAGTTCTTTCAGGGCCGGGAGGACGAGTTCGAAGCCCGGAAGAAGGCCCTCGTGCGCCTGAGCCCCGGGGGGGTGGTCAAGGTGGCAAGACCGGACACCTGAAGATGGGCGCGCACGATTTCCTCGACTCCAGGAACCTCCGGCACTATCTCGAACAGATCTCCAAGTTCCCGACGCTCGACGAAGAGGAGGAGAAGAGGGTCGGGGAGAGGGCCCGGCACGGCGACCGCGAAGCCCTCCAGGGCCTCATCAAGGCCAATCTCCGCTTCGTCGTGTCCTACGTCAAGAAATACCGGGGCATGGGCCTCAGCATCCTGGACCTCATCAACGAAGGGAACGTCGGGCTGATCGAGGCGGCCAGGCGGTTCGACCCGACCCGGAACGTGAGGTTCGTGTCCTACGCCGTCTGGTGGATCCGGCAGGCCATCGTCCACGCCCTTTCCCAGAACTCGCGGATCTACCACATCCCCCAGAAGCTGTCCGACCAGATCTCGCTCATGAAGCGGAAAACGGCCGAGCTCAAAACGGAGCTGGGACGGGAGCCGACGCGGGAGGAGATCGCCCGGGCCATGGGGGTCGGGGAGCCCGAGGTCGAAGACCTTGAGGTCCTGGCGGAACGGAACCTGTCCCTGAGCGACAAGTTCCACGATGACGAGTTCGAGTTCGAGGACCGCCTCAGCGACACGGCCGCCGCCCCCGTCGAGTACCAGATCATCAAGTCCGCCATCCAGGAGCAGATCCGCGAGATCCTCAGGGAGCTGGATGAAAAAGAGGCCCTTGTGCTAAAATTGAGGTTCGGGATGGACGACGACCGGGCACGGACGCTCCAGGAGATCGGGGACCAGCTCAAGCTGAGCCGCGAGCGGGTCCGGCAGATCGAGCAGAAGGCCATGAGGAAGCTCGGCCGGTCGCAGAAACTTCAGCAGCTCAGAGGGTACTTGAATTGAGCGAAGAGCAGGTCTGTCAGCGCTGCCAGGGGACGGGATGGCTCCTGGACGACGCGCGTGGAGCCCAGGTGGCCCGCCGCTGCGGCTGCTTCGACGAGCGCCGGATGCGGACCCTCGTCGAGCAGGCCAACATCCCCCGCCGTTACCGGGCCTGCCGGCTCGACAACTTCGAGGTCCACAACGATTCCCATAAGGACGCCCTGAAGATCTCCCGGCAGTTCGTCAAGAACTACCCGGCCCAGGACGTCGGGCTCGTATTCATCGGCCCCTGCGGGGTGGGGAAGACCCACTTGGCCGTGGCCGTCATCCAGGAGCTCATCGAGAAAAAGAGGGCCTTCTGTCTGTTCTACGATTTCCGGGAGCTCATCCGGGAGATCCAGAGCACCTTCACCCCCGAATCGACCCTTTCCGAATCGGACGTCCTGGCCCCCGTCTTCCAGTCCGATGTCCTGGTCCTCGACGAGCTCGGCGCCAAGCGGACGACGGCCTGGGTCGAGGAGACCGTCTTCTACATCATCAACCACCGCTACAACCACAAGAAGATGACCCTGTTCACGACCAACTATCCGGACACCGACGCCCCGGAGGACACCCGGGACTCGTTCTACAAGAAGGGCAGCGAGTCCCTTGTCGACCGCATCGGCGTCCGCCTGCGGTCCCGGATCTACGAGATGTGCAAGGTCGTCGAGATGGAAGGCGACGACTACCGCAAGATGGCCAAGCAGGCCAGCTACCGGTTCTAGCCCATTCATAAAAACGCGCAGTGTTCATACGCCTCTACGTCATCATTCGATCATCCAAGGCCAAAAGCGTTCTGGGGTTCAACCACGCGTGTGACGATCATAAGCGCGTTTTTACCCTTCGGGCGAGCCGATCCAGCCGCATCTGCTGTGTTGCAAAGGGTTCGCAGTACTAGGAGTACAGCTTCACCCTCCGCGCCTTGCATCTGCAGCCGTCTCGACTCGTGAATGGTTCGCGCAGTCGGTCCCATGATTATCTTGATTTTTAGGTTTTCGGGTGGTATAGTTTCCGCTGCCTGCTCCTCGGTAGCTCAATCGGCAGAGCGGGTGGCTGTAAATATGCAGCTTCCACGAGAGATCGTGGTTGAAAAACCGGGTGAATTCAGGGAAACCTTCCCTCCCAGGATAGGGAGAAAGGCAATCCTGAGCCAAGCCCTTGTCCCGGCGGGACAGGGAAGGTGCAGAGACTAGAGCGTTGCTCGTACCGCGGACCATGTCCGCGGGAAGCGCCCGGCACCCTCAGCCCTTACAATGGGACGGGTGAAGAGATAGTCCAAGCCCGGAAGAAATTCCGGGGCGCTTGTAACCACTAGGTTGCAGGTTCGAGTCCTGCCCGAGGAGCCATTTTTCCCTTTGCGGATTTTTGCCCATTTGTATTCTAGACCTGAAACTTTCCAGGTCGCGCAGATAAAGGAGAGTCAGTCATGTTCTGTTTTCAATGCCAGGAAACCGCCAGGAACCAGGGCTGCACGGTCATGGGCGTGTGCGGCAAGACGGAAAGGACGGCGGACCTCCAGGACCTCCTCGTTCATGTGTGCAAGGGCCTGTCGGTCTACGCCGACGAGCTGAGGCGGAAAGGTTCCGTGGACAGGCCCGCGGGACGATCCCTGTGCCAAGCCCTCTTCACGACCATCACCAACGCAGCCTGGGACGACGAGGCCATCGTCGGCCGGATCAAGGAAGGACTCGCGGCCCGCGACGCTCTCCGGAAGAAGGTCGGGGCGGCCCCGTCGCCGGAGCTCCCCGATTGCGTGACCTGGACGCCGGCCGACGACGCCGCGATCCGGGTCAAGGCCGGCTCCGACGAGGTCCGCATCACGTCGGCTCCGAACGAGGACGTGCGCTCGCTCCGGGAGCTGCTCATCATCGGAGGCAAGGGGATCGCGGCCTACGCCGAGCACGCCGCCGTCCTCGGCTTCGAGAAGGACGAGATCTACGCCTTCCTCTTCGAGGCCCTGGCTTCGACGACCAAGGACCTTTCCGCGGACGACATGGTCGCTCTCGTCCTGAGGGCGGGGGAGACGGCCGTCAAGACCATGGCCCTGCTGGACGAGGCCCATACGAAGACCTACGGCCATCCCGAGATCACCGAGGTCGACATCGGCGTCCGGAACAACCCCGGGATCCTCATATCCGGCCACGACCTGAAGGACATGAAGGAGCTTCTGGCCCAGACCGAGGGCACGGGGATCGACGTCTACACCCACGGAGAGATGCTGCCGGCCCATGCCTATCCGGCGTTCAAGAAGTCCAGCCACCTCGCGGGAAACTACGGCGGGTCCTGGTGGCGGCAGAACGAGGAGTTCGAGTCCTTCAACGGGCCCATCCTCCTGACCACCAATTGCCTGACCCCGCTCAAGCCATCCAACACCTATCTGGACAGGCTGTTCACGACCGGTGTCGCCGGCTATCCGGGCGCGGCGCACATCCCCGACCGCCCGGAAGGCGGGGCCAAGGATTTCTCGGCGCTCATCGCCAAGGCCAAGACCTGCCCGCCTCCCGCGGGGATCGAGTCCGGGAAGATCACGGCCGGCTTCGCCCACGACCAAGTCCTGGCCCTGGCCGGCAAAGTCGTCTCGGCCGTGATGTCGGGGGCCCTCAAGCGCTTCGTCGTCATGGCCGGCTGCGACGGACGGCAACAGGCCCGCAGCTACTTCACGGAAGTCGCCGAAAAGCTGCCCAAGGACGCGGTCATCCTGACGGCCGGGTGCGCCAAGTACCGCTACAACAAGCTGGCCCTGGGCGACATCGGCGGCATCCCCCGCGTCCTTGACGCCGGCCAGTGCAACGACTCGTACTCCCTGGCGCTCATCGCCCTGAAGCTCAAAGAGGCTTTCGGATTCAAGGATATCAACGACCTGCCCGTGTCCTACGATATCGCCTGGTACGAGCAGAAGGCCGTGGCCGTGCTGCTCGCGCTGCTCTCTCTCGGCGTCAAGGGCATCAGGCTGGGCCCGACCCTGCCGGCTTTCCTGTCCCCTCGCGTGGCCAAGGTCCTGGTGGACAAGTTCGCCATCAAGCCCGTCGGCTCCGTCGAAGAGGATGTCGCGGCCATGATGGCCGGCAAATAGCCAGGGGCGGCGGCCCGGGTCGAGAACCTGACAAATCAAGAAAGGCTCCCCGACGGGGGCCGGATGATGAGAGCAAGACCGCCCAACTCCGGGCCCCGGCCGCAATTAACGAAAAACTGAACGGAACTTCATTAAATCTTGATTTTCCTCCTTTAGATTGATCGCGGACATATTGAGTCTACCCCCTGAAGGTCTGAGAAGAGGGAGATCGAGGTGCACCCCCCTTATGACGACCTCCCGGGGAAGAACTAACGAATACCTAGGAGGAAGAACTCACATGAAAACGTACCGCCTCATCCGAGGAGGGCTTCTCGTTGCCCTTCTCTTGGCCTGCTTCGCGCCGTCCTTCGCCCAGCAGACGTTCGTCACCACCGTTTGGTTCGATTACAAGTACTTCATGACGACCGAAGGTCCCGTCACGTTCAAACCGACCAGCCCGACCAGCGCGTACCTGAGCAATGCCTTCGTGTTCCGGAGGGCCTATTTCACCTATGACAACAGGATCAACGGCAACTTGAGGTTCCGTTTCCGGCTGGACGCCGATAACACCCGCAACGTCACCGGGGTCACGCTGACGGGCTCTCCCGTGTCGGGGGTCTCGACGACCACGGACGGCAAGCTCAGGCCCTATATGAAGCACCTCTACCTTCAGTACGACGACTTCATCGTCCCCATGATGACCCTGAACGTCGGGATGATCGAGACCCTGACCTTCAAGCCGGCCGAGGATCGCTGGGGCTACCGCAGCGTCGCCAAGACCCTTCTCGACGGCTACCGGGACATCACCAAGAGGAGCATCGAGGTCTCGAGCGCCGACATCGGGGCGACCCTGAAGTACTCCTTCGCCAAGTTCTTCCGTTTGGCCGCCGGCGTCTACAACGGCGCCCAATACACCAGAGAGGAGAACGACCAGTTCAAGGAGGTCCAGGTCCAAGCCCAGCTCACCCCCGTCCCCGGACTGTCCATCGTCGGGTACTGGGACTACGAGCAGAAGCTCCCCGTGGCCTCCCTGCCTTTGGAGACGAAACCGACCCAGTCCATCTACAAGATCGACGCCTTCTTCGAGATGGTCAGGAACCTGATCATCGGCGGCGAATGGTTCGTCTTCAAGAACGACCTCTACCAGACGGCCGGCGAAAAATACGACGTCAGCGGCTGGTCGGTGTTCGGCCGCTACACGGTCGTTCCCGACAAGGTCACCATCTTCGGCCGCTACGACAGCTACGTGCCGAGCAGCCTCGACCGCGAGCTCGATATGAGCCTGGTCATTGCCGGTTTCGACTGGACCCCCTTCCACGCGAGCTGGAAGCTGCAGCCGAACGTCTGGTTCTACAGCTACAAGGACGGGCTCCGCTATAACGCGAACGCGACGAAGGACAGCGACCTTGTTTTCAACCTGACCTTCGCCCTGTCCTTCTGAGAGAATAAAGGAAAGGAGAAAGGAACATGAAGAGACTCATCACGACAGCCCTAGTGATCACCGGCCTTCTTCTCGGCCTCTGCGGATATGCTCTGGCCCAGAAAGGGAAAATGATCCAGATCAAGGGCTCCGACACCCTGGTCAACCTCGTCCAGATCCTGGCCGAGCAGTACATGGAGAAAAACCCCGGCACGGCCCTGGCCGTTCTCGGCGGCGGATCCGGGACGGGCATCGTCGGCATCATCAACCGGACCTGCGACCTCGCCAATCACTCCCGCGAGTGGCGGCCGAAGGAGATCGACCAGGCCTGGGAAAAGGGCGTCAAGCCCCGATTCTTCGTCATCGCCGTCGATGGGGTCAGCATCGTCGTCAACGAGAAGAACCCTCTGACCCAGCTCTCCATGGGCGAGATCGGGGCCATGTACCGCGGCGAGATCAAGAACTGGAAGGCCGTCGGCGGCGCCGACAAGGCCGTCTCGCTCTACGGCCGGCAATCGAACTCCGGGACCTACGGGTTCTTCCAGGAGCACGTTCTCGGCAACAAGAACTACTCGACCGACGTCAAGGAGATGAACGGCAACGCCCAGATCATCGAGGGCATCCTCCAGGACGAAGGCAGCATCGGCTATGTCGGGGTCGGCTACCTGTTCGACGCCTCCGGCAACGTCCGCAAGGGGCTCAAGGTCCTCAACGTCTCCAAGGGCAAGGGCGAACCGGCCTTCTCACCGCTCGACAAAGCTTCCGTCGACAGTGGCGCCTATCCCGTGGCCCGGGCCCTGTACCAGGCGACGGCCGGCAAGCCGGCCCAGGCCGTCGCGGACTTCATCCGCTTCGAGATGAGCGACGAGGGCCAGAAGATCGTCGAGAAGGAAGGCTTCTTCGCCATCAGCGCGACCCACAAAGCCGAGAACGAAAAGAACCTCCGCTGAGCTCTTGACCATACGAAGAGATTTCGCATAGATTATCGGGTGAGAAGAAGGCTCTGGTCGCGAGATGACGAAGAAGACAACAGGACGTCTCAAGGAATCCGCGATCAGGGCCTTCTTCTTCGCCTGCGGCGTTCTCGCCGTCATCGCCCTTCTGGGCATCTTCGCCACCCTCATCAGCACCTCCTTCCCGGCCTTTAAGGACATCAAGCTCTCGGAGTTCCTGCTGTCGAAGAATTGGGACCCGACCTCCCCGGAAATGGAGGAATACGGCATCCTGTCGATGATCATGAGCTCGTTCATCGTGACCCTCGGCGCCCTCCTCATCGCGGTTCCCATCGGGGTCGGAGTGGCCGCCTACCTTTCGGATGTCGCCCATTGGCGCGTCCGGGAGATCGTCAAACCCGTCGTCGAGATCCTGGCCGGCATCCCCTCCGTCGTCGTCGGCTTCCTGGGCATCGTCCTGTTCGCCCCGCTGATCTCCAAGATCTTCAACATCGGCCACGGCCTGACGGCCCTGAACGGCAGCATCCTGCTGGCCATCATGTCCCTGCCGACCATCATCAGCATCTCCGAGGACTCCCTGACCGCCGTTCCCCCGGCCTACGGCGAGGCCTCGCTGGCCCTGGGCGCCTCCCGCTGGCAAACCCTCTTCCGGGTCAAGCTGCCGGCCGCCCTGTCGGGGATCATCGCCGCCTGCATGCTCGGCATGGGCCGGGCCATCGGCGAGACGATGACCGTTCTGATGGCCACCGGCAACGCCAGAACGTTCCCCCAGCTCCCCCAAGCCCTCCTGCGGTCCGTCCGGACCATGACCGCCAACATCGCCATCGAGCTCGGCGAAGTGCCCTATTACACGGCGCATTACTACGCCCTGTTCGCCATCGGCCTCGTCCTGTTCGTCATCACCTTCGTCGTCAACCTCGTCGCCGACGTCGTCCTCCACAAGTACCAGGAGCGGGAGCTATGAAGGGTTCGACCAAGAAGAAGGTCATCCAGTTCTTCGGCTTCTTCCTGCTCCGCTGCTGCCTGTTCCTCGTCCTGGCCGTCCTGCTCCTGTTCCTCTACGACATCGGCAGCAAGGGCGGCGGGGCGATCAGCTGGGAATTCCTGTCCACGGCCCCCCGCCGGGGCATGACCGAGGGCGGCATCTATCCGGCCATCATCGGGACGTTTCTCGTGACCATGATCACGGCCGTCCTGGCCATTCCCTTGGGCATGTGCGCCGCCATCTATCTCAACGAGTACGCCAAGCAGAGCCGCCTGACGCGCCTCATCCGCCTGTCGATCCGGAACCTGTCCGGCGTCCCGTCCATCGTCTACGGGCTTTTCGGGGTCATCCTGTTCGTCAACATCCTGCGCTTCGGGACATCGATCCTCTCGGCCGGTCTGACCTTGGGATTGATGACCTTGCCCTGGACCATCACGGCCAGCGAAGAAGCTTTGAAGACCATCCCCAATTCCTATCGCGAAGGGGCCCTGGCCCTGGGGGCCACCAAGTGGCAATCCATCCGGACCAACGTCCTCCCCTATGCCATCCCCGGCATGCTGACCGGGACCGTCCTGGGGCTGGCCCGGGCCGCGGGCGAGACGGCGCCCATCATGTTCACGGGGGCGGCCTTCTTCCTGCCCATGCTCCCGAAGTCCCTGGGGGACCAGTTCATGGCCCTGCCGTATCACCTCTTCATCATGTCCACTCAGCACCACGCCATCGTCCAGGTCCGGCCGCTGGCCTACGCGACGGCCCTCGTCCTGATCGTTCTCGTCCTGGGCCTGAACATGACCGCCGTCATCGTCCGCTACCGCCTGAGAAGGAAACACCGATGAGCGCCGAAGCCCTGAAGATCCGCATGGAGACCCGCGACCTGGACTTCTACTACGGAAGTAAGAAAGCCCTCGATAAGGTCAACATCGCCTGCTACGAGAACCGGGTCACGGCCATCATCGGCCCCTCGGGATGCGGCAAGTCGACCTTCATTCGGACCCTCAACCGGATGAACGACGTCATCGCGGGAGCGCGGGTCGAAGGGACCATCCTCCTCGACGGCCGGGACATCCGCTTGCCCGACGTCGACGTCGTCGATCTCCGCCGGCGGGTCGGGATGGTCTTCCAGAAGCCCAATCCCTTCCCCAAGTCCATCTTCGACAACATCGCCTACGGCCTGCGCATCAACGGCATGAGGGACAAGAAGAGGCTCGAGGCTGTCGTCGAAGGCAGCCTGCGCGGGGCCGCGCTCTGGGACGAGGTCAAGGACCGGCTCGACGAGAACGCCTTCTCCCTGTCCGGCGGGCAGCAGCAGAGGCTCTGCATCGCCCGGGCCCTGGCCGTCGAGCCCGAGGTCATCCTGTTCGACGAGCCGTGCTCGGCCATCGATCCCATCGCCACGGCCAAGATCGAGGACTTGATAGAGACCCTTAAAAAACGGTACACTGTCGTCATCGTGACCCACAACATGCAGCAGGCCGCCCGGGTATCGGACTTCACCGCCTTCATGATGCTCGGGGAGCTGGTCGAGTTCGGGGTCACCGAAAAGATCTTCACCAACCCGGTTAACAAGCTCACGGAAGACTATATCACGGGGCGGTTCGGATAAGCGACGGCGGCCGTGCGGGACGAGGAGGAGCCATGTCGAAAATAGAACGTCCTTTTGACGAGGAGCTCAAGGCCCTCAAGGAGAAGCTCCTGGAGATGGCCGCCCGGGCCGAGGAGCAGATCGCTCTGGCCGTGCGGGCCCTGAAGGAGCGCCGGGAAGATCTGGCCGGCGAGGTCCTCGGGCGCGAGGCGGCCATCAACCGGCTCGACATCGAGGTCGACGAGATGGCCATGAAGCTCCTGGCCCTCCGGCAGCCCATGGCCGCGGACCTGCGGTTCATCACCTCGGCCATGAGCATCGGGACCGATCTCGAGAGGATCGGCGACCTGGCCGTCAACATCGCCGAGCGGGCCCTCGACCTGCTGAAGCGGCCCCAGCTCAAGCCGCTCATCGACATCCCGCGGATGGCCGAGCTGGCCCAGGCCATGGTCCGGGACGCGCTGAACGCCTTCGTCAACGGGGACGAGAAGCTGGCCAAGCAGGTCTGCGAGCGGGACGATCAAGTGGACGAGATCAACGACCAGGTTTTCCGGGAATTGCTCACCTACATGATGCAGGACCCGGGGACCATCACCCGGGCCGTGGACCTCATTCTCGTCGGGAGGCACCTGGAGAGGATCGCCGACCACGCCACCAACATCGGCGAGGACGTCATCTACATGGTCAAGGGCCGGACCATCAAGCACCATGCCGAGGAAGGCCGGGCCGACAAGCTGAGAACCGACGCCGGCGGGGAATGAGGCCAGGTCAGCTCATTTTCCTGATGCGGACCTCGATGTCTTTCTCGTTCTTCAACAGCCTGACGAGCGCCGATGTGTCGGTGTCCCCGAAATGATAGGGATAGAGGATCTTCGGTCGGATCCAGCCGGCGGCCTCGGCGACCATCCCGGGGGTCATCGTGTAGGGCAGGTTCATGGGCAGGAAAGCGACATCGATGTCCTTGAGGCCCTTCATCTCGGGGATGTTCTCGGTGTCGCCCGCGATATAGACCCGCTTGTCCCCGAACGTGACGACGTAGCCGTTGCCCTCCCCCTTGGGATGCCAGGGGCCGCCGTCCGGCCTCTTGTGGACGATGTTGTAGGCCGGGACGGCCTCGATCCGAAGGCCCATAACGGTCCGGGTCTCGCCGTTCCTCATGATCGCCGCGTCGCGCAGCTTCCCTGCGCACGTCCCGGAGCCGACGAGCTTCGTGTCCGGCCGGAGAATGCGGCCGATGGATTCGAGACACATGTGGTCGTAATGGTCGTGGGTCACGAGGATGAGGTCGGCCTGGGGAAGCCGGCCGTAATCGGCGACCTCCCCGTAGGGGTCGACATGGATCGTCTTGCCGCCGAAGGTCATCATCAGCGTCCCGTGGCCGAGGAAGGTGATCTCCAGGTCTCCCGCGGACGTGGGGATGATGTCCTTCTCGGACTTCGACGCCGCGGCGACGCCGGCGAACCCCAGCCCCATGAGAGCCAGGACCAGGATCATTTTCATCATGGTGGGTCCCTCCATCGTTTTTCTTTTATTATATCCGGGGAGGCCTTCGGGGACAACCATCGCCCTGACCCCATATTTGCGGAATTCCCTATACTACGTCATCATAGGACGTGGCAGGTGAGCCCATGCCCCCTTTGATCGCCGCCCTCGACGACGAGCCCGACATCCTCGAGCTGCTGAAGATCACGCTGGAGAAGGCCGGCTTCCGGTTCGCCGGCTTCGAGGACGCCGAAGGGCTCTATCGTTTCCTGGACCGGGAAAAGCCGGACCTTCTCCTCCTCGACCTCATGCTGCCCGACATGGACGGCCTCGATGTCTGCCGTCAGCTGAGGAAAACCGAGAAGCTGGCCTCGATCCCCATCCTCATGCTGACGGCCAAGGGGGAGGAGTCGGACAAGGTCGTCGGCCTCGAGCTCGGCGCCGACGACTACCTGACCAAGCCGTTCTCCGTCAAGGAGCTCATTGCCCGGATCCGTGCCGTTCTCAGGCGCCCCGGGACCGTGGAGAGCACCCGGCGGATCACGGTCGGGGCCCTGGTCCTCGACCTTGACAAGTTCGAGGCCGTGGTCGGCGGAGACAAGGTCGAGCTGACGGCCACGGAGTTCAGGATCCTGCAGTTCCTGGCGTCCAGAAGGGGCCGGGTCTTCACGCGCGACCAGATCCTCGACTTCCTCTGGGGACACGAGAAGGCCGTCGTCGACCGGACGGTCGACGTCCATATCCGCAACCTCCGGGAGAAGCTGGGCCCGGCGGCGGCGCTCGTCAAGATCATCCGCGGCGTCGGTTACAAGGTCGAAGAATGAAACGAACGCTTTTCCTGAAGGTCTTCGCGGGCTATCTTCTGGTCATCGCCCTTGTCGTCGCCGCGGCCCTCCTGGCAGGGCCCCCTCTCATGCGGAAGCATTTCATCCGGGCCCAGGCGGTCCACTTGGAGAACCTGGCCTACCTCATCCAAGACCGGACCATTCCCTTCCTCACGGGGAAGGCGACGGAGGGACTGGACGAAATGATCTCGGCCGTAGGGGCCAGGACCGGCCGACGGGTCACGGTCATCG
>Ga0194125_10011322_pt1 | contig 11983 bp, 9 predicted proteins | sample TA2KigC250mmetaG_FD_148626 | JGI IMG/M metagenome (GOLD analysis project Ga0194125, IMG submission 148626) | Freshwater microbial communities from Lake Tanganyika, Tanzania - TA2015034 Kigoma Deep Cast 250m | ecosystem: Environmental > Aquatic > Freshwater > Lake | place: Tanzania: Lake... | reverse complement strand
CGCGAAGCCCTCGAACGGCGGCAGCGTCCTGACCAGGGCGGCGTTCAGTCCGTAGCTCATCCGAAAGGAAGGAGCAGGGATCGTATTCTCCCAGGCGAAGAAGGTCCCGCCGTGGTTCACCCTCATAAAGAAGTCGCCTCGGTACAGAGACCCGAAGGCCCCAACCCCGGTGGTCTTGGTGGCCAGGGGACAACAGGCGACCTTCTCGGTTCGAATCGGCTGGGGCCGCCCGGGTGCATTGGGATCGATGTTGTGACCGATGTAGACACCCCTGAGAAGGGGCAGGCCGGGGCACAGGCCGCTCGTCCGGGGAAACCGACCCTCGTTGTCCATGAGATAGAGGGATAGGATCGTTCCCCATTGCCTCAGGTGCGTGCGGCAGACCGCCGCCTGAGCACGCTTCCGCGCCAGGTGCAGCGCCGGCAGCAACGCCGCCATCAGCACCGTGATGACCGCAATCACGACCAGCAGTTCGATCAGCGTGAAGCCTCTGCTTCGGATTCGCAATGTCATCGTTACCCGTTGCATAGACCCCTCGTGTGACATGTCCCACGAGTCTATCGCCGTGTCGCCGGGCTTGCGCCGGTGCCCCCCGGTGTGTCGGCGAAGTTCCTGCCGGCAACAAATGCCCGCTCAATCGGTTGGCCGGCAATCAGCAACGGCCCGAACCCGCGGGCGAAAATGGCCACGGGGTCGCCCAGGGTGCCGTCCGCGTATTCCACGACCAGGGCCAGCACGTCCGGCCAGGCGCCGGCGAGGAACAGGGCCGGGTCCAGGCTGGTGCCCGCCAGCACCTGCGCCAGCGAGCCGCGCGTGACCCGGACGGAGTAGTACTGGGGCGCGGTTCTCACGAAGGGATCATACGGGGCCTGAATCACAGCGTCAATGACCGGATACTGAGGGTACTGGGCCTGGATATTCTTGGGGGGGCCCGGCGGCGGATCATTCGGGACAATGTCCTGGGTCATGTACAAGGTGCGGTCGACATAATAGCACCGGACGCTCGCCACCCAGGCCGGGGCATTGGCGGTCACGAGCGAGACGTAGACCTTGTTGTCGGGTCGCGTGGCCACGTTCGATACGCGCAGTTCGCGGGCCGTGGTGGGCGAACCCGAGCGCGATGCGGGTGCCGAGGGCGCCGGTGCCTCGCGAACCGTGGCCTGGGGGTCGTGCACATACCACCGGTTCCCCTGGTTCAGGGGCCAGTAGTCGCGCAGGTCCACGGCCCCGACCCCCGGCGGCTCGCCGCGCGTCGGGGCCAGGCTCGCCTGCGTCGTGCCGCCATAGGCGCCAAGATCGATGGCACGATTGATGCCCCACTGACCCTCAGGATCGTGGGGGACCCGCTCCAGTTCCTCGCCCAATCCGTCCAGCGGATCGCCGGCATCGATCGCGACGCTGGTGACCGTATCGAAGTACCAGTGCGACCCGTGGATAAGCTGGGGGCTCCACCGCCAGCCTTCCGTGCGGAGACGGTAGTCCCCGGCTGCCACGACCTTCTTCACCAGCGTGACCGGACCACCTCTCGTAACGGGCGGCGGGCCCGGGGCATCGCCCCAGAGCCCAACCTGTACAAAAGAGGGATCCCCGTATGGACGTGTGGAGGACCCGCCACGGGTCGCCGGCGCCGCCGCCCCTCCCGTGCTGGTGCTGGGCGCGGGCCCCACCAGGCAGTATTCGATCGACAATGTCGCCGGCAGCGCGCTGTTCCAGCGTTGGAGCAGTTGGTACGCGCTCAGATTGCCCCAGACGATGCAGTTGCGGACGATGACCTGGCTGCCCGCCGGGAGGCCGTCATTGGTGACCTCCAGGCCGGACAGGTTGTTGGCGATGGTGCAGTTGACGAGTTCGGTGCATCCTGTCACCACCGGCCATACGCCGCAGTCGTGGAAGCTCGCATTCTCCACGATCAGGCAGTTGGCGACGCGCCCGTGCACGTCCTTGAGGACTGTGGCGCCGCAGGGGCCGTTGTCACGGATGATGCAGTGGCTGACGGAGGCCCGGGTCTTGTTGCCGAGGATGCCGCCGTAGCCGTGATTGCGGATCTGGAAACCCTGCAGGAGGCAGTTGGGGTCCTCGGTGCCGTCGAAAATGACCACGCCGCAGAGGATGGTCTGTTCGATCGTGGTGAAATCCGTGGGCGCCGAGCCGACCAGGCGCAGGCTTTTGCCCTTGAAGCGGAGCTCGGCATAGGCCCAGGGATCGCGCGACAGGTACTGGCCCGGGGCCACGATGATGGTGTCTCCGTCCGCGGCCGCGTCAATCGCCTTTTGAATGTCGTCGAACGGGTGCTCGGCGGAACCGTCTTCCCGCGGGTCGCTGACCGTCGAAGAAAACGGCAACGGATCGCCGGGGGCGTCGTCGTCCACGTACCAGATCCGCGCGGGCAGGACCCCGGCCAACATCGAAAGTACGAGCAATAAGGCAACACATTCGCTCTTCATGGCTGATCTCCCGGGCATTTTCTGCCACAGAGGACACAGAGCACCCAGCGCGGCCTCGGGCTTCGCCCATCGGCCGCAACCAAAAAGTCCGTCCCAGAGAAAAGCGTTGTAACGTACTGTGGATCAAGACGTTACGAACGCTCGAATCAAAATCGAGCACGAAAAACAACGTTCTGCAAGATTGTAGTACAGAGAATGAAACCGAAGTTCATACCGTCCATGGCAGGACTACCTCTGTGGTCTCGGTGTTCCCGGCGGCTTGTCTTTTCCTTATCGCCTCCAACAGAATGGCCGCAGGTATGTCATTGCGTGGGATTGAGATTGCTTCGTCGCTGCGCTCCTCGCAATGACATATGCAGGCTCATTCGGTCAGAGGCTTCTACGGTTTCTGGAATCATTGTGTCAGCGATCCTTCGGCCAGGCGCAGCAGCCACAGGCCCTGGGGCCCGGAGGTCGGCCCGCGGGAGTGCGACGGCGAGGGGACCGGGAACCGGTGTGGGGCCGGGGTCCCCAACGCTTCTTTTCGCGTTGGGGGCCCCTCCACCTCGTCGGGCTTGGGAAAGCTGAAGGTCCATTCTCCTATGGTCGCGTCTTCTTTGCCGAAGACGATCGTCTCGATCCAGTCCTGGTACAGGTGCACACGATAGGTGATCCGGGTTTGCGGGCCATGAAGGACGATCTCGACGCGTTGGCCGTCGGGCGCGGGCCGGGTGGTGAAGGCGATTCCGGCCCGGGCCGCGTCCCGGCGGATCGTGTCGATGGTGTGCAGGCCGCTCCACGGCCGGCCCGGACCCTGAAAGAGACTGCCGCCCGGATAGCGGGCCAGCAGCGCGCCGGCACGATCGCGCAGCTCCGCCCCGGCCGGGGCATCGCAAAGCGTCAGGTCGTTCCCTACTGCCAGTTTCAGCCACGGGCCGTGGTCTCGGACGGCGGCCGCCACCAAGGGCAGCCGGCCCTCGCCCGCGATGGGCTCTGTGCCCAAGTGGCCGCGGATGGTGAAGCACGTCCAACCGGCGCGATGCTGATCGTCCCGCTGGTCCACAATCGCCGCCCCGAGGGACCAGTCGTGCCGGAAGTAGTCCTCCATCGATACATCGTAGTGCAGCGTCGCCTGCCGGCGCCGGCCCTCCGCAGCCTGCGCCACGGCCACCAGCAAGCCGCGCGGAGTGGCGGCCACGGAATCCAGGTCCGGGTCCTGCCCGTCCTGTGCCGTGAGAAAGGCCCGCAGGGCGGGCGGGTCCGTCGGCAGGCGCCACACCGAAAGATCGGGGGCGAACTGCCGATGGTTGCGAATATAGACGGTACCCCCCTGCCGGTAGTAGTTGGCCTGCTCCTTCTGCAGCCACTGGCTATAGGCAACCGTCCGGTCGGTGGTCCGGATCATGACGGTATCCGCCCGGCCGGGAGGATAATAGTACCAGCACGAGCCGTCCGGGGCGACCGCCCGGGCCCGCGGGCCTTCCGCGACGACGGTGGCCGGTCCGGCCGTGCGGTCCCCCAGCCCCCCTGCGGCCACAAAGACGCCGCCGGCGCCCGCCACGACCGTGCCCGCCAGGACCGCCATGACGACCGGCTGGGCGATCGTGCCGGCCAGCGTGGCCCAGAACCCGACCCGCAAGGTCGAGGCGGAAATCGACACGCCCGCGGCCGCCGCCTCGCTGGCGGCGCTGTACTTGCCGAAGACCAGCAGGGCCACTGCCAAAGCGCCCTTGTCGATCCCGTGCGCCCGCAGCAGGCCCGTGAGGGTCTTCTTCGCCCGGTGGAACAGGACCCGGGCCCCCAGTTGCGAGCAGCCCATCGCGCCGGCGATCTGCTCGTACGACATCTGCTCGTAGCACCGCATGGTCAGGACCGCCCGCTGCCGCGGCTCCAACTGGCCGACCGCCCGCAGGACGATCTCCTTGAGCTCCTGCGCCACCAGCTCGGCCAGCACATCCTGGCTGCGGGCCTCGATCCAGTCCTCCTGCACGCCGGTCAGCGAGGTCTCCCGCCGCCGCCAGCGCTGCCGGTAGTGCATCCGCAGCTTGTTCAGCGCGATCGTGTACAGCCAGCACCAGAAGCGCTCCGGGTCCTTGAGGGTGGGGAAGATCTTCAGCATCTCGGCGATACTCTCCTGCACGATGTCGGTGGTCAGGTCCCGATCCAGGGTCAGGCGCCCCACGTACTGGGCCAGGCGGGGCTCGACGATCCGCAGCAGAGCGCCGCGCGCCTCGGCGTCGCCCTGCCGTGCCTGCCGCACCAACGGAATGTGATCTCTCGAAACATTCATAAGGCTATAGGAGAAGGTGATCGAGCTGCCGAAATGTTACACGAATTCCGGCGCATCCCGCAACCGCCGGCCGGAAAAGGGGACATTCTGCTTTTCAACGCCGATCGTCTGCAAGATCCGTCGTGCGCAAAATGCAGGAAGGAGAAGGCGGTGCGGTCGGTGGTCCGGATCATGACGGTATCCGCCCGGCCGCCGGCCGATCGGCTTGGGCTTTTCGGTTGACGCGGTGCCCTTTGCCCGCGTACAATTCCTGTGTAAAAACGGGACCAAGGCACAGGATATGGCACGGACGTTCGTATGGGCCAGAACGATGACCATGTCGAGAGAGAGCAAGAGGGTCCCTCTCGGACCCCGGATTCCGGCAAGTCCCTCCGTGAGCTCGGCAGCCACCTCGGACGCTACAAGCTGCTGAGTATCCTGGGCGAAGGTGGCTTCGGGATGGTTTACCTGGCGGAGCAGGAGCATCCCATCCGACGGCTGGTGGCCCTGAAGGTGATCAAGCCGGGGATGGACACCAAGCAGGTGGTCGCCCGCTTCGAGACGGAGCGGCAGGCCCTGGCCCTGTTGGACCATCCCAATATCGCTCAGGTGTACGATGCCGGGACGACGGAAGCGGGCCGGCCGTACTTCGCGATGGAATACGTCGAGGGCATTCCGATCACCGAGTACTGCGATAGGCACACGCTGGGCACGCGGGAACGGCTGCGGCTGTTCCTTCCTCTGTGTGAGGCAATCCAGCACGCGCACCACAAGGGCATCATTCACCGGGATCTCAAGCCCTCCAACGTGCTGGTCATGCTGTAGGAGGACAAACCCGTTCCCAAGATCATCGACTTCGGCGTGGCCAAGGCCCTCAACCAGCGTCTGACGGAAAAGACGTTGTTTACGGAAAAGGGCGAGTTCCTCGGTACCCCGGAGTACATGAGCCCGGAACAGGCCGACCTCACCGGCCTCGATGTCGATACGCGGACCGACGTTTATTCGCTCGGTGTCCTGCTGTACGAGTTGCTGACGGGCTGCACGCCGTTCGATCCACACGACCTGCGGAGCAAAGGCTACGGCGAGATGCAGCGAATCATCCGGGAGCAGGACCCGGTCAAGCCTTCGACGAAGCTGACGACGCTGGGCGGCAAGCTGGAGGATGTTGCCCGGTGTCGCAGCGCCACGGCAGACCAACTGCGAAAATCGGTGCGCGGGGACCTGGATTGGATTGTGACGAAGTTGCTGGAGAAGGACCGGACGCGCCGGTATGACACCGTCGATGGTTTGGCGATGGACCTTAAGCGACATCTGAACAGCGAGCCCGTCACGGCCCGCCCGCCCAGCAAGCTCTACCGGTTCCGGAAGCTGGTGCGGCGGAACAAGCTGACATTGGCTGCGGCGGCGGTCGTGCTCGGTGCCGCGGCCGGTCTCACCGCTTGGATGATCCTTCTGCCCTCCCTCGTGCTGAACGAGCCGGCCGCCGCGGGGGAACTGCGGCGCCTGGTGAAGTTGCCCACGATGGCGTTCCGGCCGGGCTTCGTGTTTTCCCCGGATTTAGGCTTCGGCTGTGTCGGCGAACCGCTGGATTTGAACAAGCTCAAACCGCCCGCCGCGCGCATCGCGGAACTGCAGCAGGAGATCCGCGACGGGGTCCGTGACCCCGAGCGGTTCTCCGAATTGGGCCGGCTTTATGCCAAACTGAAAGACAAAGCCCGCGCGCAAGCGGCCCGGGAGCGGGCCGTGGAGCTCTGGCGCGCGCAGGTCAAGGACCATCCCGAGCAAGTCTGGCTCCGTTCGCAATTGGGTACGGCGTTGGTGGCGGCGGATCAGAAGGTTGAGGGAGAGGCTCTGTTGCGGGAGGCGGTTGCTCTGACGCCGGAGGACTGGCGGTGTTGAAACGCACTGGGCGAGTTCCTGGCGAACGAGGCCCATGCCGCCTTGATCGACACCACGAGCCCCGCCCGGGCGCGGGAACTCCCACAGGGCCTGTGGGTGCATGGTTCGAACCTCACCGCAGCGCCGGAACGACGCGCGAAGTCCCGCGCCTTCCGGGATGAGGCCAGACACTGCTTCGACCAAGCGGTGTCCCTGGCGCCGCAGGAGATCGGGGCCTATCAAGCGCGGATCGTCTTTTGTCTCAGCTACAACCTCCTGGAACTGATGGGGGGGCCCAAGCGTCGGCGTGGCAACAGTTCTTTCTCGCCGAGACCGTCGCCGACCTTAAACAGGCCGCCAACCTGGCGGCCGACGATCCCTACGTGATCGGGATGGCGGCGTTCTTCCAGGCGATGTCGAGTCTTCCCAAGGATGTACCCAAGGCGAGCAAGTCCCTGAAGGACGGGGTTTGGCCCTTCCTGCCCGATGCGTCGCGGACGTATGTGCAAGAGGCGATGTCGCGTCTGGAACACCTGAGCCGCACGGGAGACCCGACCACCGCGGCTGGGGCGCTGCCCGCTCTGGGCGTCCTGCAACTCCTCATGCAACATGACCGCGCGGCAGCCGAGGAAAACCTGCGGCGCTCCACCGAGTTAAGACCCGACGCTGATGGTCCCTGGGAGGTTCGTACCGTGCTGGGGGCGCGATCCAACCGTTGGCGGGACCGTGTCACCCTGTGCGAAGAGCGCCTGAAGGCCAAGGACTCGGCGCGCTTCCGGATGATACTCGCGAAGCTCCACGAACAGCGGGGCAAAACCGAGGAGGTGGAGAAGCAGGTCCAGGCCGCGGTGAAACTGGCGCCCGACAATCTGCTGGCCAATACGGCATTGGCCGCTTTGCGCCTCAGGCAAGCCACCACCGCCGAGGCCCTGACGCAAGTGGGTGAGATGATGGCACGGGTTAAACAGTCCATGTTCGCTGGCGCTTCACAAGACGACCAATGCTCGTTTGAGTTCCTCCACGGCCTCTATTTCGGCTTGGCGGGCAACTGGGCGCGAGCCCGTGACCACTTCCGGCGGCTGCGTGAGGTCAGTCCGAGCGAAGCGACCTATCGAGAGGCGTACGAGGCCCTGGGACTGTGGGGCACGGAGGGCAGCTTCTCCCAACCCAGCCCGGGCACAGACGCCAAAGGGCCGTAGCTCTTGGTGTCGCGAACCAGAGCGGTTTACGCGTTCTCTCGCGATCGCGGCGGCTTCGCAATTCGCAATGGCATAGAGGAGGGCGGTTGAGCGACTTCGCGTTGACCCTGCTTTGGCAATAGCGCTCCCGGGCGGCGCTGGGTCCCTATTGCGGATCTACACCATCATCAAAGGCGGAGCCTTTGGCGCTGCCACCCGTTTGGGTCGAACCGCGGTTCCGTGACGGGCAGGGCGTGGTGTTGGGCCTTGCCATCCGCCCTGGCGCGGGGCTCCGGCGGATTCAGAGGCCGGGGGCCGCGGGCGTCTCCGGGGGCGGGTCGTGCCGCGGCTCGGAGGCGACCGGTCCCGAAGTGCCGGCCGCCGGCTCGGTCCAGATCGGCACCGGACTGTAACAGCGCGGGGCCGGCAAGTTCACGGTCGCGATGGGGATCGGCGGCGCCGGCACAGGAGCTTCGCCTGGCGGCTCGGCGGGTGCGGCGGGTTGGGCCGGCTCGGGCGTCTCGTCGATCCCGAGCAGGAACTTGGCGACCTTGCGGTAATCCTCGGCGCCGTTGCAGGCGGGGTCGTACTCGAAGATCGTCTGTCCATAGCTGGGGGCTTCCGCCAGCTTGATGTTGCGGCGGATGAACGTCGGCAGGATTTCGGCCCCGGACCAGGCGTTCTTCGTGCCGCGGGCGCTTTCGAGAAACCGCTCGATGTCCGCACGGACCTCGTTGGACAGCGAGGCCCGGGTATCGTGCATGCACAGCAGCACGCCGGTGACCCGCAGGCGCGGGTTGATCCGCTTGTTGACCAGATCGACGGTCTGGAGCAGCTTGCCGAAGCCCTGCAACGCCAGGAAGTGCGGCTGCAGCGGGATCAGCACTTCCTCCGCGGCCGCCAGCGCGTTGAGCGAGAGCAGTCCGAGCGAGGGGGCGCAATCGATCAGACAAAAGTCGAACTTCTCCCGGCTCGCCTGCATCGCCTCGCGCAGGATGATCTCGCGGCCGACCACGGTGACCAACTCGGTCTCGGCCCCGACGAGATGGATGTTGGCCGCCAGCAGCCACAGGTTGGGACGCACGAGCATCAGACTGGCATCGAAGTCCACCGCCCCGGTCAGCACCTCGTAGGCGCCGGCCGTGATCGTCCGCGGCTCGACGCCCAGATGGATCGTCAGATGGGCCTGCGGATCGAGATCGATGACGACCACCCTCTGTCCGGCGGCCGCCAGCGCGGCGGCCGTGTTGACCGTCGTCGTCGTCTTCCCGACACCCCCCTTTTGATTCAGGACCGCAATCGTTCTCAATCCGTTGACCTCGTAAAGAGAAGTGTGAAGTGTGATGGTTGATTTTTGATTTGGAGGAACGACCTTTTACTTCAAACATCAAACATCAAACTTTACCCTTCTGGTTTTCCGGTGTCCTTGATCTTCTTCAGCACGGCGTCGAGAACGCCGTTGACGAACGGGCCGGACTTCTCCGTGCTGTACTTCTTGGCCAGCTCGATGGCCTCGTTGATGACCACCTTCGGCGGGATCTCCGGGCAGCTCAGCAACTGGTACACCGCCAGCCGCAGGATGCTCCGATCCACCGGCGACAGCCGCGAGAACTGCCAGCGGATCGTCGCGCCGCCGATCCGCTCGTCGCACTCGGCCACCTTGGCCCATGCGCCGCTGGTCCATTCCCAGGCGAGCTTGCGCGTCCGCTCGTCGCTCTCGTTCTCATAAAAGAACTCGCCCATCAGGCGCCCGAGCACCTCGGAGCCCTGGACGTCAAGCTGGTAGAGAGCCTGCATCGCCAACTCTCTGGCCCTGGTTCGTTTGTCCATAACCATTTATGATTTATGAATTATGATTTATGAATCATAAGTCATAGATTCATCTCACTTGCTCCATGACATGGGCCATTTCCATGGCGGTCATCGCGGCGTCGGCGCCGGCGTTGCCCATCTTGGTGCCGGCCCGCTCGATGGCCTGCTCGAGCGTATCGCACGTCAGGACGCCGAAAATCGTCGGCACGCCGGTATCATAATTGATCTGCCCGACGCCCCGCACGACCTGCTGGCAGACGGCGTCGTAGTGGCCGGTCTGGCCGCGAATGACCGCCCCCAGGCACAGGACGGCGACGTACCGGCCGCTCTCGGCGAGCCTCTTGGCCACGATCGCGATCTCGCAGGCCCCCGGCACCCAGGCGACCTGGATCTGCTCGTCGCCGGCGCCGTGCCGTTGCAGGCAGTCGATCGCGCCTTCCACCAGCTTCGAGGTGATGAAGTCGTTGAACCGGCTGACCACGAGGGCATACTTGCCCTTGCCGGCCGCCAGGCGACCTTTGATTTGCTCGATCATAGTTGCGGCTCTCCAAACGTTACGACGGGCACATTATAGGGTCTACGGCACGCCGTATCCAGAAAAACGGCCGCCGCCGTCGCGGCCCCGGCACCCCAATCCGCCACACCAATGCCTCAAACGCCAGTATTATAAGGGCTTATCACGGCAATAGCCAGCAGAATCTGCCCCGCGGCAAAATCGCTAAGGCGCGCCGTCCGGATCAGCGATAACGACCGTGGGCAATGGCTTTGGAAGAGAGTGTGAAGTTTGAAGTGTGAAGTTTGAAGTGCAGAGTCTGGAGTTTGAAGTTGAGAGAGCAGCAACTTCAGACTTCCAACTTGAAACTTGCAACTGACAAGGTAGGCAGCATGCTTTTCGACGATCTGGAATTCGGTCCCTACGACCGGGCCGAGCACAATGCACGCCGCGCGTATGAGCTCTACGAAGACGGGAAGATGGCCCAGGCCCTGATCGAGCTGGAGCGGGCCCTGGAGATCAACCCGACGAACAGCGCCTGGCACTTCAACAAAGGCCTGACGCTCGACGCGATCAACCAGTTCCAGGAGGCGATCGCCGAGTACGAGACCGCGCTGGAGCTCAGTCCGGACGACAGCGAGATCCTCAACGCCCTGGCGGTGGATTACACCCGCGTGGGGCTGTACGACCGCGCCCTGGGCACGTTCGAATACATCCAGCAGCTCGACCCCAAGTTCGAGCCGTGCTACTGCAACCGCATCATCACCTACGCGGAGATGGGCCAGCACGACGCCGCCGAGCAGATGTTCTACCTGGCCCAGCAGATCGACGAGGACTGTGCCCTGTGCTACTATAATATCGGCAACAGCCTGTTCGCCCGCGGCGAGTTCAAGAAGGCGGTCCGCTGCTGGCTGCGCACCGCCGAGCTGGAGCCGACCCACCCCCAGATCAACTATCGCATCGCCCAGGCCTACTGGTCCGACGGCGACCGGGGGCGGGCCCGCGATCATTTCCTCGTCGAGCTGCGCGTCAATCCGGGGGATGTCGATGTCCTGATGGACTTCGCGCTGTTTCTCCTCGAGGGCGGCGACCTCGACCCGGCGAAGGAAAAGTGCCATCGCATCCTGGAGCTCAATCCGGACTTCGGGCCGGCCCTGTTCTATCTGGGCGAGATCGCCCTGGACCAGGGCGATGCCGGGCAGGCCGTGGAGCTGTTCGAAGAGGCCTTGCGGAAAGACCCCAGACTGGCCGGACCGCACTACCGCCTGGCCCAGTGTGCGTTGACCGCCCAGCAGCGGGAGAAGGCGAAAAGCCATCTGCTCGCCGAGATGGACGGCGAGATCGAGGACGCCAATACCCTCATCTCCATGGCCTCGATGTTCCTGACGGTCGAGGACCCCGACCATGCCACCCAGTGCCTGCTGCGGGCGGTGAGCCTGGACGTGCGCAGCGCCGATGCCTACCACTATCTCGGCGTCAGCGCCGCCAACAAGGGTCAGTTCGTGGACGCCGAGCGGTTCCTGGCCCATGCCCTGCAACTGAATCCCCAGCACACCGGCGCCCTGCGGGACTCCGCCTACACCCACTTGGCCGTCGGCCAGGCCGAGAAGGCCGCCGAGCGGATCGCCAGTGCCCGCGCCCTGCTGCCGGACGACTGCGAGCTGCGCATGCTCGATCACAGCACCCGGCTGATCCTGTGGATGGGCCACGTGCGGGCCCTGCTCCGTCGCCTGCATCTCCGTGCCCTCTTCCGCCGCCGACGGGACTGATATTGCATAGGAGCATGAACTTTCCCGTTTGGAGTTCCGCCTTTAGTACTACAACGCTACAAAAGCTCAAGAAAACCTATGCCGCCGGCCGATGATCCCATAGAAACGGAACTTCTATTGGGAGGTCATCGGTATGGATGCCAGTGTGATTTTGCAGATCA
>Ga0194125_10011321_pt1 | contig 11983 bp, 11 predicted proteins | sample TA2KigC250mmetaG_FD_148626 | JGI IMG/M metagenome (GOLD analysis project Ga0194125, IMG submission 148626) | Freshwater microbial communities from Lake Tanganyika, Tanzania - TA2015034 Kigoma Deep Cast 250m | ecosystem: Environmental > Aquatic > Freshwater > Lake | place: Tanzania: Lake... | reverse complement strand
TCCGTCCGCGCGCGGCGCGCGGCGCTGCCCGCCGCCAGCCCCGCTTCCGCGCGCCGGCGCGGAACCGCTTCGCGGCGCCCTCCGGAGGACAGATACAGACGCTCGGGGATGCGAATGCGCAGAGCCCGCTCCCAGCGCAACTGGCGGGCCCAGTACTCCGGCTCGTCGATGGGGTCGATGGTGCCGAGCACGGTGGGCAGCGCCAGCAGCAGCATGGCGTGCAGCAGTGCCGACACCAGAAAGGCCGGCCAGCGCCGGGGCGGCGGCTGGGCGAGGGCCTCGAAGTAGGACCCGCGGACGCCGGCCCTGGCGGAGTCCACGGCCGAGCCGAGAAGCCAGAGCAGAAGCAGCGGCTGCATGGCTACATCTCTCCGCCCACCCTCAGCCGCGGGCGCGCCCTAGGTGCGGGGACCCCATAACGACAACTGATCGGGAATCCGCTCGGAATGCCTTTCCACCACCAGCGAGCGCAGCCACTGGGAGCCCGCCGGGCCGCGGGCGCCCTCCGCCTCCAGCCCCGGATGGCTGGCCCCCGGCTCCCGGCTCATGTTCTGGAGGTTGCGCAGGCCGTACAGCGCCAGCTCAAAACGGTCCTTCACGCCGACCTTCTGAAACAGCCGGGACAAGTACACCTTGACGGTGCCCTCGGAGATGGACAGCGTGGTCGCGATCTCCTTGTTCTTCAGCCCTTGCGACAGAAGACTCACCAACTGGCTTTCCCGCCTGGTTAGAGTGACCATCTTGGCCGACAGAAAGCTGGCCGTCAGGCCCTTGTCGAACCACAGCTCTCCCTCCGACACCTTGGCCAGGCACTTGACCAGCAGCTCCGCCGGCAAGGTCTTGCGCAAAATCCCGCGGATGCCCAGCTCCATGGCTTGATACGCCAGTTCCGTGGATATAGTCCGGACCCACAGCACGATCCGGCACAACGGAAGCTCGCGGCGCAACTGGGTGAGCAGTCCGAAGGTCACCTCCGGCGTAAGATCAATCAGCAGGACGTCCGGGCGGTCCTCCGCCAGGGCGCGCTCGACCAGCTCAGCCGGGCTCTGACAGACCCCGCAGCGCTCCAGCCCGGGAAACCCTCCCGCGACCGTCAGGAAGCCGTGCGCCAGCACCGGCTCATCGGAATACAGTAGTACACGCGCCATTGACAAACCTCATCTCCGGAGCGCCCGGCCGCGATGCGGATGAAGACTGCGGCGGGAGTAAGCCGGGGCTCCGGTCAGTCAGAAGAACAAGTTTAGTACTGCAAGTACTGGAACTACTATAGCCACAGGCGGGCAATCGTATCCTCGCAGATCTCCTCGTAACACCGGGATCGGTGATCGGAAACCCCGTGATACTAGAAAGTCCTCCTTGACAGTTGAAACTCCTCAAGATTCTGATACATTGATTCTACGGGAGGCGTTAACCTCAGTCAACTATTAACTGTCATCCAAATTGGGTATTGCTTGCGGGCGAAAACAGGTGTATCCAGTAATTTAGCTCATGGACAGGCGTGTGGATTCTCGTCTTGATGTCAGGCTCCCCTGTTATGTGGGGCTCCCCAACAACCATGCCAGGCGGCTGGCGGGCGTGACCGTGAACGTCAGCCGGAGCGGAATGCTGGTTTCCTGGAGGCGCAACGGCCCCGCGGGCGAGCTTCCCGCCCCGGGCGATGTGATGACCGCCGAGATCGAGCTGCCCGCCAGCCGCAGCTTCGGACGGCGGTGCATGCACTGTCAGGTTACGGTGGTGCGGATCCTGGAGGATGACGCCGACGCCGCGCGGGTGGCCTTCCGCGTCAACCGCATGCAGTTTCGCAACTACGCCACGGGGCGGTTCGCCCGGGGCGGTCTGGAGGACGTGCTGAACCGCTCTCGTCTGGTGATGTAGAGGATGCAGCCTATGGCTTGCTTACAGAAGCGTCGGGGAGCAGGCGGGAACGCCGTGATCGAGGTGTCGCTGCTGATGCCTTGGATCGTGTTCCTGTTCATCGGAGTGTTCGACTTCGGCTTCTATACCTATGCGTTCACCTGCACGCAGAACGCGGCCCGCGCGGCCACCTTGTACTTGTCCACCGGCTTGGGGTTGGCCCGCTCGGAATGGGCCAGCCCGGCTCCTGCGACTTCCCCGGGCGCCTGTCAGGTGGTGCTGGGAGAGATGCGGAGGCTGCCCAACGTGGGCGCCGCGGTCACCGGTTGCAGCGCCTTGCCCGTGCAGGTGACGGTACATGCTCCGGTCCTGGAGCTGGACGGTTCATATTTCACCAGGGTGACTGTGACCTACCAGACGGTGCCCCTGTTCCCGCTGCCCTTCATGGCCGGGCGGATGACCATCAGCCGGGATGTGCGGATGCGGATATACGGAGACTGACATGGCGAACCACAGGCAAGGGCGCAGCGGCCAAGCGATTCTGGAGTTCACCCTGATCGGCATCCCTATGATCTTCGTGCTGGTCTCGGTGGTGGAGATGGCGCGCGGCATGTGGGTGTATAACACCCTGGCGCACGCGGTCAAGGAGGGGACCCGCCTGGCTATCGTCAACGGCGCCAACTGCGCGAAGTTGCCCACCTGTCTGCCCACCATCACGGTAGGCGAAGTGGCCGAGCGCATCCGTTGGACGGGGGTGGGCTTGTCGCCGGATGAGCTGGAAGTGACCCTGGTAGCGCTGCGGCCCAGCGCGGCGGGGCCCGTGCCCGTGGGGACCCCCGTCAACTGCAACCCGCTCAGGACTTGCCTGGGCCGCGCGGACATGTTCCCCCCGGCCGATGGGAATCGTCCCAAGGTCCATTCGGTGTCCGTTCAGGGGGTGTACCCCTTCCAATCGGCGATTGCCATGTTCTGGCCGGGGGCCGGCCCGGGAATGAACTTCGGGAGGGTCCGGTTGCCTGCCAGTTCGGTGGAGGTGATCCAGTTTTGAGGTGCGCGCCGCACCAGCAGACCGCGAGGGGGCGGAGAGATTGACGAGGTGCTTATGAGACACGGGCGGCGGCGGGGACAGGTCATCGTGATGGTGACCCTGGTGCTGATCATGATGTGCGGCGTCCTGGGTCTGGCAGTAGACCTGGGATGGGCCTACTACCTTGAGAAGACATCCCAGGCCGCGGCGGACGCGGCGGCCATCGCTGCGGTCAGCAAGGCATTCACGGCAGTGGGGGGAGCAGGGGCCACCCCGGGCGCGTACTCCACCCAGGATTCGGCCCCCACCCCGGTGCCCTGCTCGAGCGTCGGCGCCGGAGGCGCGCTGGCGGAGGGGTGCCTGTACGCACAGCGCAACGGATTCACCGACACCGGGCGCCAGACCGTGACCATGGCGGCGAACGCCGATTCCGTACCTCCGACGGCCACGCGGGTGGGATCGGTCATGTACTGGGCGACGGCCCGGGTCGCCGAGCGCATCCCCCAGCTCTTCTCGGCGGTGCTGGGCAATACCATGGGCGGCGCCGGCTCGCGCGCCACGGCGGCGGTGATCTGGTCGGAGGCGCCGGGCAGCCTGTACGCCCTGGACCGCCAGTTCGACTACGGCACTCCCAGCGGGGGGATCGGCAACGACCTGTTCATCCAGGGCGGTGGAAGCGTGCGCTCCGGCGGCGACGTCTACCTGGCCTCCACCGCGGGCGGCACCGGAAACCCGCCCGGCCAGAAAGACTACTACGCCTCCGAAGGGCTGGGCGGCTGGGAGGTCTGGTCGGAAACCGGCGCCACTTATATTCGCACCGGCGGCTGGTCTACCGCGCCGCAGGATTTCTATGTCGGCCCGGACAAAGTCCAGCAGAATCCCTCGCACCAGCCGGAGGGCGATCAGTTCCTGGATCCCCTGCGCGGCAAGGGGCAGCCACCGCCTCCACCCGCCGGCCTGGCGGACTGCGCGATTGTGGAGACCAGACTAGGAAGCGAGACGGTGGGTGTCATCAGCGCCGCCGTGAGCCCGGTGTGGGGGCCGGGCAACTATTACACCGTGGATGCCGCGGGGAATGCCACCGGGAACCGGCTGTTGGTCCAGGAGGGCGTCACTTTCGGATCGGGCGGCTCCTGTTCCAGCGGATCAGCCCCACGGACATTCGGCAACTATGTTTTCTTTGGCGGCATGATTTTGCCCAACGGAATGGTGACCTTCGATCCCGGCCGGTACGTGTTTGCCGGCGTCCGGGAGACGACGAGAGGCAACCCCGGCATTCTCCTCGACGGCCGGACGCAGGCGTATATGCAGGACAGAACGCCGCCAATAAGCGGCCAGGTTCAGCCCAACACCGACGCGGGTGAGATCTTCATCTTCACGGATCCCAATTACAGAGGCGGTCCCATGAGCGAAACGCGGCTGACCATTCCGGGACCGGTGCAGGCGGTGGCCAGCCAATTGAAGTACGGAGTCGTCGATCTACAGGCCGGGGGCGCCGGGGGCAAGTCCGACATCAACCTTCACGGGTTGTATGCGAAATCCGGGGCGCTGCCGCAAGGCCTGGAGGGTTTCGATCCGGTAGTCTTCTGGCAGGACCAACGCAACTCCACGGTGCGGTACACGCCGGACGGCTACTACGGTTGCGGGCAGGTGAGCGGCGCTGCCTGCGCCTCGGGCCGCACCATCGACCAGCCGGACTGGACAGGCAGCTCAGCAACGGACACCAACGGTTCGCCCGAGATGAACCTGCAAGCCACGCCCTCGAACCGTCTGTTTGGTGTGGTCTACCAGCCGCGGGGGGCGTGGGTAATCCTGCACGGGGGCCAGACGCAGATGTCCTCGCCCTTGCAGTTGATATCGGGAGCGTACGAAATCCGCGGAGGCGCCTCGGTGCTGCTGCAACCGGCGCTCCGGCCGATGACGCGCCAGGTAGTGGCGCTGGTGGAGTAGATGAGGGAGCCCAAACCCAGCCCGGTGGCCGCCTGGATGCCCACGTTGACCGACGTGGCGTTCCTGATGCCCGCCCTGTTCCTGTTCCTGCGCCTGGATGGGCTGAGTTTTCTGTTGCAGGACGGGGACACCGGGTACCACATCCGGGCCGGCGAGTGGATGCTGGACCACGGGCGGGTGCTGGACCACGACATTTTCTCGTACACCAAGCCGGGCGAGCCCTGGATGGCCTGGGAATGGCTCTGGGACGTGACCTTCGCCTGGCTGCACCGGCAGTGGGGCATGGCGGCGGTTACGCTGGTGAGCCTGCTGGTGATCTCCGTGACCACGGCGCTGTTGTACCGGCTGACGCGGCGGCAGAGCGGGAACGCGGTGATTGCCATCGGGCTGACCTTCCTGGCGGCGGCGGCCAGCTCGATCCACTGGCTGGCTCGGCCGCACTTGTTCACGCTCCTGTTCGTGGTGATCTTCTACTCCCTGCTGGAGCGGGTCCGCGAGGGCCGGGAACGCCTGCTGCTGTGGCTACCGCTGCTGACCGTGCCGTGGGTGAATCTGCACGGCGGCTTCTTCGTGGGGATTGTGCTGGTGCTGGCATACGCGGCCGGTGAACTGGTGAGTGCGGCCCTGGAGCCGGAAGCCGGTGCGCGGCGCGAGGCAGCGCGGCGCGGCGGGCGATACCTGCTGACTGCGGCCGGCTGCGCGGTGGCCAGCTTGGTCAACCCCTTCACCTGGCGGCTGCATGCGCACATTCTTGGATACTTCACGGATTCATACCACTTCGAGAACATCACCGAGTTCCTGTCGCTCAACTTCCACCATGTGGTGGGCCGGTACGTGGAAGGCTTGATCCTGCTAGGGGTCGCCGGGGCGGCCTGGAGTGTCTACCGGCGGCGGTTCTCCCACGCCCTGCTGGTGGCGGGGTGGATGCACCTTGCGTTGCTGTCGGCGCGCAACATTCCGATCTTCGCGATCGTGACGGCTCCGGTGGCCGCGTGGGCGCTCCGGGAGTGGCTGGAGCGGCTGGACGCGGCGCGAGTGGCCGGCTGGGTAACGCGCACGGCACACGCGTTCCGGGACTTCTCGGCGGGCATCACCGCCATGGACCGGCTGGGACGAGTGCCCGCGACCAGCGCGGCTGCCGGAGTCCTGCTGATGATGCTGGCTGGGGCTGCCAGCGAGGGGTCGAAGCTGCGGGCCGAGTACGATCCCAAGCGCTACCCAACCAAGGCGCTGGAGGCGCTGCGGCTGGTCGAGGGCGCCGGGCCGGTGTTCGCCCACGACGAATGGGGCGACTACCTGATATACCGGCTTCACCCCCAGTTGAAGGTCTTTGTGGACGGCAGAAGCGACTTCTACGGCGGGGAGTTCAATCGGAAGTACGTGGACCTCATGAACGGCCAGCACGATTGGGAGAAGACGCTGGAGCGTTACACTGTTCAGACCGTGCTGCTGCCGGTTAAAGCACCGTTGGCCAGCACACTCAAGGAATCGGCGCGCTGGCGCGTAGTATACGACGACGGCGTGGCCATCGCCTTCCGGAGGGCCGCCCGGGCTGCGCCCCGGGCGGGTTGCCTCGAGGACGAACGAGTTTCCGCTGCCGTGGGCAGCGGAGTTATAGGCGATCGCTTGATCGCAAAACCCAATCATCGTGATCGCAGGATCACGACAACTAACATAAGGAGAGAACCAAATGATTAGCTACTTGAAGAACTTTGTGCGCGACGAGAGCGGCCAGGACCTGGTGGAGTACACCCTGCTGCTGGCCTTCGTGGCGCTGGCTTCCGCCGCGCTGTTCATCAATGCGGGCGGCTCGATTAATATGATCTGGCAGTCGGCCAACACCCGTCTGAATGAAGCGGCCCAGTGTGCCAGCTAGAAGTGCGGTCTTGGGGGCCTGCCCCGCGGCAGGCCCCTGGCCTCCAGGGCGTGGCGCCTGGAGGCAGGCAAGGAACAATGTACCGGACTGATAGCAGTAAGGGGACCGTAGCATGAATCGACGATTCGTGTCCGTACTGGCGTTTGCTTTTGTGGTGGCGGCGATTGCGACGCTGCTGTTCTACCGGCTCGTCGCCGGGCGGCTGGGCTCGGCGCCCAAGCCCGTGGCCACCACCAAGGTGTTGGTGGCGGCCAGAGAGCTGACCGTGGGCACCTTGATCAAGGACGTAGACGTCGGCGAGAAGGAGTGGCTGGGCCCCCCGCCGCAGAACTCGGTCCTCAAGAAAGAGGACCTGGTGGGACGCGGTGTGGTGGCGCGCATTTATGCGGGAGAACCCATCATCGAGAGCCGCCTGGCAGCCAAGGGCGCCGGTGCGGGACTGGCGGCCATGATTCCGACCGGGATGCGCGCGGTGGCCGTCCGGGTCAACGAAGTAGTGGGCGTGGCGGGCTTCGTGGTGCCCGGGATGCGCGTGGACGTGCTGATCGCTGGAGTGCCGCCCAACTCGCCGCAGAACCTGGGCACTCTGTCGAAGACCCTATTGCAGAATATCGAGGTGCTGTCGGCGGGGCAGAACATCCAGAAGGACGCCGAAGGCAAGCCCATCTCGGTGCCGGTGGTGAACCTGCTGGTGACGCCGGAGCAGGCCGAGACCCTGAGCCTAGCCACCAGCGAGACGCGCATCCAGTTGGTGCTGCGGAACCCGCTGGATACCCAAACCGCCAAGACGCCCGGCACCGCGGTGGCGCAACTGTTCTCCGGGCAGAGGCTGGCGCCGCCGGCTTCGGGCGGAGGAGCGCCCCGGACGCCCAGCCGGGCGGCGCCGCCCCCGCCGGTGGTGGAGAAGAAACCCCCGCCGCCCATCGTGGTGGAAGTACTCCACGGAGGCAGGAAGGTGGAGACGAGCTTCCCGCGTACATCGGAGGAGAGACCGTGAAGCGCATCAAGCTGGCGATGTGGATCTACGTGGTGACGATGGCGGCAATGTGGGGCCTGTTTCCGGCGCAAGCGGAACAGGCCCAGCCCTCGGCGGCCGGGGCCCGGGATCTGTTCGTGACCGTTGGCAAGTCCCTGGTAGTCGAGAGCCCGGTCGTTATCCAGCGGGTCTCGGTGGCCGAGCCTGCGGTGGCGGAAGCCGTCGTGGTGAACCCCAAGGAGGTGGTGGTCAATGGGAAAGCGGCGGGCGAGACCAGTCTGATTATTTGGCAGCAAGGCGGGAACCGCCTGCTCTTCGACCTGCATGTCCGCGCCAACACCTCGCGCCTGGAGGCCGTGCGGGCCCAGCTCAAGCAGGAGCTGGCTGGGCAGGAGGTCAGCCTGACCCTGGAAGGCGACGATGTGTTCCTGCGTGGCACGGCGAAAGACCTGGTCAGCGCGGAACGCGCGGTGGCCATCGCCGCGACCTTGGGTAAGCCCGTCAACCTGCTGCACGTCAAAGTGCCTCCCGCCGACCAGCAGGTGCTGCTGAAAGTGCGCTTCGCTAACGTGGACCGCGCCGCCAGCACGGACTTGGGCGCCAACTTCTTGTCCACCGGAGCCCTGAACACACCCGGCTCGATCACTACCCAGCAGTTCGGCCCGCCCCGCGTGGAATCCATGGGCGCTTCGGGGGGGAGCAGCACGCAGTTCAGCTTGACCGACGCCCTGAATGTGTTCCTGTTCCGCCCGGACCTCAACCTGGCCGCCACCATCCGTGCGCTGCAATCCAAGCGGCTGCTGGAGATTCTGGCGGAGCCCAACCTGCTGGCCATCAACGGCAAGGAGGCCAGTTTCCTGGCCGGGGGCGAGTTCCCGGTGCCCATAGTGCAGGCAGGCGTGGGCGGCGCGGGAGCGATCTCCATTCAGTGGCGCGAGTTCGGCGTGCGCCTGAACTTCGTGCCCGTGGTCACCCCGCGGGGTACCATCCGGCTTCAGGTGATGCCGGAGGTCAGCTCGCTGGACTTCGCCAACGCGCTGGTCATCTCGGGTTTCACCGTGCCCGCCATCTCGACGCGGCGCGTGGAGACCGAGATTGAGCTGGAAACCGGGCAGAGCTTCGCCATCGCCGGGCTGCTGGACAACCGGGTGATCGACAGCCTGTCCAAGATCCCCGGCATCGGGGACATTCCCCTGCTCGGCAAGCTGTTCCAGTCCCGCTCACGGGTTAAGAACAGTACCGAGTTGCTGGTGGTGGTGACGCCGGAGATTGTGCGTCCGGTTCCCGAAGGGCAACCCGTCCCGGCGGTGAAGATGCCGGCCGAATTCCTCAGCGGAACCCCGGCCAGCCCGCCACGGACGCCGGGTATGGAGGTCACCGGCCCGGTGCCGGTGCGGCCCACCCAGCAGACCGTGCCGGTGGAGCAGCTCCAGCCCAAGCCGGAGCAGGGGCGGGGGGCGGCAGGCTCGGGTGTGCAGTACATCCCGGTTATGCCGATGCCCGTGCAGCAGACGCCGGCGCCCAGCGCGCCGCCTGGCGGCGCGAAACCGGCGCCGCAGCCGTGAAGACCGTTTGAAGGAGCGCATGACCCCGCTCAACCTCGGCTTGGTGATATCGAACCAGGACCTCTGGAGCGAAGTCCAGGACTGCCTGCGGGGCTCGCCCGCCCGGGTGGTGCTCCAGCAGGCTTCCGTAGGCGACTGGTCCTTGTTCGTAGAGCAGGTGGAGCGGCTGCGTCCCGACGTCCTGCTGTTCGACATCACCCGCTCGCTGCGCAGCTTCGAGGAAGCGGTGCGCAGCCTGAAGACCCTTTCGGCGCCTCCCATGCTGGTCGCCCTGCACACCAGCGCGGACCCGGAGACCATCCTGGCGGCCATCCGCGCGGGGGCCAACGAGTATCTGTACCCCCCGCTGGAGGCGGGGCTGAAGAAGGCCTTGGAGCGGGCCTCGGGCGAACACGCCAAACGCCAGGTGCGGACGCGCCCGCGGGCCCGTACGCTGGCCTTCGTGTCCTCGAAGGGAGGCTGTGGGGCCACCACCGTGGCCTGCCACGTGGCCCAGGAGCTCCAGCGCGTCACCCGCCAGGACATCCTGCTGGCCGATTTCGACCTGGACGCGGGGATCGTCGGCTTCCTGATGAAGGCCAAGACCCCTTACACCCTGCTGGATGCGGCGCAGAACGTGCACCGGCTGGACCTCAGCTACTGGAAGGCGCTGATCTCCGACGGCCGTATGAGTCTGGAGGTGATCCCGGCCCCCACCGCGGCGTCTGTTCGGCAGGCGGTCGAGCCGGAGCCTTACCGCCACGTCCTGAACTTCGTCCGCACCGCCTACGACTGGGTGGTGCTGGACCTGGGGCGCAACCTTAACCTGCTGAGCATGAGCCTGCTCGAGGACATCGACGAGGTCTTCCTGGTGGCCACCCTGGACCTGCCCGCGCTGCACCAGGCCAAGCTGGTCACCCAGACGCTCATGGACTACGGCTTCAGCCCCAACCGGCTGCGCCTGGTGTTGAACCGCATGCCCAAGCGCTCCGACCTCACCTCCGACGAGGTCGAGCGCGTCCTGGGCGTGCCGGTATACGCCACCCTGCCCAACAACTACCAGGAGTTGTTTGAGGTGTATGCCCATGGCAACCTGCTGCCCCAGAACAGCGAGTTGGGGCAACAGTTCAACCGGCTGACGGTGAAGATCGCGGGAGTCGAGGCCCCTAAGAGCCGGGCCCGTTTGGCGCTTTCATTATGAGGAGGGAGTAAGCGGAAATGGCGACCGACACTGTGCCCAGTCCCCCAATGGGAACCGAAGCCGGCTGGGTGAACCGGTTGACCAGCCACGGCGTCCCCACGCCCGAGTACCAGGAGCTGAAGTTCACCCTGCACCGCAAGCTGCTCGAGCGGATCAACCTGGAGGTCCTCTCCTCCATCGCCGGCGAGCGGGTGCGGGCCGAGATCCGGGGCGCTCTGGCCAAGCTGGTCAACGAGGAGCGGACGCCGCTCAGCCTGCTGGAGAAGGAGCGGGTCACCGAGGAGGTGCTCAACGAGGTCTTTGGCCTGGGGCCGCTGGAGCCGCTGTTGCAGGACCCCACTATCTCGGACATCCTGGTGACCACGCCGCGCCTGGTCTACGTGGAGCGCAACGGCCGGCTCCAGCGCACGCCCGTGATGTTCAAGGACGACCAGCATTTGCTCCGCATCATCGAGAAGATTGTCTCCCGCGTGGGCCGTCGCGTGGACGAGTCCTCGCCGCTGGTGGACGCGCGCCTGCCGGACGGCTCCCGCGTGAACGCGGTCATTCCGCCGGTGGCGGTGGATGGGCCGCTGCTGTCCATCCGCCGGTTCCGCCGCGACCCCATCCAGGCCGAGGAGCTGGTCCGCAACCTAACCCTGACCGAGGGCATGCTCCGCATCGCCCAGTCCAGCGTCAAGGCGCGGCTCAACATGATCATCTCGGGTGGCACTGGCGCGGGCAAGACCACCCTGCTCAACGTGATGTCCGGCTACATTCCCGAAGACGAGCGCATCGTCACCATCGAGGACGCGGCCGAATTGCAGATGCGTCAGGTGCACGTGGCGCGCATGGAGGCCCGGCCGCCCAACATCGAAGGCCAGGGCGCCATCCGCATCCGGCAACTGGTCATCAATGCGCTGCGCATGCGCCCCGACCGTGTCATCGTGGGCGAGGTGCGCGGCGAGGAAGCCCTGGACATGCTCCAGGCCATGAACACCGGCCACGACGGCTCCCTGACCACCATTCACGCCAACAGCCCGCGCGACGCCATCGGGCGCCTCGAGGTGATGGTGGGCATGGCCAACGCCAATATGGGGGTGCGCGCCATCCGCCAGCAGGTCAGCTCCGCCGTGGACCTGTTCGTCCAGATTGCCCGCTTCTCCGACGGGACGCGGCGGGTCACCCACCTCACCGAGTGCGTGGGCATGGAAGGCGACCAAGTGACCACCCAGGACATCTGCGTGTTCGAGAAGACCGGGGTGGCCGAGGACGGGCGGGTACTGGGCCGCTTCCGGCCCACCGGCGTGCGCCCGAAATTCTCCGAGCGGCTGAAGGCGGCGGGCATCCAGTTGCCCCAGTCCGTCTTCCAGACCTCCGTCGAGATCAGTTGAGGATTCGACCATGTTGGTTTACGTTCTGGTGTTCCTAGTCATCCTCGCCCTGGTGGCGCTGAGTATCAGCTTGGGAACCCGCGTGCTGGAGGCGCAGCGCAAGAAGCGCGTCCAGCAGATGCTCCAGACCGCCGACGGCGGAGCGCCGGTCAGCGAGACCAAGGTGCTGGTGGAGCAGGCCA
>Ga0194125_10011317_pt1 | contig 11988 bp, 9 predicted proteins | sample TA2KigC250mmetaG_FD_148626 | JGI IMG/M metagenome (GOLD analysis project Ga0194125, IMG submission 148626) | Freshwater microbial communities from Lake Tanganyika, Tanzania - TA2015034 Kigoma Deep Cast 250m | ecosystem: Environmental > Aquatic > Freshwater > Lake | place: Tanzania: Lake... | reverse complement strand
TAGCGTGTTTGCACCAGAAAAAGCTCCTTCTACCCTCTCTCTAATATGGTGTAAAATCGCTTTGCTACCGGCTAATAAAGCTCCTTCATGACGCAAAGTCTCTACAAATGTTCGGTATACCTCTGGGAATTCAGGAAAAGTTTTTTTTATATGGTCCATAACTTTTTCATGACTTAATGGGGTAAATGGTGGGACTAAAACCCCCATTCTCATCGCAAGTCTTTCTAATTGTAGCAGATTTGCCGCTTTATAACCATGTCCTCCAGAGCTTGTTAGAGCAATTTCATCCAAATCAACTCTATCTACTCCTGAAACTCTTATCAATGGTGGGGGCGAAAGCGGCGGCGGAGAGTCGCCTAAAACCTTTTTTGCAACATCATAAACTCTTGATTCTGTATCAGATAAAACAGATCCTGGTGGAGTGATGGATACGCTTTCAAAGCTATCTCTTCGTCTGATTGGCTCTTCCATCCTGCCCTCCCTCGGATATACCGAAGGATGCAGAGATCAACTAATTTTTCAAATTATTTCTATCAATCTATCAATCATGGTTTTAGTACAGCTTCATAGGAATTTTTTCAACAAGCTCCACATCTTCTAATGTAATTTCGTTGCTAGCTGCGCCCCACTCTTTGAGTTTCCTAGCGCTCACTAAAACCCTTTTTTCAAATGAGCCCATGGCTTTGTTGTAGCTTTCTACCGAAGCTGCAAGAGACCTGCCGACCTGATTCCAATGTTTAGACATATCGTTTAATCTTTTATGAAGCTCATGTCCAAGTTCACTGATTTCTTTTGCATGTTTAGAAAATGTATCTTGCTTCCATCCATATGCTATTGACTTCAAAAGACCTATAAGAGTTGCTGGCGTCACAATAATGATGTTTTGAGAGGCTGCAAACTCTATAAGAGTCGGATCACACTCCAGGGCTGCGCTTAAAAAAACCTCTGTTGGCAAGAAAAGAATGACAAATTCGGGAGTTGGCTGAAACTGCTCCCAATACGTTTTTTTAGAAAGTTGCTGTATATGTTGCTTGATGAGCCTTGCATGATCTTTTAATTTTTGATCTTTTATATCAGGGTCGTCAGAGCCGCTTGCCTCCAAAAAAGCTTCAAATGGAACTTTTGCATCGACAATCACTTGTTTGTCTCCTGGCAATTTAATGAGCAAGTCAGGACGAACTATTCTTTCATCTCCACGCACTGCTTGCTCAAAATAATCACATTGATTAACAAGACCTGCAAGCTCAACAGCACGCTTTAATTGAAGCTCTCCCCACATCCCTCTGATGTCTGGTTTTCTAAGTGCTTTTGCCAGATTTGCAGTCTCTTCTCGAATCCCTTTTAAAAGCTCTTTTTCACCCCTTCTCTCCCTTTCAATTGCCCTCATATTATCGTCTAATTTCAGTAGCGTTTGTCTCACTGGATCTAACACTTTGATCATCTCCTCTTCCGATTTTTTACGGAAAAGGTCTGTTGCCTCTAATTCAAAATTTTTCTTTTCACTTTCAAGAAGTCTATTTTCGCCCTCCAAATAAGCAACTTTTATTTTGAATCGATTCACCTCTTTGGCAAGCTTACTTTTCTGCCAAAGAAGATAAGAAAGGGGCAGTATAAGTAACCAGCCCAAATTCATAAGGTCCATTTATGCTCCTTTTTGGTATAATAGTATCCATGAATACCTTTCACTTAAATATTTATTTACTTTCCATCTTTTCTTTAGGCAGCGATAAAGAAGCCCAAATAGAAGAATTTTCCTCCAAATTTTTTGAGATCAAACAAGAGGATTTTCAGATCAAGGAGCACTCTTCCCCTTCTGATCTTGCAGAGGCAGGTCAAGGCGATCCTGTTTTCATTGTGAAGGACAAAAAGGGAAATCCGATCGGTGTAATTAAAACAATTTCTACTAAGTTTCCGGATGGAAGAGCGCATTTCAAAGCCGAATATGAAGCCCTTGATTTCTTAAGCCATCTTCAATTAAAAAATTTCCATACCGTAAAATTTAAAGGGATTGCGGAAACTACGCTGGATGGCGAAAAAAAAGGGATCATTGCGGAAGAATTTGCAAAAGGCTTATCTATTAATCAATTTTTGAAAAATATTTCTAAAACTAAAAACAACCAGAAAAGAGAGCTTTTACTTAGAGAACTTAATCGTGGTCTTGAAAAAACAGCGATTGCCCTTGCAGAACTTCATCAAGTTAAAAAATTTTCTTACCCTTCACAAAGCTACCTTATTAAATTTGATACAGACCACCCCCCAGGACCATCTGGGATTATTCATGGAGACACACATCCTGGAAACATCTTCTACGATCCTAAAACAGATCAAATCTCTTTTATCGATTTTGGTAGTACCCATCTTGCAAGAGAGGGCGCCCCTATCCTTCAAGATGCGGGCAATTTCCTCCTCACTTTTGAAGTTTTTGCATCTTACTACCATCTAACCCCTAATGAAATTGATAAACTTACACATACTTTTCTAGAAACATACAAATCAAAAATTCCCGAAGCAACCAATGAATCAATTAACTTTTATAAAAACTACTACATCAAAACATACGCTAGCACAGAGACCTGGGATGAAGAAGCATCGGACCAAGCTGAATTCATCCATTCCTACTGTCGTGAAATCGTCTAATTTTGTAAAATGATCAAATGAGTCGAAAACTTGAAATCAAATATCTTTTTTTACTAATTGTCATCTATATAGCAGCTTGTATTGAAACCGATATCTACTTACCAGCCTTTCCTGACATGATGAGCTGGTTTTCTGCATCTGAAGGATCTATTCAAAACCTTCTTACCTGGAACTTTATCGGCATTTGCATAGCTGGACCTCTTTACGGGCCTATCTCTGACGCAGTCGGACGGAAAAAACCTCTTTTTATCGCTCTTGGATTATTTTTTTTAGGCAGTCTCATTACAATTTTTGCGCAAACGATTAATCAAATGCTACTAGGAAGAGTCCTTCAAGGGCTTGGTAGCGGTGGCTGCTTTACATTAGGAACAGCAATTCTCTTTGACGCTTTTCAAAAAGAGAAAGCTATTCGCGCTTTGAACCAACTAAATCTCATCATTCCCCTTATTATGGCAATGGCACCCATGCTTGGGGCTTACTTAAATTTGACCTACGGTTTCCGCTCAAATTTTCTTACAATTGCTCTATTTGTGTTTGCAAGTTTAGTTATCTCGATTGCATTTTTTGAAGAGACTCACCCCAAAGAAAAAAGAACTCCTCTAAAAATAACATCAATTCTTTTGGATTTTAAAAAAGCGTTTTCATCAAAACCTTTTTGGCAGCTCACTCTTGTCATGTGCATTTTATTTTCTGCATACATCTCTTTTCTATCAGGATCTGCTATTTTATTCGTTGTTGAATTTAATATGAGTAAAGCAGTCTTTCCATTCGTACAAGGGGCAATACTTGGTGGGTGGGTTATAGGAAGCCTGACTCTTGAAAAGGCAATTAAAAAATGGGGAGTTTTTTCAATCAAAAAAGCAGGCATTGCTCTCTCAGCTTTATTTGGTTTAACTGCTGTAGCTTTTGCTCTACTTTTTCCAAAAAACCCCTATCTTCTGACAGCAGCTATGACTTTTTATGCGTTTGGAGCAAATTGGGTCATTGGACTCTACTTTCCTGAGGGAATGGAAATCCTTCCTGATATTAAAGGAATCACTTCAAGCTTAATGACTAGTGCAAGATTACTAGTCGCATCTATTACAGTTAGCCTTGTCGGGTATACGTATAATGGGACAATCTACCCTCTTGCAATTGTAATCGGACTAACAATTGCAATCATTTTACCAACCTTATACCTCTACGAAAAATCCGCCGGCAAAAACAGCATAAGCGCAAATTAAAAAACTCTAATTTGGTGTCAGGCACGACATTTGGACATTTGAAAATGGGCTCAAAAGAACCGAAAAATCGACCGAAATTTAATTTTTAGACACCCTCTTAGTACGAGACAGCTTTTTCTTTGTAAGAGTTCTGCCAAAAGCTATTAATAGTGAAGTTACTAAATATCCCCATGAGACAATAAGAAGAAAAATGGCAAGGTAGTAGAAAAGACCATAAAAAATTGTGATTGCAAGAAGGCTCCCTAAAAAAAGATACCTAAATGCAGAAAATGGTCTTTGCAGGTGAATTGCTTTTTGACTCGGAAACTTAATACGACTTACCATCAAATAGGCTATAATAATTGCAATTGATGAAAGAAATAGAGTTTGAAAAAGTTCAGAGGTTGGGAAAAACTTCTCTATCAAAGGGCTATTTAGAAAAAGATTAGGAGCCACAACACAGATCGCTGCCGCAGGTATTGGAAGCCCAAGAAAAACTTTTTTATCCTCTCCCTTAACCTGCTTTGCCCGAACATTAAATCTTCCAAGCCTCAAAACTCCGCAAACGGTAAAGAGCATTGCCGCCGCAAGAGCAAAAAAACTAAGAACAGTACCCTGCTCTAACGCCAATGATTTTAAAAGCAAAACCGAAGGGGCTACCCCAAATGAAATTGCATCTGCAAGAGAATCAAATATTAATCCAAATTCACTTTCCGCTTTAATAGCTCTTGCTAAAGCTCCATCTAATACATCGGCAAGACAGGCTAAAAGCAAAACAAGTGTCATTTGGTGCAGAAATTCATATGTCCCTATACCAGTTAAGTTCGCCTTGAAAATAACATACAAACCACACGCTAACCCAAAGGCTGTTACAATATTAGGAATAAAATTGATCTTCTTCATACCTCCCTTATACACAAGTTGCCTAATATTCACAAATAATCTGAGAGAAGAGAGGTAACGTTTATAAAGGAAAATAAAAAGTTTACATTTTCTTTGACTCTTAAAAATTTTTTTTGTATGTTTATTTCTTTATTAAATCTTTACAAGGAAGTGTGTATGCTTTTTGATAGGTTAGCAAGTTGGTCTTCTTATATTTTACCACCCATTCTAGTTACGTGGGGAGGTGCCGCAATCGGCACTCTTTTAAATCCCTTTACAGCAAATCAGCTTTGTAAAACCGTATCTAAGGTAAACTCCATAATTCCCTGCTCAATCGGAGCTATCGGTCTTCTCACCTATGTATGGAATGCAAAACTTCATAAATCTATTGAAGTTGGAGCAATCAATCGCACTGATATGGAATTATCTCAGCAAGAAATTGTATCTGAAAAAGTTTGGCACTCTACCCGTTATATTTCTTATCTAGTTTCTGGCATCGCAATAGGCTCTTCCGCGATGGAACTATCTGAATTAATTTTTTTCTGCAATCTATCAACAAGCAGCCTATCCACAATTACTACAGCCGTGCAACTCCCATTTCTTGCAATAGCTATATGGAATTGCTTCACTCTAAAACAGATTAAAACACCTCCCCTGACAATCGAAATAACGCATAGAAATTCTATTTCTTCAGTTTCGGCAGTTGGCGTTCAGGTTCCTGTCGTAGTTGATTGGGCCTAACCAAACTTTTTTTTCTCTTCATGCAATATGGGAGTGCCTGAAAATAGATTTCTTGCCTCCCATTAGAGCTGTTTAAACTCTTTTTTTCGGTGGTCCTAAACATGTAATGCTCGCATGTGTAAATTGTAATCACACAAAAAATATGCAGTCATGCCTATGTGATTGATAAGCTTCTTAACCTGAGTTATGAGTTTATGTAATTCTTAATCAAGTTGATATAGATAATTTTTTTATCATAATTTGTCGGGGAAGCTGCTTCCCCCGCACCCCTTTGGCTGATCTGACTGTGGCGATCGTTTTATCTGCTTGCAGATAAAACTATTGCATTGCAGTCGCTCGCTGTGTAAAACACTATTCGTTCGCTCCCTTACTGCAATTCCCCTTTCTCATATCAGCTATTAGCTGCAAGACCCCTATTCGGGGTGCAGACTAGATTATCGGATTCAATACTTGGTTTGGATAATTTTATAGATAACCGTGCCTTTCATTACGCCTAAAGGCTGCATGAACGACCCGTCCCGGCCCCTTTTCTGGGTCCCAGAAAAGGGGCCTTCCCCGATCTCGAAATTTGGCGCATGCCAAATAGAGAGGTCGGAATCTTTACATGCGTGAAACTCTGAAACGGTATAAAAAAAGACCTCTATTTGTGTAACATATTTCTTTGGTAAAAAACACAACACAAAAGAGGTCTACAATGAATGATTTAGTCGAATTATTTTGCTCCATTGATGATTTTTGGAAAACATTTAAATCGGAATGGGACACACACTTGATCGAAACTCAGCGTCGTAAAAGAGGTCCAGAAGCAGAGCTAACAATTCCAGAAATGATGACAATTGTTGTTTTATTTCATCAATCTGATTATCGAACATTTAAACATTTTTACAGGCATGTAGAGCAAAATTTGCATTGTGAATTTCCACGATTAATTAGCTATGCAAGATTCGTTAGCTTAATGAAAAAATTGTTTGTTCCGTTATTCGCATATCTTCTTTATTTTAAAGGGGCAATAAGTGGAATTTCGTTCGTTGATTCAACATCAATTAGAATTTGTCACAACAAAAGAATCTCAAGAAATAGAGTTTTTAAAGGATTAGCCAAATTAGGAAAAACTACAACAGGATGGTTTTATGGCTTTAAATTACATTTGGTTATAAATGACAAAGGAGAAATATTAGCATTTCAACTTACACCTGGTAATGTAGCGGACGTGAACATGCTTGAAACTTTATCTTCGGGACTTTGGGGAAAATTATTTGGAGACAAAGGTTATATATCTTCAAAGGTGGCAGAAAAATTATTTACTCAAGGAGTGCAAGTCATTACAGGCCTTAGAGCAAAAATGAAACAAAAACTTATGCCTTTGATGGACAAGATATTATTGCGAAAACGTTCTCTGATTGAGACTGTAAATGATCAGTTAAAAAATATTTCACAGACAGAGCATTCCCGGCAAGAGATCACCAGCGAATTTTTTGATTAATTTACTATCAGGACTTGTAGCATATACACGTCAACCAAAAAAGCCTTCTTTAAAATTTAAAAATTTCTCAGAAGCCTTTTGTCTTGCGGTTTAAAACCCGAAACTCAGGTTCTTAGAAAAAGATAGAGTTTTTCTAACTAATCTGGAACATCGCTGTCTAAGCGTACAATTAAGTCTTTCAATATAAGATGTTTTTCCAGATTCTTTACCGACAGGCTTATGTTGTCTATGCGGGATTGTTTCATAGTACACATTGAAGAAGTCAGTATGACAGAGGGCTTTTTTTTTTAATGGTTCCGGTAGTTTAAAAAATAGCTTTTCGGCTGTTGCTTTATTTCGAGGCCCTACTTGCATAGCCACTACCTGTCGTGTTCTTGAATGCATTACCAGCCACAACCATTGCTGATTGCGCTTAGATCCGACGTAGCTCCATAATTCATCAGCTTCAAGAATAACTACCTCAATCTCATCATCATCCTGAACCACCTCTGCATTTAAATCTTGAGGAAGTTTAGCTATTAAACTATCTATAAATCCCAAAAGCCACGGTATGCTTACGTCAAATACTCTGCAGACGCCTTCTAAAGATATTCTTTCAAGAAGAACTCTTCTTATAAGACCTTGAGTGTGTTCATCAACAATCTTTTGAGTGGGATTTAAGACAAACTGTTTACCACAACCAAGGCAACGATAATTTTGTTTACCATTGTGAATATGACCATTTTTTTTTGATTAGACCTGATGAACAGGAGGGACACTTACATTCCATATTGTGAGCTCCATTGTATATAAGCCCAACTATTATATGGATTGCTAAATTTTTTTTGAAGCCTCCAGCATTACATGTTTAGGACTACCCAAAATGCATATATATCGGAATTAAGAGCGATTCTAGACTCTGTTGAAATCGGTATATCTTTACGCTCTCTTGAAAATTCTGCTTATGATTTGCTTTTAGGAGCACTTGAAAGACTTATTAAAAAGTTAGTTACTTGCATCAGGCTTCCGATCTATATTGCTGTTAAAGATAGTGAAGTTAGAATTATTATTTCATCAGCGATGATAAAAAAAGCATCGCCTACAGATCTTAAATCTATCTCAAACTCCTTTATAGAGGAGTTGCCAGAGGCATTCCACCGTGCTAATTTATGGAGATTTCAAAAAGACGACGGCTTTGTCTTTTCTTATTTAGAAAATGACCTCGAAATGTGTTATAAGTGCCTTACTTTTTATCCAGTTCCTAATCATTTAGCCATAGGAGAATTTGATTTACCCGCTGCACCAGAAGAATGTAAGATTGAAAAAAGACTTATACCTAAGTGGCTTACATCTGTTGGAAAATCAAAAACTGTTAAATTGATTCCTCCAGGCAGATTTTTGAGTGACAATTTAGCAAAAGAGCTTGCTTTAGAGTTAATTAGTGACACTTTGTTAGCCCAGAATCTAAAAAAAACTACAGAAGAGATTCCGCATCAAAAAGAGTTAGCCTTAGATATCGCTACCCGTTTACAAGCTATTAGTAAGGTTATAGGAGATGAGCCTATTTATCTGTCTGTAGTTGGAAATCAGATTAGAATTACAACAACACCAAAGGGAATGGAAAATACTTCCGATCTTTTATATACTACTAGCAAGGAGAGCATTCGTTTTATTGAAGATATGCCAGAGATGTATAGGCAATTTAATCTTCAAGAGACAGATGAGAGTGGATGGTGGGGGGTCAACAATAAATTTTTCTTAACTTTTATTCATCTTGGGCTCGATTAACCTATTATCATCTAAAAATTAATTATACAATTCAAGAATTTCAATTTCGTGTAAAATTAAATAAAAATAATTATTTATTAATTAAATATGCGAAATTCAATAAAAAGCTTAAGACCCAAAGCAAACTCCCTTGTTAATTTACCAGCGTTTATCCAATACGAAGATGTTACTAAAAGCAAAGAGCTTGGGAATGCACTATCCGAACTTATTGAAAAAGAATCTTTTCCACTGGCAATTCAAAAATTTTTGGAATTACCTAAATTTAAAGAGCTTGTGGAAAGATTGAAAGAAGGCACTCTAGAGGGGGGATCTCTAAATTCAAAAGAGATCCACTCTCTTCAACTGCTTTTAGAATCTTTTCATAAATTAGTCCACCTTGACTATGACTTTGAAGAAATAGAGCACCCTGTTGTGCAAGCTAAAGTCTTGGAAAAAAACATTCAAGACTACTTAGCCTGCATTGACCTTTTTTTTCCGTATGAGGGAACAATTATCAATGACATTCTCTCTGATCTTTTTCAAACAGTTCATTTTTTTACAGGCAAACTAAAAAGTACGATTTTAGAAGACTCACATTTTTTCAGCTTGGAATTAACTAATTTAATGAACTCCGAAATTGTTTCTCTTCTTTTACATTTAGATAGAAATAGTTTTCCGAATTTTTCAATGAGCAACTGGTATAAAATAGCAATCGAGCTAAACATTGAACCAAACCTATCAATAAAGAAAAAAGAGCTTAGTTTAATTGCAAAAGGAAATGCCCACAAACTACTAAATCAGCTTCAAACAGTTCTCTCTGATATTAGTCGAGTCTATTTAAAAACTCCTCCTGAAGAGATCGCTTTTTCTCTTAAAGAAACCATCTTATCTCTTCTTACAGAAAAGCACCTCTCTGGTCAAAAAGTAAACGAGCTTTTCTATCTCGAATTTTGGAAAGAATCCAACGCTATTTTACTTACAAAAGAGACGGGGATGTTAACAAAACTTTCCTCTCTTACAAATCAGCTCTACCCTTTGAAAATGAGTTTAGAAAGACTCATCGAAGAGTATGAATTTGCTCTCCCTCAAACATTTTGTACCTACACAAATAGACTTATAGTCACCTCTTCTCAATTGCTTGAAATTTTAGGTAGCCCTAATTTACTAGGGGCACAATTTTCTATAGGCTTCCATAATAGCGAATATGAATATCTAAATGAAATACTTAGCACTGATGATCACGCAAAAATTTCAGATAGTGCAATCAATAAATTAACAATCATACTTCCAACTCTTATCTCCTTTTTAGAAACCTATCAAAAAGCAAAACCTCTTATCTCCCTTCATGTCTTGAAAGAGAAATTCGAACACCTTTTCTCTCCCACTGACTCTTTTAATACTTTTACAAATAAGGAAATTAAAGAAAAAATTGAAGAGGAGTTTACATTCTATCTTGGAAGCACTTCGATCGACTTTTCTCTTCTAGAAGCAGCTCATCATAAGATTGTAGAAGGCCTTGAGCATATCTTAAATGAAATCGATCCCATAACTACTGAATACCGCATTCTGCAAGAAAAACTCTTCTCTTTTAAAAAAATAGATCTCCCCTCTTTTGCACAAACTTGGCACACATTAGGAGAAATCTTTGGTGTTTTATTTATCTATCTTTCTCAAGCAGAAAAAGATTTAGCTCACATCAAAACAAAAATTTCCCCTCAACTTAAAAGCACACTAAATTTAGACTAGATAATTATTTTCGAGCTCTATTTTTTTCTTTTTAGTCTAAATTAAATCTCTCTAACGCCCCCCAAATCAAGCGGGACATTTTTCCTATTTTTCACAAGAAAAAAAGAGTTTTTTTTCTTCTAGACTTTTAGGTTGCAAATACAATATGTAGTGTCATAAAATAGCAGATAACACAACCTATAGTATTTTTAAGAGGAGAGCAACTAATGAAATCTAATCCAAATGAAACAATTGCCTTAGAGTTACTTGACTCTATTGAGATGGACCGATCTCTTGTTAAATTAACTCTTGTTAAACGAAACGGAAGCATTGTTCCGTTTGACAGCAGCCGGATAAAAAAAGCAATCGAACTTGCGTTTCGCGACACGAAAAAAGTAAGTCCCCCAAACGCTCTTCCTCAAGCACTCTCTCAAACAATTGACAGATTGTCTTTATCTGTCATTGAAAGAGCATTAGAACTAGGTTCAAAAGGGGTATCTTTAACTGTTGAGGGAATTCAAGATATTGTTGAAGTCACTTTAATGAAAAATGGATATCACGATGTAGCAAGAGACTATATTATTTATAGAGACCAACACAAAGCAGTAAGAGAATCTCAACCTTCTAATATTCGAATTTTTAGAAACGATAGCAGCACAAAGGTTCGCTTTAATCCTATTAAAATTTCATCATCCTTTGAAAGAATTTTTAGAGAAACTGCAAACATTCCAGATGGTCCTCTAACTCTCCATTTGATTTCTTCTATTAATGATCTTACAGGTCAAGTAATCAATAAAGTTCTAGAGGCTCATGTTTCGTCTAAAACACTATCATTAAAAGATTTGCAAGATCTTTTTGAAGAAGTTTTAATGAAAAATGGATTTTATCAAGAGTCTAAGTTTTTTATTCTTACAAGAAAAGAGAAAGAGGATAAATACAAGGCAACCTTTAGTCACCACCTAGGACAAAAAGGTGCTAGAACAGTTTTAGTTGTCTCTGATGAAGGGAAAACAGAGAGTATCTCTGAAGATGAAATTAGAAAAAAATTGTCATACGCCTGTAGAAATTTGACAAATGTCTCTTTGGAAGACTTAATCGATGCAACACTTAAAAACTTTTATGAGGGTATTAAAGAGAGCGAAATTGATACAGCTATGATTATGGCAGCAAGATCACTTGTTGAAGTCGATCCCGCTTACTCTTATGTCTCATCGAGACTATTGTTAGACAAACTGTACAGAGAGGCCCTAGAAGTTTCTGCACTCGATGCCTCATTAGAAAAAAGACACAAAGCCTATTTTATTTCTTATATTAAAAAAGGAATCTCTTTAGAAAGGCTCTCTCCGGAACTACTAAATTTTGATTTAGAAGCCCTTAGTTCTGCTTTAGTCTTGTCAAGAGATGATAAGTTCCAATACCTAGGTCTACAAACTCTTTATGACAGATATTTTATCCATCAGTCTGAAAAAAGACTCGAAACTCCCCAAATTTTTTGGATGAGAGTTGCAATGGGTCTTTGTATCAAAGAAGATAATAAAACCGAGAAAGCGATTCAATTTTACAACACCCTTT
>Ga0194125_10011316_pt1 | contig 11991 bp, 10 predicted proteins | sample TA2KigC250mmetaG_FD_148626 | JGI IMG/M metagenome (GOLD analysis project Ga0194125, IMG submission 148626) | Freshwater microbial communities from Lake Tanganyika, Tanzania - TA2015034 Kigoma Deep Cast 250m | ecosystem: Environmental > Aquatic > Freshwater > Lake | place: Tanzania: Lake... | reverse complement strand
TACCAAACATTTCAGAACTTGAAGCCTGGTAAAATTTAATATCATCTTTTAAAAGCCTGACAGCTTCGAGCATCCTAGTAACACCAATACCCGTAAATTCTCCAGTCAGCACAGGCTGGCTCCAGGAAGCTGGCACAAAAGACATTGCAGCAAGATTATAAACTTCATCCGGTTTTACCTGTTTTAATGCATTTATGATAGAAAGCTGATCTAAAAGATCTGCCTGAACAAACTTTATCCTATCCTTTATATGTTCAATCCTGTCAAGTTTTTCAACTGATGAACGCCTTACCATACCATATACTTCATATCCTTTTTCAAGCAAAAGATCTGCAAGATAAGAACCATCCTGTCCTGTAATTCCCGTAATTAAGACTTTTTTCAACACTAAACCCCCTCTAAAAATTTAAAATTTCCTTATTTAAAAACTTATCTGTTCCTTGAAAATTTTTGAATTAATATTAATCCTTATGCCATTTCTTAAAATATTATTATCTTCTATAACCGAGTTATCCCCAACAATTGAATTTCCTTCAATCTTTACATTGTTACCAACCTTTACGTTTCTTGCTATTATTGAGTTTCTTATAATACAATTTTTACCGATGCTGCAGCCATCAAATAAAATACTTTCAGATATGCTTGAATCAGGGCTTATAATACAATCACTGCCAATTACTGTAAGTGGAAGTATCTTTGTGTTCTGTTCAATAACAGTATTTTCACCTATTACAATAGGGCCGGTTGTTAAATTCTCTTTTTTATATTTTGCTCCATTACCAATATAAATATTCGGGTATACTTTTTTATAAGGATATTTGAAATCTACCTTCTTATCAAGTATGTCAACATGTGCTGTCATATATTTTTCAGGAGTTCCTAAATCCAGCCAGTAATCATCAGAAATAAAACCATAGATTTTATATCCTAATCTTAAAGCCTTTGGAAAAAGCTCTCTTTCAAAAGAATAATTTTCCCCTGGCGGAACATGACCCAGTATATGGGATTCAATTATATAAGTTCCAGCGTTAATCAAATTAGTATTTATCTCTTCAAGGCTTGGTTTTTCAAGGAATTCTTTTACCTGTCCGTTTTTATCTACCGGAACAAGTCCGTAAGCAGTCGGGTCCTCTACCGGGACAAGCGAAATTGTTATATCAGCTTTTTTTGATTTATGAAAGATAATCATATTTTTTAAATTAATTGAGGTTAGAATATCACCATTAAATACCATAAAAGTTTCATTACCAAGGTACTTGTCAACATTTTTCACAGCACCGCAGGTACCCAGCGGTATTTCCTCTTCAATGCATTTAAGATTTACTCCAAATTTAGACCCATCTCCAAAGTATTCATAAAAAATTTCAGGGAGGTACTGGACTAAAAGTATAATATCAGTAATACCAAAGGATTTTAGTCTTAATATAAAATGCTCCATAAAGGGCCTGTTAACCAGAGGAAGCATCGGTTTTGGACTTAAATAAGTCAATGGACGCATTCGTGTTCCTTTACCACCTGCAAGAATAACCCCTTTCAATTTACCTTACTCCTTTCTCTCCACCAGTTAAGAGTATCTTTTAAAGATCCTTTTATATCATATTCGGGTTTCCACCCTGTATGCAATTTTAATTTACTGTTATCCCCATATATTGAAATCACATCTATGGGCCGCATTTTACTTTTATCAACTTTTATTTCTATGTTCTTTACACTGCTGTATGAAAGTAATACATCAAGTATATCCGATATTTTTCTTTTTATCCCCGAACATACATTATAGGCTTCTCCTGCCCTGCCTTTCTCAAGTATAGCACAATATGCCTCCACTACATCCCTTACATCAAGAAAATCCCTATAAACTTCTATATTGCCAACAAGCATTACAGGCCTAATTTTGCCATTTTCAATTTCTACAATTTGCTTTGCGAAATCAGATGCTACAAATCTGTCGGATTGGCCAGGTCCTATATGATTAAAAGATCTTGAAATATAAACAGGAAGCCTGTTAACTCTGTAATATGTTGCAGCAAAGAAATCAATAGCAGCCTTACTTATTGCATAAGGATTGGCAGGCTCTATCTTAAAATTCTCTTTTATTGCTTCATTTTTGAAGTTATTGAAACCAGCATATTCTTCAGCAGTACATGCAACAAGAATCTTGCATAACTGGCAGTATTTCATTACAGCGTTAAAGATATTTAACCCTCCAAAAACATTTGTTTCCATAGTTTCTACAGGATTATTCCATGAATAGCTTACCGAGCTTTGAGCAGCAAGGTGATAAATCTTCTCGGGTTTGAACTTTTCAACTACCTTATAAACTTTTTCCCGAACTACAAGATTAACTTCCTGCAAATCAATTTCTGAAAAAATATTTGTTAAATCCTTTACTGCAGTATTATCAATTTTTAAATCTACCCCCAGTATTTTGTCATCTCTTTTTAAAATACCACCCTTTTTTGAATCCTTTTTGTAAATTTTATTTCCATCTGCAATTCTTGAAAGAAGATGCCTCCCAACAAAACCAGCAATTCCGGTTATTAGTATTTTCAATGAAGTTCTCCTAAGAAATTTTAACTGCCTATTATTTTAAAAGATTTTTTATAAAAGTTAAAAAAATTCTTAAGCCCAGTACAGGTAATATTAAAGGCAACAGCACAATCTTCCAGCTTTTCCTGTAATTTTTCCAGAAAAAGTACAGCACACTTTTCTGCATCCTTACACTCGCTGAAACAACATCACCCTTTATGCTTCCGCCGACATGATGCAGTATCTCAGCATAAGGATAATAAAACACTTTCCAGCCCTTCTTCCACATCTGATAGCAGATGTCTATGTCTTCTACATACATGAAATAATTTTCATCCATATATCCAGTATCGGTAAGTGCTTTTCTCCTTATGAGCATACATGAACCCGAAACCCAGTCTACTTCAAAAGGCTCATCTCTTTTTATATCAATAAGCTTATACCTCCTTGAAAAAGGATTATCAGGTGCAATATTTGTAAGAAGTGTATGCATTCCTGCATCAAATATAGAAGGGAATCTGCGGCAGGAAAATTGTATCGAGCCATCACTGTTTATGATTTTGGGTCCGGCTATTCCAGCTTTTTCATATCTGCTCATAAATGAAACCATACTATCAAGGGAAGTGCCATAAACCTGGCAGTCACTGTTTATTAAAAGTATATATTCGGATTGGCTTGATTTTATTGCTAAGTTATTAGCAGCAGCAAAACCGACGTTTTTATTATTCTCAATGAGACGTACTTTGGGGAAATTTTTTTTTACCATTTCAGCAGAACCATCTCTTGAAGCATTATCAACTACCAGTATCTCAAAACTGTTCTTTAAAGGATTTTCAAAAAGAGACGTAAGGCAGTCTTTTAATAAATCTGCACTGTTAAAGCTTACCACTATAATACTTATTTTATAAAAACTACTTAAACTCATTTAACAAATACTGTAAAATAACTCCAGAAAAAAGTAAACTTAAAAATATATATGCTCAACATTTCCTTTTTCGTAATAAGAGCAAAAATTAGTTTACAGGGAACAGCGGGTGGATGTTGAGAAAACCTTTTGAAGTCTGAAGCGGGCATGGTTCCTCCTCTAGGAGGAGAGCGAAGACTGAAACAGAGCAAGATTTTACTCGCTGGGGAAAAGCTTGCGTGTTTTCGAAACAAACACCCGCTGTTCCAATAATTTGTTTTAGAACACGAAATTAAAAATACTTTAATATATATGAAGCTAAATTAATAATGAAAAACAATTTCACAAAAATAAAAAATATCAGGGTTCTTGATTTTGGAAGTACAGATTATCTTGATTCCCAGGCAATATATCATGCAGTTGCGCATTCATTTGAAGAAAGCAGCCCAGAGACTCTTCTTCTTTTAAGTCCGCTTCAAACTTATGTATGTATTGGCTATTTTCAGGAACTTGAGAAAGAAGTTGATATTGAGTTCTGTAAAAAAAATGGTATCCCGATTTTAAGAAGAGAGGTTGGCGGGGGGGCGGTACTTCTTGATAATGACCAGCTGTTTTTTCAATTTATATTTAATAAAAATAAAATTACAAAAGATGTCTATAAAATATATCAGCAGTTTCTAACTCCCCCTGTTAACACATATCGGCGCCTGGGCCTTGATGTTTACCACAGGCCTATAAATGATCTTCAATTAGAGGGAAGGAAAATAGGGGGAACAGGCGCGGTAGAAATAGGTCTTTCAACTGTTATTGTTGGAAGCTTCATGTTCGATTTTAATTATGAGCTTATGGCTAAAATTTTAAAAGTTTCTTCAGAAAAATTCAGGGATAAAATTTATCAGAATATAAGGGATTATGTAACCAACATAAAAAAAGAATTTTTAAAATTAAAAAAAGTTCCACCATCCAGGGATAGGGTAAAAGAAATTTTTTTAGAAGAAGTTAATAATTATTTTAATGCGGAACTTGAGTTTAAAGAGAAGCTTCAAGCACATGAAATTAATAAATTAATTGGAATAAGAAAAAAACTAACAGATAAAAAATGGTTATTAAAAAAAGGAAAGTTTTTAGATAGAAAGATAAAAATAACCTCAGATGTCAGCATATGCGAGGGCAGTTATAAAAGTAAAGGTGGACTGGTAAGAATTGCTCTGTCAAAGCAAAATGACAGGATTCTGGATATTGATATATCAGGCGATTTTACAATGATACCCTCTGATTCTTTAGACTTAATCCAGAAAGAAATTAAAAGCTTAAAACTGGATTATCATCTAATTCAGTCACAAATAGAAAAGGTCTACAAAAGACATAACATACAATCTCCCGGTCTTTTACCTTCAGATTTTGCTACGGCTTTAAAAAATATCATGGAAAAATTTTAAATAAAAACAAAAAAATCAACAGCTCTAATCAATAAGAGCTGCCGATTTTTTTTATGCCTGATTATTAATTAAATTTAAAAATCAATGTTTTTCTTACAGCAATAGAGCTTAAAGCTTTTTCCCTCGCTCTGCAGCTTCAATCATCTTTTTAGCAATCCTTAACTCTGTCTTTCTCCTGATTTCCTCAGTGTAAACCCTCAGCTCTCCTACAAGCCTGTTATACCTCGTAATATATATTGTATCTCCCAGATTCTTTGTGAGATATTCTGTAAGGTTTACTCTTAAGTCATTAGTATCAATTCTTTTAATGTCATCTTCCATTTATTTCACCTCACATCCATAATATTTCTTACATAAGTAATAATAAAAATTATTTCCTTATTCTTTCACTTTTTTTAATTTTATTATTATTCTATCATATAAAATTATAAAAATCTATTACAAAAATATTAAAATTAAATTTTGAGTTAAACCATTAAAAAAAAATTATACTTTTTTAATTCTTTTTTAATGCATAAATAAGGATTAAATTTTTTTTTAAAAAAAACTTAAAGATTATTTACATTTAATATTTCGACAAAAAAATAAAAAATCTTTAATATTTTTTCCAAAAGGCAAGTCCGTAAAAATAGCCTGATAATTTAGCAGCATCTATATAGAGCAGGAGCAATGGAATTGAAAAAATGGAGAGAACTTTATAAACATTCAGATTTTTTTTGTTTTTAACAAATTCACCCATCTGTTGATTATTTAGAATATAATTTATTCTTGAGTACGGTCTGTAAGAATAAAATATAAATAGCGGGACAAGTAGCAGTAAATACCAGGGGCTTAATACTGCCGAAGCAGATACGATAATTAAAAATACAAAAAATGAAAAAAACCTTATAATGTGCCTGTATGAATACATCCTTCCAATTGCATCCCCCTTGGAATATCTGAAAAATTGTTTAAATACTGAATTAAGGTTATCCCTTAAATTCCAGTAAATGTGGGCATCCGGGTTAAATTCTATTTTATACCCTGCGTTTTTCAAATTAAAATTAAACTTCATATCCTCACCATAGTCCATATATTCCGGATATTCTCCGACTGCTTCCCATACTTTCCTTTTAAAACTGATATTGCGGGATGAGGGCATAAATTTTCTTTTATCTATCTCGCTCTTCTTGGGCAATATGCACATTGAAAGAACTGCATGAAGAAATTTTTTTATATAAGGCAGGTTATAACCACCCGTAACATCCAGATCATATTCATCTGTTTTTTTTATAAAATCGAAAAAATAATATTTTGTTATCTCGTAAAGCCAGTTGGGTTTTAACCTGCAGCCTCCGTCGCTGACACAGATAAATTTAGCAGTGGAATTTTTTATTGCAATATTTCTACCCTGTGATATTTTCGTAAAGGGAGCATAAAAAATCTTTACATCGGTTCCGCAGGCAAGAAAAGTTTCAAAGACTAATTTTTCTGGAATATATGATGCCGTATGTGATTTATCTGAGTTATATATCCCATGAAATGGAACTTCCTTCTCATAGTAAACTATACCATTTATTGATATTTTCTTTTTTAATGAACTGCTGCCTGATATTTTACTGAAATATTCAATAATTAAATTCAATGTATTATCATCTGAACCACCATCCACAATAACGATTTCTTCCGGCATTAATGTCTGACTGACCAGACTTTCTAAAAATAGTAAGACAGATTTCTCCTCATTAAATACAGTGGTTATGAAGCTTACATCTTTTAATATTTTTGCTTTCTCCATAATTTTAAAGTATTTAGATATACACGAAACCTGATTTTAAATTCAGGATTTTTCAACTTTATAAGTGAAGCTACTCCAAAAACAGCAATCCTGTTTAATATTCCTGCAAAATAAAGAATATTTAAGATAAATGCATGGGAATTTGAATAATTTTTTTTAAAATAAAGCTTTCTGCTCTTCCATATCTGATATTCCCTGAGTGCAGGATTTTGTGAAGCTATCCCTGCATCTGTATGAAGCATGCTGTAATCGCTGTAGTAATAGTTAATAAATCCATTCTTTGCAAGCCTTAAACACAGGTCTGTGTCCTCACTGTAAATGAAATAATCCTCATCAAAACAGCCAGCCTGAAAAAACGTATTCCTCAAAATCAGCATAAAAGCACCTGTCAGCCAGTCCACTTTTTTACTATCATCATGATCCCAGTAAGTCATGAAATAGGAACCGAAAAATCTTGATTTTTTAAAAAGCCTCTGTAAAAAAAAACTCTCATAAAACTGCCTTGCAAGTGTCGGGAAAGATCGGCAGCTATACTGCAAAGAACCGTCAGAATTTAATATTTTTGCACCGATAATGCCTATTTTTTCAGTTCTGGCTTTTACATTATAAAATTTTAAAACATTCTCCAGGCCCTCCTGAATAATTTCAGTATCAGGATTTAAAAACAGCAGAAATTCACCACTGCAGTTTTTTGCACCTATATTCGAAGCTTTTGAAAATCCACTGTTTTCTGACAATTTTATAAGCCTGATTTTAGAGAGTTCAGCTTCAGAAATTTTTTTCTCAATAAATTCAGCACTTCCATCACCTGACGCATTATCAACAATTACAACTTCCCACCCAAAATCAGCTTTATTTTTTTTACCATTGAAAAATAAAAAAATACTTTCAAGACATTTTTTGATAAAAGGTCTGCTGTTGTAGCTTATTATTATTATGCTTAAATCCATAGCCATAAACGCCACAAAAGGTATATCTTGATATAAAGTTATGGGATATGCACTTAACTCAATTAGATACCGCTTATAGTATATAGTAAATTCACTTTATCTCCTATTTAGATTACCATATATAGTAGGTACAAGAGTAAAGTGTATACCCATATAAAGCTATTTATAAAAATTTATATCCATATTTCTGTCCGTATAAAGCTGTATATAAAATTGCAACTCACAATATACAGCTTATGATTTCAAGACTTCTTCTTTTATTATTTCTAGAAGTTTTTTTTCAAAACACAAGCTGGAAAATATTTCTGAATCTGTTACTGCATTATTGCTTACAGTTAGGCAATCTATTTCATTTTTACAGATTTTTAATGTTATATCCCTTAACTGCTCCCAGCTTCCAAATAAGAAACCATTAAAACCATCCTTAATTATTTCAGTCTGTCCACCCATATTTATCACCACAGGAATGCAGCCTGAAGCCATTGCTTCAACAGTGGTTATACCAAAATGCTCGAATTTCTCGGGATGTCTGTCCTTATCTTCTCCCATCCCAGCCGCATGCCAGAAAATAAGAGCCTTTGAAAATAGTTCAGCAAGATCTCCCCATCCAATATTTGGCATAACATTTATAGGATAGCCCTTACTTATTTTTTTAATGATTTCCAGATATTCCATGTGAGCAGGCTTTTCCTCAACTCCCCCGGCAAGTACCAGTTTAAAATCCTTCATGATATCCCTGTGATTTTCAAAAAGTTCTATAAAATTCTGTGCAAGCTCAAGCTGTTTTTTATTATGATGCCCTGAAAAAAACCTGCCAACTGAAAGTATTATTTTTTCCTTTTTTTCAGCTTTAAATTTCTCAACATCAACTGGGGGATAAAGTATAATACTTTCCTTTGACCAGAATCCCCTGATCCATTTTTGTGAATATTCTGAAATTGCAATAATTTTATGATAGGTATCCAAAAACTTTAAATCCCTCGGGTAAGTAACCAGAAAGAGCGGTAAAAAGCCAGCCAGTTTTAAAATAATTTTCTTTATGGTGCTTATTTTTCTTTCATCATATAAAACAATGCCAAGTTTTCTTGTATCTTTAATACCGCCAACAAGTCTTTCAGGAAAAAACGTATCAGATTCAATTTCAAGAACATACTCGGCTGAAGTGAGAGCGCTGCTTCTGCTTTCGCCACCTGTGCTGCCTTTGCCTGTGATACCTGTGTTTCCGCTGCCTGTGTTACCTATGTTTCCGGTGCCTGAGGTACCAGTACTGCCGCTATCTAAGTTACCTGTAGTGGTGGCGCTGCTGGTGGCGGAATTTCCGTCCTGTTGATTATAAAGTTCAGGCTCAAACTGAAAAAATTCTTTACATCCCCCGCATATTTTAAAATTTTTCTCATAAACTATCTTTTCACAGGTTTTATCATAAATTCTTACCCTGCAGTTTATTGAAGAAAGTCCAGAAGTCTGCGGGTTTTTAAGGCCCAGCCTTATAGAAAAACCTTGCTCCTTCTTACCTGAACATGAATTAACTTCAACAGGGTTTTTATAAATTATCACCGCCTTACCACTGCTCCATGCCCCCCGCCTGAGGAAAAATCTTTTAACATCATATATACCTTCTATAATATCAATATCTTTAAAACCTTGTGAAATCCTGTCAGCAAATTTATATAGCAATATAACAGGCAGCCTGAAAAAAATAAGCAGAAATCTGTGTATAAACTTAAAATCGGCATCAAATGGAGCAGGAAAATAACATAGATATAAATTTCTTTTAGCGCAGGCAGGCAGTGCGCTTAAATAAGTAGCATTTATAAAAATATCATAGTTTTCTGTTATTCTCTTTGTATAATCCTCAGAAAGAAACGGGAAAACTTTTAAATTAACACCGCCAAGGTCAAGGTTTAATTTGGATGAGACTTTTTCAAGGTCGGCAAAAAGGTCAGTTATAATATCAACCTGATAACCCTTCTGCCTGGAAAGAATTTCAGCCATTTTACAGCTGTACCTTTCACCTCCACCGGCAGTAACAAGATATCTGTCATAAATTCCTATTTTTATCATTTTTATTCAAGCATTTAAAAATTTTTAAACCATTTTTTTATTTCCCTATCTTTTATAACAGCTGCTCTCCTGTTCATAATTCTGTAAAACAACTTCTTTGGAAGCCAGTAAAAAAGTTCAAAAAAGACCCTTAATCTTACACGAATATCAGGCCTGTCCTGTTTTTTTCCTCTTAAAATACTATATAAGTACTGGGATATGCCTGCAAGAATTGATACAAAAAAGGAGAAGCAATTTTTAAAAAATAGAAACCACCAGCCACTTTTAAAAATGGCGATAAGTCTGTTTCTTAAAACATGATATGTAAAGCTATAGGACCATTCCCTGCCGGTTCCGCAGTGATAATGTCTTACCACTGAATAAGGAGTAAAATAAACTTTCCAGCCTTTAAGCCTTGCTCTCCAGAAAAGATCCAGATCTTCATAATAGGTGAAAAAATCCCTGTCAAAATAACCAACTTCATCAAGAAGAGCTCTGTTTATAAGCATGCTGCTGCCGCTAGGTGAAAATATCTCTTCTGTGTTTACAAACTGTGAATCGTCAAAAGAATTAAAACCCCTGTCTCTTGCATAAAAATTCCTGTTTATCTCAAGACCGCAGCTGTTAATTATATCTTTTGAGTAAGCCTCTAAATTATCGTTGAAATTAATGCATACATTGTTCAAGCCATCCTTTAAAACACACTCATGAACTTTCTTAACCCTCCTATTTTCATTATCTTCAGGGTTAATAATAAATATTTCAAATTTGCTTGAATTAAATTCAGAAATTATTTCAAATTCTAAAGTAAAGCCTGGATTTTTACTGAAAACCGGTATTGCGATTAATGAATTCTTGCTAAAAGTCCAGGAGGATAAATACCCAATATTATCTCTTGATACGGGTAAAAACCCCTTTAGATACTTTATGCTTTCATTTAATTTGACAGCAGATCTGTTATTTTCTAAAGATTTGCCTGTTATTTTTACATTTGAAATTTTTGCATTCGCTTTATCTATGGAAAATTCAAGGGGCAAATAACTGTGAAAAAATAAAACCTTTGGACATACTGCACCAAATTTCTGGCAATTTTTTTTATCAGCTTTTTTATCAGCTGCTACATTATCAACTGCTGCATTTACAAGCTCGCTTAACCATTTTTTCTCTACAATACAGTCATTATTTATCAGAGCTATAAATTCTCCATCTGCTATTTTAAAACCTTCATTGTTTCCGCTTGAATATCCATAATTTCTGTCAAGCCTTAATATGTTAACCCATGGGAAATTCTCTCTTACAAAATCACATGAATTATCCTTGGAACCATTATCAACCATTATTGTCTGAATTCTTTCCCTGGGATATTCAAGACCTGCAATTGAATTAAATAAATCTTTTAAAAACCTCTTACCATTGAAATTAACAGTGATTATTGAAATAATGGGGTGATAATTGTAATTATTCAATTAATTACTCCGGCTAAAAAGGTAAAAATGATAAGATTTTTAACCCCGGGATATTACAACAACTCCAACAGTTATAATTGCCGCCCCTGCCCAGCGGATGGGATTGACATCCTCTTTAAGTACAAATTTAGAAACAATTAAAATTAAAACATATGTAAGGCCTATAAACGGGTAGGCAAAACTTAAGTCTACTGCCGAAAGAACAACAAGCCAGATTGCAGCAGAAATAACATAACAGAAAAGTCCTATAAGCACCAGCGGACTTTTAAAAACCTCTATAAAAAGATGCCCGAGAGCACCCAGGCTGTTTATATTTATTACACCGATTTTATTCATTCCGATCTTTAACAGTATCTGCCCGCCAACAGCAATTCCTATGCTCAACAAAATAAGTAAAATTGATTTTGTTAGACTCAAACCCGACCTCTCCTTTTTTATTGCTTTTTTCACTTTTTATACCCTGCTTAAATTCAAATTAAAGAATTATATAAAGAATTATATTATTGTTAAAGCTTCTTGGCGATATAATATTTATCTGATAATGTAAGCCCCATAAGCCTGTCAATATTTTCAAGGTCACCAAGCAGCACTTCCAGTCTTTCATCCATCATTGTGAGCTCCCTGCTTGTTTTACCACATGTTTCTTCAACTAACTGTCTTAACCTTTTTATATCTATCCCAAGATTTGTAACCTGATATTCAAGATTTTTAAATATATTGTAGTAAATAAAAATCATTCTTTCCCTGTTTTTAGCATTAAGCTCGTTTATTTCCCTGTTAATCTGAAGCTGTATATTATTGCTGATTGCCTGAACGGAAGCATTGTAGCTTCTTCTTAAATTTTCAAGATAAAGGCTTGTTACTGCATAAATATACTTTCTTA
>Ga0194125_10011312_pt1 | contig 11992 bp, 9 predicted proteins | sample TA2KigC250mmetaG_FD_148626 | JGI IMG/M metagenome (GOLD analysis project Ga0194125, IMG submission 148626) | Freshwater microbial communities from Lake Tanganyika, Tanzania - TA2015034 Kigoma Deep Cast 250m | ecosystem: Environmental > Aquatic > Freshwater > Lake | place: Tanzania: Lake... | reverse complement strand
CATCCGTCCATCTGAGAAAAGCAGGCTATGATGTCGTGGTGGTTGAAGGGAGATCTGAGAAACCCTGCATCCTACTCATCGAGGATGATAAGGTGAAGATCGTTGAATCCCCCGAACTATGGGGAAAAAATACTTTTGAGGCTCAGGACCTTCTTGAGAAGAAGTACGGGAAGAACTCCGGAATCCTTCTGACAGGCCCTGCAGGAGAAAATCTCATCCCCATTTCAACGGTCATGTCCCAGCGGGGAAGGGCCGGGGGACGGCCTGGCATGGGCGCCGTGATGGGATCGAAGCATTTGAAAGCCGTCGTCATCAAAGGGACTGGAAATATTTCTAACTTTGACGACCCTAAGCTGAAAGAACTTGTCAAAAAGGGATATGAGGAGATTAAAGGAAAGGAGAGTTTTGATTTCTGGATGCGCCAGGGGACGATGCAGGCGTTTGAGTGGTGTAACGAGAACGGTTGCCTTCCGACTTACAATTTCAAAGAAGGGGTCTTTGAATTTGCAAAAGAGATGGATGGCTATGTCTTGGAAAAGCTCCATGTTGGTCGGAAGGGTTGTCCCATGTGCAGTATGCAATGTGGCCATGTGATCAAGGATTCCGAGGATCAGCAGGCAGAATTAGATTATGAAAACGTCGGAATGCTTGGCCCCAATATTGGCTTAAAAAGCCTTCCCCAAGTGGCCCTGCTCAACCGGATGGCTGACGAATGGGGTTTGGATACGATCTCTCTGGGAAGCGGTATCGGTTTTCTCATGGAAGCCTCGGAAAAAGGGTTGATCAAGGAGAATATCCGATGGGGAGATTTTAAGGCGGCCCAAAAACTCGTTCAAGAGATTGGAAAGGGAGAAGGGATAGGAGCTCTGGTATCAAAGGGAGTGAAGGCTGCCTCAGAGGTGATTGGAAAAGGTTCGCATCGCTGGGCTATGCATGTGAAGGGATTAGAGATTTCGGCTTATAACTGCCATGCCTGTCCAGGGATGGCGCTCTCTTTTGGAACCTCTCCCATCGGTGCTTCCCACAAAGATGCCTGGATCATTTCATGGGAAATATCGACGGATCGGTTCTCCTATAACAAAGAAAAGGTTCAAAAATTGATCGAGTTTCAGAGACTTCGGGGAGGTTTTTTTGAGTCGGCAACGGTCTGCCGGCTCCCATGGGTCGAAGTGAGTTTTGGACTCCGTTGGTATCCGGAATATCTTCACGCTATTACTGGAAATCGTATGGAATGGGAAGATCTTTATAAGATTGGAGATCGCATCTATCATTTGATGCGGGCTTACTGGAAGAGAGAAATTCCTCAGTTCGGCCGAACGTGGGATCGCCCGCCGGAGCGGTGGTTTGAAGAACCTCATTCTCAGGGTAAGATGAAGGGGATGAAGATTGACAGTGAAAAATATGAAGAGATGCTCTCCTATTATTATGAACTCCGGGGATGGGACGAAAATGGGATTCCCCGTAAAGAAACACTCGACGCTGCCGGATTGAAGGGAGTATCCAAAGAGATGATGGGGTAAGCTTCGTGTTGATAAAAAGGGAGGCGAGCGTACTTACAAACCTTTACAATTGCGGATTTTTCATAATTTATGGGGAACATGCGTTGATACCCTTTGGGTACCTTTTGAATATTGCTTGAAAAGGGAGTAGCAAACTATTTAAAGGTACCGCTTTAAAGGTTTTTCAGCACACCCGCCTCCCTTTTTGTATACGTATTAGTGAGGTTAAGTTGGCTGAACTCAAATTTTTTGGTTACCTGTCCGACATCGTCGGCCATAGGAAAATCGACGTGAATTTAGAGAAACCCTTACGCTTAAGGGAGATGTTGCCCTCTTCATTTCCTGAAACAAATATTATCATCCTCATCAATGAGAAAGCGGGCAGCCTCGACAGTTTGATTAAAAACGAAGACTTCGTGGTCTTGATGCCCGTTTTATCAGGAGGATAATACCCGCTCTTCTCTTTTCACCAAACTTCAGAGTTTTAATCCTGTTTGACTACCTGGAGAGACTGATCTCCGGACATTCCTTCTGATAATAAACATTTCTAAAATTTTGAATTTCATGTACAATAAGGCTCACGGACGGGAGGGAGAAAGTATGGAAAAAGACATGAGCCGAGAAGCCTTGGAGAAGACGGTTGTGGAACTTGAGGAGAGATTGAAGGAATATGGGCAGAAAGGGAATGAAAAAAATATCCGAGAGTTGGCCAGACGTCTTGAGAAGATTGTCGAGATGGGAGATGATGGCATCATCGTCTTTGATGAGAATTATCGGATTGAATTTGCCAACACCGTTGCTTCCGAATTAACTGGATATCCAAAGGACAAACTGTTGGGAATGGACTTCCGTCATTTCCTGACGGAGAGGGATAACGGCTACCTCAACCAAATGCACTCAGATGTAGGCGAGGATGAGAGCAAGCGGGTCTGCACGGAAATGGAGGTGCTGACAGCAAAAGGGCTGAAGAAAGATGTGGAGATCTGCATCACCATCTCGAAGGGGGAAGGGGAAAAAATGAAGACCTATGCCTACCTGAGAGATATTACGGAACAAAAGGGGATGGCAAGGGAGATCCGTGAGGCGACCAAGCAATTCGAGAAGATTGCTGAGATGGGGGACGATGGGATCATCGTCTTCGACGAAGAATCCAAAATCGAATTTGCCAACCAGATGGCGACTGAGATCCTGGGCATCCCGAAAGATCAGGTCCTCGGCAAGGAATTTTTCTCTTTGATCGGTAAAAGGGATGAGGAGTTTCTTGAAGAGATGGTGATGCGAGGCGAAGGCGTCGGACAGAAGGTCTGTATTGAGATGCCTATTCAGCCCCCCTCAGGACAGACCAAAGAGACAGAGGTCTGCATTGCTCCCACCCGCTCGGAGGACGGATGGATCAAGACCTATGCCTATATCCGGGATATCACAGAGCGGAAGAGGTTTGAAAAGGAACTCAAAGAATCGGAAGAAAAGTATCGTAACCTTTTCGAAAGGGTCCAACATGGTCTTTTCATCAGCACCAGGGAGGGTCGGTTTCTTGACTGTAATCAAGCCATGGCAGAGATGGCGGGATACAATGATAAAGAGGAGTTTTTAAAAATCGATATTGCAAGGGATCTCTACGTGAATAAGGAAGACCGCAGGAAATTTCAAAGGTTGATTGAAGAACAGGGGTTTGTTAAAGACCTGGAGGTAGAGTTTAAGAAGAAGAGTGGTGAGAGGATCACCGTTCTACTCACCGCCCATGTGAAAAGGGACGAAAAAGGGGAGGTTGTCGGATACGAAGGGCTCAATATTGACATCTCCGAACGGAAGAGGATGGAGAGGGAATTGAAAGAGGCCAATGAGTTCTTCATGAATCTGATCGAAAGCTCAGTGGATGGAATCATTGCCGCTGACATGAAAGGAAATATCTTTATCTTTAATAAAGGGGCGGAAACCCTTAGCGGATACAAGGCTGAAGAGGTGATCGGAAAGATTCACATCACGAAGATCTACCCCGAAGGGGTGGCCAAAGAGATTATGGAAAAACTCCGGAGTACCGAATTCGGTGGAACAGGAAAATTCACTCCAACTCAGCTTAATGTCATCAATAAAAATGGAGAGGAGATTCCCATCCAGCTTTCTGCTGCTTTGATTTATGATGGGACCGGAAAAGAAGTGGCGAGCGTAGGAATTTTTACTGATCTAAGACCCCGATTGAAGATGGAGAAAGATCTCCAGGAGATTGAGCAGGCACTGCTCCAATCAGAAAAGCTGGCCGCCATGGGAAGGCTCACCTCGCAGATCGCCCATGAATTGAACAATCCCATCTATGGAATTATGAATACCCTAGATCTCCTTAAAACCGAAATCCCTCCAGAGAGCAAACGGCGAAGGATCCTGGAACTTTCTCTTTCCGAAACCCACAGGCTTACCGAGATGCTTCGAAATATGCTCAGTTTCTCAAAGCCCGAAGAGGAGGTGCGGCGGCCTGTCAATATAAATGAGTTGATTGAGGGGATTCTTCTGATCATGGATAAACAGATGCAGGAAGCCAATGTCAAAGTAAAGACCTACTTCGACGAAAAAATTCCGCAAGTGATGGCTTCAATGAACCAGATGAGACAGGTGATGCTCAACATGGTTAAGAATGCCAAGGAGGCGATGCCCAAGGGGGGAACCCTTATCGTTGGAACAAGAAGAGAAAAGGATAAAGTCATGATCCATATTCGGGACACGGGGGTGGGGATTCCGGAAGAGAGTCAGGCAAAAATCTTCGAAGCCTTTTTCACAACGAAACAGAAAGTCAAAGGGGTGGGGTTAGGCCTCTCGGTCTGTTATGGGATCATCAAAAGTCACGGCGGAGAGATCAAGGTCGAAAGCGGAGAGGGAAAAGGAACCCACTTCACCATCAGCTTACCCATTCAACTTTCATAACCCTTTCTTCTTTTGAATTCGGAAGGGACATTTCAAGTTACCTCACCATTACAAGAAAATTTGTATAAATAGACGATCCATCATTGCTTCAATTTGGTTTTCATGAATGGTTGAAGATGATCATTATAATGTTTTATATTGAAGTCCTATAGAGTTTTACGTGTTTTGGAGAAAGAAAGGGGGTTTTTTAGGATGGCAGAAAAGAGGACTGTTTCTATGAAAGAGGATGCGGTTTTTATGCCTCCAGAAGGGATGAAATTGAAAGCCTACATCAAGAGTATGGAGGAATATAAAAGGATATATCAGAGGTCGATCGAAGATCCAGAAGGATTTTGGGGAGAGTTAGGGGAAGAACTCGACTGGTATAAGAGATGGGATAAAGTTTTAGAATATGACTTCAATAAACCGGAAATCAAATGGTTCATCGATGGAAAATTGAATGCAAGTTATAACTGTCTTGATCGGCACCTCAGCAGCTGGAGAAGCAATAAGGTTGCTCTCATTTGGCAGGGGGAACCTCTTGAGGAGAATAGAATCTTCACCTACCAACAGCTCCATTACCATGTCTGTAAATTTGCAAATGTCTTGAAGAAGTTTGGTGTAAAAAAGGGGGACCGAGTCTCCATCTATCTGCCGATGATCCCTGAACTTCCTATGGCGATGCTCGCCTGCGCGAGAATAGGGGCCATTCATAATGTCGTCTTCGGTGGATTCAGTTCAGAAGCCCTTCGAGATAGGATCAATGATTGTGGCTCCAAGATCCTGATCACGGCAGACGCCTCTTACCGAGGTGGACGAATCGTCCAGAACAAGGTGAATGCCAATGAAGCCCTGAAGGATTGTCCTGGGGTGGAGAAGGTGATTGTCGTCAAGAGATTAGGAATGGATGTCCCCTTTGATAAGGAGAGAGATGTATGGTGGCATGAGGAGATGGCGAAGGAAGATATCAAACTTCACTGTGAACCGGCCGTCATGGATGCAGAGGATATCCTCTTTATTCTCTATACCAGTGGGAGCACAGGAAAGCCTAAAGGGGTCATCCATACAACAGGAGGATATCTTCTCTTTGTCCATCAAACTCTGAAATGGGTCTTCGACATCAAGGAAGAGGATGTCTTTTTCTGCACGGCAGATATCGGGTGGGTGACCGGCCACAGCTATGTCGTTTATGGGCCACTCGCCATGGGTGCAACGACCCTGATGTTTGAGGGGGTACCGACCTATCCTCATCCTGATCGATTCTGGGAGATTGTGGAGAGGTATAAGGTAAGCGTCTTCTATACCGCACCCACTGCGATCCGCGCATTGATGAAAGAAGGAGAAGGATGGGTGAAGAGGAGAGGGGTCTCGAGTTTGAGGATCCTGGGTTCCGTAGGCGAGCCGATCAATCCGGAGGCTTGGAGATGGTATTATAAGCATGTCTGCCAGGAAAGGTGTCCGATCATGGATACCTGGTGGCAGACAGAAACAGGTGGATTTTTGATCAGCCCTCTGCCCATCACCCCTCTCAAGCCCGGCTCAGCTACCTTTCCCTTCCCTGGTGTTGAACCTAAAATTTTAAAAGAGGATGGAACCGAATGTGATTTGGAAGAAGGAGGCTCACTTGTCATTGCTCGACCATGGCCAGGGATGCTACGGGGCTTCTGGAACGATCCTGAAAAGAAGAGGTTTAAAGATACATACTTTTCGATTTTCCCGGGTTACTATTTCACAGGCGATGGGGCGAAGAAAGACAAAGACGGTTATTTTTGGCTTATGGGAAGAATCGATGATGTGATCAATGTTTCCGGACATCGAATAGGAACGGCTGAAGTGGAGAGTGCCTTGGTCTCCCATCTTTCAGTCGCTGAAGCAGCCGTCATTGGTATTCCCCACGAGATTAAAGGGCAAGGGATCTATGCCTTTGTTACCTTGAAGAGCGGAATAAAAGGGACCGAGGAGTTAAGGAAAGAGCTTCTTGCCCATGTCAGGAAGGTTATTGGTCCAATTGCTACACCAGATAAACTCCAATTTGCAGATGTCCTTCCCAAGACGAGAAGCGGAAAGATCATGAGAAGGATTCTGAGAAAGATTGCAGAAGGGAAGATCGAGCAATTAGGCGACACCTCCACCCTCGTCGATCCCAGCGTCGTGATCCAGCTCGCTGGAGAGAGAGTATAATTATCTCCTCGCCGAGGGTATATCGTTCATTTACCGTAAGCATTGTTTCGGTGAATCGATAAAAATGACGGATAACCGAGTACTTACTTGCCCATGAGCAAGTAAGCGGCTCGGTTATCGGAATTTGGTGGGCTGATGACCTTCTCGATAGCGAAGCTGACCAGACTTCCAAAAGAAGAGAGGAATCAAATCTATCTTCAGCTCGTCCCCCCCTCCCTCTTTACAAGGTTTCTGATCGATCCGAAGACATTGTTAAACTCCTATGGTGAGCATGTCGTTACCGGCATCTTTCCTCTTGACGAGAATTTTAGTTGTATTGAGGTGAGGCATAGAACAGGAGATAAGGACTGCATCTTCTCCTGTCAGATCTCCCTGGAGGCTTTTATGCAGAGCCTTCATCTTGACTTTATCATCATCAATGATCCAGGGTCGGAGAGGTTTCATATCGATGTCGATGAAGAGGGAAAAGATACGTTTTTCGGTTCACGAACAAGGAATATCTCTCAGGAGGTCAGAGCCATGGAATCAGGTCTTGCCCCGGGGATGGTCAAGAAAGGGTTGAGGCTCATGAAAGAATTTGCCCATTGCCTGGACACATTTCTTTTCAGCATAGAATTGCAGAATATTACCACGGATGCCTTCTTCTATCATAATGCCATCCTATGGGAAAGGTATGGGTTTACTTACTTCAGAGGCGGAAAGATGATGGAGAGAATTGATCAGGAGTTTCAACCAGGAGGGATGCTTTATGAGAAATTAGACGAATCCACTCCCTTCCGACGAAAGGGAATGGAAAAGACTGTCCGCGGAAGAAGCTGGGCCATCCATGATGGGATCTATCTCGATGCCTTTGATGAGGAGTGGGAAAGCCCGGTGATGTACAAAATCCTCGGCAAAGAATATCATGTCAACACCTTCCCAGACCAAATCTATTGACTATCATTGCCTCTTGTTCAACAGGCCATTGTGTGTTTCGGAAACCATGTCTTTTAAAATCTCTTGAGGAGAACAGATGCATTACAAGGACTGGGTTAAAAATGAATTTATGAAATTGAGCCAATCGCTCGGTTTCCAATACATCCCTGGTCAGGAGATACAAAACCGCCTCAAAAGAGTCAGGGATGGAATGAAGAAGCAGGGAATTGAGTCGCTCCTCGTTATTCAGAAGATGGACTTCTACTACCTCTCAGGAACGACGCAGGATGGTTTTCTCTTCTTACCTTTAGAGGGAAAACCTCTTCTCATGATCAAAAGAGAGTTGGAACGGGCGAGGGTGGAATCGCCTATTGATGATGTGGTCTCATTCAAATCAATCCGTGATCTTCCTCTGCTCATTCAAAAGCGTCGAAAAAAACTCCCCCGGAATATGGGACTGGAATTTGATCTTCTTCCGGTTAGGGACTATTTCAAATTTCAGGAGATCTTTCCTCGTATCACCCTGAAGGATAGTTCCTCTGTGTTTAGGGAGGCTCGTAAAATTAAATCAGACTTCGAAATCGATTTGATGAGAAGGGCAGGAGAGATTGGAAAGAAGGTTTACGAGGAGGTAAGAGGAGTCCTGAAAGAGGGAATGACAGAGATTGAACTTGGGGGATTGATGGAGGCAGTTGCAAAGAAGCATGGACATGAGGGACTTCTCAGGGTGAGGTCACTTAATTACCAGGCTTACTCCTGGCATATCCTGAGCGGGCCCATAGGTGGAATCGTGAGCCAGTCAGATTCTCCCATGGGCGGGCTCGGGCTTTCCCCTGCTTTTCCAGTTGGAGCCAGTCTGAGAAAGATGAGAGCCCGTGAGCCGATTCTCGTTGACTTCGGGATCTGTTATCACGGTTATCAGGCAGACCAAACCCGGATGTTTTCAATCGGAAGAATGAAAAAGAAATTTATCAATGCCTACCAGGCTTGTTGTGAGATCCATGATGCAGTGCTTGAAGAAGTAAGGCCGGGAGCGGATTGTGAGGCAATCTTCGCGAAGACTCTTAGGTTGGCAAAGAAACTGGGATACAAAGACAGTTACCTGGGACCGCCAGAGCTCCAAACCCGCTTTATTGGACATGGGATCGGTCTTGAATTGAACGAATTGCCATTCATCGCCCAGGGCCATTCTTATCCTCTCGAAGAAGGAATGACTGTTGCAGTCGAGCCGAAGATTGTCTTTCCCGGAGAAGGAGCCGTGGGGATTGAGAATACGGTGGTAGTTACGAAGAATGGTTACAAGATCCTAACCCCCACTGAACAAGAGATATTTCAGGTGTAGATTGATATTTATTCAAATTCACCATCCCATAACCGCTCGATAAACATCTGCCAGGGTAGCGCCTCAATATTTTTTGACAACTGGCGGGGCTGTTTTTCCAAACATACGATAAAACATTTTTTAACCGGTCCGTCTTCTAATAGAGCTTGCAACCCGCCGATATCGCCTTCATGGATGCGGGATGAGCTTTTAATTTCTATCGCCAGTTCTTTATCGCCCAGAATGAAGTCAACTTCACGGCCAGTTGATGTCCTCCAGAAAGTGATGAGCATGTCGGGATTACGGTATGACTGATATGCTTTTAATTCCATTAAAATATAATGCTCAAAAGCTTTACCGAATTCCTGACTTCCGATTCTGGGCTGGCGCCTGGCAAGGTAATTAGCTACACCCACATCAAATAAATAGAACTTCTCGGTAGCGATCATACGTCGATTCCTCGATCTCTTCCAAGGTGGAATTCTGAATCCCAGATAAGTGTCTTCAAGGATATCAAAATAAGTTCGAACCACTTTATGCGAAACCCCTGTTTCCCGGCCGATATTTACGTAATTAATAAGCTCGCTGGATGTTATCGCCGCCACGCGTAAAAATTCGTTAAATGCAGGAATATTTTGTATAAGCGCCTCTGCGATAATCTCTTCTTTAAGATAGTCGGCGATATAAGAACGCAAATCTTCAACAGGATTGATCGAAAGGTAATGGGGAGGCAATAACCCGGAAACCATAATTCGCTCTAAATTAAAATCCGTTACCTCCATGTAAGAGAGCGGAGTCATGGTCCTGCGCCATGCTCTGCCTCCCAGAAGGTTGGCGTGCCCGCGGCGCACTTTACGCGCACTGGAGCCGGTGAGTAAAAAAGAGAGGCCTTTATTTTCAATAAGCCAATGGACTTCATCAAGAATAGGGGGAATCTTTTGCACTTCATCTATAACGATCAGTCCTTTATGGTTTTGATAGCGTTCTCTTAATAAAGCTGGACGAGAGATGTATTCCGTCAAAGTATCCGTCTTCAACAGGTCAATCATTTCAGTACCGGGAAGATTATGCGTAATCCAATAAGTTTTACCCACTTTTCGCGGGCCCCACAGAAAGGCAGATTTTCCCAGTGGTAAGTTTAGCTCAAGCAGTCTTTTTCTAATTTTCATGTTAAAGGCATTTTATCCGGATAAATTTCCTTTGTCAAGCAATATTTCAGAAATAGTTTTAAATGGCGTTAAAGCTGATTCGCTACCAGTGCGTAGTGGAACCGCAATCAGGGAAAGTGCCGGGTAGGACAAAAAAGGGGTATCTTACATTGTTACTCTTAATGCTTCTTGCGCCTCGCGGGACAATCGTATAAGAACGAAGTAGGACTTGGGATAAAGATAATCTTCACATGATTCATCGATTATTCTGAGATAACCTTCTTTTTCTGCTACCTCGTCTGGCAGGACCTTGTAGAGCTTACGTTTTTCTAAATCCTCACAGTCCTTGTTCTCAACACAAAGCGCAAATACCTGTTCCTTCTTTTCTTTTTTCATAGTTTTAATCCAGTATCCTTTTGATTTTCATCTTCTTTCTTCCAATACTATGGGATTGGTCTCGAATTAAACGAATTGCCATTCATCGCCCAGGGCCATTCTTATCCTCTCGAAGAAGGAATGACTGTTGCAGTCGAGCCGAAGATTGTCTTTCCCGGAGAAGGGGCCGTGGGGATTGAGAATACGGCGGTAGTTACGAAGAATGGTTACAAGATCCTAACCCCAATCGAACAAAAAATATTTCACATTTGAAAAAGTCATTTTGATGCCATTTCGATAAACGCAATCATGAAGTGAGACCCTACTCATGCCTATTTTCAAAGGCCATGTTTTTTAAAATCTCTTGAAAGGCCCACATAAAAATGGGCTGCTGCAGTAATCCTCTCTATCTCTTTTTTGTTTACTTTTCTTTTTATTCTGGCAGGCACTCCTATCACCAAAGACTTTGGAGGAACTTTAAAATTCTCCCCTACCAATGATTGCGCACCGACAATACTGAGATCCCCAATTTCTGAATAAATATTCAGGGTCGAATTCATTCCAACCAGGACATTATTTCCGATTCGGTTGCAATGGATGATGGAGCCATGGCCTATCGTCACCTGATCCCCAATGATGACGTCAGATATTCCTGCATGGATAACACAATTTTCCTGAACACTGCAGTTACTGCCAATTCGGATTCGGAACCGATCTGCCCTTAGAACGACTCCAGGCCAAATGCTCGAATTTTTACCAATCTCAATATCTCCAACGAGATAGGCAAACTCACTGACAAAAGCAGAGGGGTCAATTTTTGGCTTTTTTCTCCCTAAATTTCTAATCATGAGTTCGATCCTTCCTTTTACTTGAATTCCACGAACTGGTCTTTGGGGGCGGAACAGACCGGGCAGGTTTTAGGGCAGACTCCGTCTGCCACATAACCGCAGACCTGGCACACGTGATAGGTGGTTTCCCGTTCTCCGATAAGGTGGTTGATTGCCAATTTGTAAAGTTTGGCGTGGCCTTCTTCAACGTCTCTGGAATTCGAAAAGAGGATTGAAGAAGTTGTGTCTCCAATATTTTCGGCAAGTTCAAGAAACTCCTCATAAGCCACACCTGCGATGTTCGTTTCTGACTGGAAACTTTCCTTAAGGTTCGTGTCAGTGTCCTTGATCTCCCTGAGCATCCGGAGGGCCCGCTCCCCATGAATCTCTTCACTGAATGAGATGACCCGGAAAAGCTTTGCCATTTGAGGAAGTTCTTCCTGGTCTGCCTTCTTGGCAAAGATTTTTAACCGCAGGGCCGCCTTGGCCTCTGCCTCATACACCTTGTGAAATGCTTCTTTCAGTTTCTGGTCCATTTTCCCCTCCTGTCCATTTGGATAGACTATAGCACAAAAAACTAAAAAGAGAACTTATCGTTTTCTTGATTACAGAGGTTTAAAAGAAAGATTACACTGATTCTTCTTTGATTTCAATCCGCTTCAAATCGGTGTAATCGTTTCTTAATCTTTGTAATCAGAGATTTCTGTTTATTAGAAATCTCAAAAAATATTGGACTTCCCTCGCCAAATCATTATATTTGTAATCAGGAGGGTGGGAGATGAATCCATTGAAAATAACCATTGGAGAGCTTCTGGAAGGAGTGGCTTCGCG
>Ga0194125_10011310_pt1 | contig 11993 bp, 13 predicted proteins | sample TA2KigC250mmetaG_FD_148626 | JGI IMG/M metagenome (GOLD analysis project Ga0194125, IMG submission 148626) | Freshwater microbial communities from Lake Tanganyika, Tanzania - TA2015034 Kigoma Deep Cast 250m | ecosystem: Environmental > Aquatic > Freshwater > Lake | place: Tanzania: Lake... | reverse complement strand
GCCAAGGTATAGATTCTCATCATTAGAGCGTAACGAGAGGAATACAATGGAAAACGAGAGCGCACTATCAAGACGATCATTACTTTGTGGACTAGCTGTACTCACGCTTGGATTACTACCTGATACTGCTATTGCTGCTGGCAAGGTAAAAGTGCTAGCGGATGGAAAGGTCGAAGTACTTATTTCGAAGAATACGGCACTCCGTAAAGTTGGTGGCGTTGTTCAATTCCAAGATGGAACTGGTAGATCGCTAGCGTTGGTGAGAACTTCAAATGCGGTTAGTGGATTCCGTGCAATAAACCTCTCCTGTACACACGAGGGTGCAAAGGTTGGGTTAAGTGGCGGTAAGTGGGTCTGCCCAGCACATCGCGCCGAGTTTGCGCTAGACGGTGCAGTCCAAATGGGACCTGCTCGGGCTGATTTGCGTACAGTCGCGTTTAAAGCAACTAAGACGAAAGTTACTGTCGGCTAAATTCTTACAAGCCAGGCTTACAGGCCTGATTACGTCCTTGAAGGTTTGACTTAATCTCAAGCTCTGAGGCTGCGATGGTCTGGCTCTGAAGTTCAAGGCGCTTCTGTTGCGCCGTCACATCAGAACTCTTCTCTCTCCAATTATCTGCAGCACGTTTGAAACCAGCAATCGCGCGCTCATAGCTTTTAATCGCGTTGTTCCATTGTTCAGTTGCTTTTGCGTAAGTAGCGCCTTTCGCCAAGCTTGCCGCGTATTTCACCTTTGCAGCGTCAAGTTTTATTTGAGTAGAAGCAATCTTGCCGTCATACTCTTTAGCTTTTGCTTCAGCAGCGGGGATCTCAGCAACTAACTCATCTAATTTAGCTTTTGCAGTGACGAGGCCAGTCCTAAGAGTCTCTAGACGCTTTACTGAATCGGTATAGAGCTTATCTGCATCTAAACATCCAGCCCAGACCCAGGTATTTTTTGCATTCTTTACTCGTGGGTTCTTAGTGCATACATATTGGTCGCCACCAATTTTGGTTTTCGCGCCTGCCTTGGTGCAGGCCGCACCTGCTCGATTCGCAGCGTCTGCAGGGATGAAAGAGGTAGTTGTAGCAAGTAGCGCCATAGCGGCAATTACGCTCGCTCTCTTACCAAGACTTATCGCTGAGACTCGCACAATTTCCTCCGAATGCTGCGTAATGGATTTCTTGAAAGCAAATACTAAAGGGGGTAGGGGCGGAAATTGCTCAACGAATCTCTACAGAATCTAAGGAATTTGCTGAGAACTAGGCCTTTTGGCGTTGGCGGGCGCGGGCATTCATTCCGACTCTACGAACTATCGACCTTGGAAGGTAGCGCATTAGGAAAGTAAGAAGTTTGTATTGGGAACCAGGAATTGAAATCGCCTTACCTTTTGAAGCGCTCTTCCAAGCTGCCCTCACTACATCATCGGAATCGAGCCATAAGAACTCGGGAAGGCCGGTCATCTTCATCCGCCCCCGCTGATGAAACTCAGTTCTTGTAAAGCCGGGGCATAGGGCATGCACTTTCACATTTGTTCCCCGAAGTTCTGTGTGCAGAGATTCGCTCAAAATAGTTAGGTAAGACTTGGCAGCGCTATAGGTACCGCCAGCTATCCAGCTCGCAACACTGGAGACATTGATGATTGTTCCGCTGTCTCGCTCTTTCATTGAAGGAAGTACGGCATGCATCAAGCGCAGCGGAGCTCTTACTAGGACATCAAGAAGATCATTTTCGATCTGACGATCACTCATGATGAAGCTCTTATTGATCCCGAAACCCGCGTTATTTATAAGTACTTCGATTGGTCTACTTCTATTTTCAAGTCGAAGTTCAATCAATTTCAAACCCTCATTTGTCGCAAGATCAGCCTTAATAACTTCAACCTCCACACCATGCTTTTGACGGAGCTTTTCGGCGCTCTCTTCAAGTCGCGGAAGATCTCTAGCGGTAATGACTAAATCATGTCCAAGTTCGGCGAGGTATTCGGTAAACGATGCTCCAATTCCCGCAGAAGCTCCGGTCACGAGCGCTATCGGGCGATTAGCCATTTCTTATTTCACAATCCCTGGTGTTGATTCCTCTCGAATATGCCAGGAAGTTCCATATTCTTCAAGGAGTTTTAAGAATGGCGCTGGTTCAAACCACTCAGGACCATTTACTCCACGTGGACTCCAAGTTCCGTTATGAATTAACTCCATAGCAATTACAGGATTTACTGCAGTCTGCCAGACAACAGCTTGATCCCCATACTCTTTCATCGACCACTCATTATCAACAACGTTATATATGTAAACCGCCTTTGGTTCACCCTTCTTATCAAGTCCGCGAACTAGCGCACCAGCACAGGTCTTTCCTTTCATGCGTGAACCAAGCGTTGCCGGATCTGGAAGAGAAGCGGCGAGAAGATCGCGCGGCGCAACAGATACTCCTTGCACCTCCACATTCTCTTTCCGATCCATCCCGAGCATATTTATCGTCTTTAGAATCTGAATGAACTCTGCACCGAGGCCATACTTAAAGTTAACTTTCTTAGCATCAATCTTCTGTGGGATTAAAACAACCTCTTCGTGCTCGACGTTTACGCACTCAACTGGGCCTATACCTTCAGGGAAGTCAAAGGTTTCAATTTCGCTAAATGGAGGAGTGGTAAACCAACCGCGACCATCTTCCCAAACAAGAGGTGGGTTTAAGCACTCTTCGATAGTTGTCCAAATCGAGAAAGATGGCGCGAAGTTCGCACCCTCAACTCTTAAATTTGATCCATCCAAAATAGTTATCGAATCAATGCGGCTAAAGAGCTCATCATTTGCATACTTTGCAAAAATATCGCTCATACCGGGCTCAACACCCATTCCAACTAGTGCATAGATCTTTCTTTCTTCCCAATTCCAATCGCGAGCGAATTGCTCATCACCTAGCTTCACACCAGTTTCAGTATGCGGATAGTGAGGATGCGGGCGAGAAAGTGACATCGCCATATCAATGTAATTTGTATTCTCAATCTCGCAGGCTAGAAATATAGGCATAACAAATCGCGGATCAACGGCGTTAACAACTACATCGGGATCTGCTTTACGGATTAGTTCACGCAAATCCTCAAGTTCTGCTGCATTTACTTGGGCAGCAGAAAAACGAGGGTCTTTAACCCTCGAGACAGCCTCTTGTGCACGTGCCAGGGTCCGATCAGCAATGACCAGCGAAGTTATAAATGACCTTCGTGATGCGATGTTTATGATCGCTCTGCCGACCCCACCAGCACCAATTACCAGCGCTTTCATGGTGAAAATCAACTCCAAACGAATTTAAAGGGAGTTTATCTCAGCCTAATTTTTAAAGCAATTTCATAGATAATTACGCTCAATTATCATTAGCCAATTCACATTTTGTCCTTGTAGCTCAGTGGATAGAGCAACCGCCTCCTAAGCGGTAGGTCGCCGGTTCAACTCCGGCCAAGGACACTTTATTTTGAGAAAACTATAGTTCTATTGCCAACAATAAATATTCGATCTTCAGCAAACAATTTAACGGCACTTGATAAGACTCGGCGCTCAATATCTCTACCGATTGGCGCCAATAACTTTCCACCCGTGAATTCTAGTGATTGATTTGGAAGCGTCGAAGCGACTTCGGAGCCCACCAGTTCCGATCGCCAAAGAGGCGCATTAGAGCTGGAACTAGAAGTGCTCGAATCAGAGTTGCATCTAAGAGGATTGCAAATGCGATTCCAAATCCCATGCTCTTAATTGATGTCACGCCACTGATGATGAAGGCAGCAAAAACTATGGCGAGAATGAATGCGGCCGCAGTAATAATTCGAGCTGATTTCTGGAGGCCAAGTGCGACTGAGTCGACATTTGATTTCCCTGCGTCATGCTCTTCTTTTATCCGCGAGAGCAAGAAGACTTCATAGTCCATAGAGAGGCCGAAAGCGACAACAGCAATAAGTACCAAAGTGCTGGTATCTAAAGCTCCGGTTGGTATGAAGTCGCCAACCAAGAAAGCCCACCAAGAAAGTGAAATAGCCTTCAATGAAGATGAGTGTGAGCACCCCAATAGTTGCAGCAAGTGATGCAACGTTAAGGATGATTGCTTTTATTGGAAGTAGGACAGACCCAGTAAACAAGAAGAGCAGGACTAGAACTGTTATTGCAATCCAGAGAAATACCCAGGGAAGTGTCTCTGCAATTCCATCTTGGGTATCTGCATAATCCGCTGCAATTCCACCAACAAGAACTTGAATTGGTGAATCGATATCGCGGATGCGGTTTATAAGATCTTGCGCCTCGGGTGTACGAGGTGCCATCGAGTGAACAGCAACTAGTCGAACTGCTTCGCCTTTAACATCAGGTGTGCCAACACGAACGATGTTTTCAACCTGACTTAGCTTTGTCGCATAAACGTTGACCGCTTCGATTTGATTTCCGCCATTCGGGAAGATGATTTCAATCGGATTTCCCTCTTGACCCGGAAACTTCTCTTGAATGAATGCTGATGCTTGATAGGCCGGATCACTTGCAGGAAGAACTCGACTATCAACTTGAGAGAACTTAACGTTGCTCACTGGTGCAATCATCAGACCAAGAACAAGAAGTGAGAAAGCAACAACTGGGATTGGTCTTCGCATTACAAATCTTGAAAGACGGGCCCAGCCGCCATCTTCCTTCGGTGCGAGTCCACTCTTACGTACGACGCCCTTATTAACCTTTTCGCCCAACAACATTAGAAGCGCAGGGAGTGGGAGAAGCGCACCTACAACGGCAAGTGCGACAACAATTGCGCCGGCATAACCCATTGATTTCAAGAAGTTCATGGGGAAGAAAGCAAGTGAAATCAGAGTGAGGACGACAGTTAGCCCAGAGTAAAACACAGTCTTACCCGCGCTCTTCATCGTGTTTACTATCGCATCTTCGCGTCCGACGCCTCGACCTAGCTCTTCTCGGAACCTATTTACAATCAAAAGCGCGTAATCAATCCCAAGTCCCAAGCCAAGACCCGTTGTTAGATTTAGAGCAAATACGCTCACATCGGTTACAAGAGTAAGTAAGTACAGTCCAAAGAATGTTCCGAGGATTGCCGTCACGCCGATAACGAGAGGCATAGCAGAAGCAACTAAGGCACCAAAGACTAGAACGAGCATTATGAAAGTAAGCGGGATTGAGATTGCTTCGGAAATCTTTAAATCATCTTGAATCCGACTATTTATTGAATTGGCGAAGATTGCGCCACCAGCTACGCGGATACGTTGGTTTTCAAATTCACCTTCGTATCTATCTTGGTAATAACCGCCAAGGGAATCGATCTCGGTGAAGTCATCAGACCTTAAGTAGACAAAGATGTAGGCAGCAGTGCCATCTGTACTCTTGAAGGCAGGATTGCGCCCGGCGCTCCAATAGGAAAGAACGCTCTCAGCGCTAACTTCGCTTCTAATTTGATTTTCAAGGGCGGTTGCCGCAGCAACTGTGGTTTCATCATCAACCGAGCCACTCTTTGACTCAAGCGTCATCACAACGGCCGGATCTTTAACTCCGAAAGTTTCTTCTAGGTAGTCAAAAACTTTTGCTGAATCACTAGAGGGGTCTGAGTAGCCTCCGGAATCAAAACGCGAAAAGACTTGGGTTCCGATGGTGCCAAAGAGAAGCACGAGCGCAACTGAAAGTAAGAAAATCGCTTTGCTTCGACGGGCAATTGAGTGGCCTAGTTTTTCAAACATGATCTACCTTCTCTTGACTCGGAGATTCCCATTAGGCAATAATGTAAACAATGTTAACACCGCTGCGCAAGGGTTCTGAATATCATCATGGTGACTTAGGCCATGCTGCTATCCGAGCTGCTCGAAATCTTGTGGATCGCGAAGGTTGGAACGCGCTAGGAATACGGCGGGTGGCGGAAGTTGCCGGCGTTACCCCAGCTGCTCTCTATCGACATTTCGAAAACCTTGAACAACTAAGAGGTGAAGTTTCGCTTCAAGTACGGATTGAACTTGGTGACTTTATTCGTGCGCGAAGAGAACGAGTTAAGACCTCGCGAAGTAAGGCAACAAATGCCATTCTCAGATTCGAAGCGCTCGGTGAAGGGTATGTGGACTTTGCTCGAAGACACCCACGGCTATTTGAAGTTGCATTCTTACATTGTGATGAAAAGCCGATTAGTGAATTCTCAGACTTAGCCTGGGAGTTACTACAAGAGTCAATCCAAGAGTTATGGGAATGCGGGCTATTAGATAAAAAAGTTAAAGATGCAGCCCCCATGTTTGCATGGAGCTCGGTCCACGGGCTTGCGGTTTTAGTGGCGCAGCGTGCGCTGCTGCAGCGGGATCAAGATCTCGTGCTGCGACAAATTATGGATGGGGTACAACGTTCCTTTGCACCAAATTCTGGGCGGTCTCGATGAGTGAGTTAATTCCTTCGAAGACCAAAGAAGAGATTGAGGATGGTCAAGATAAATCTGGCGAAGAGCGCCGCGAAGAGGAAATTAAGGGCGATAAACCCCCGCATCACGATTAACTATCTGACTTAGTTGGCGCCTTAGTTTCGCTTTTGGTTTCAGTCTTCTTCTCAGACCTAGTTTCAGTCTTCGCTTCAGATTTGGTTTCAGTCTTCTTCTGAGAATCAGTTTTGTAGAAACCTGAGCCCTTAAAGACGATTCCTACATTGGAATAGACCTTGCGAGCAGGTGCGCCACACTCTGGACAGGCATCAATAGCCTTATCTGTAAATGATTGAAATACCTCAAATTCGTGCTCTGCTTCGCACTTATATTCGTAGGTTGGCACAGCGTAATCTTAGGTTCGTGGCCAAGAATCCTATAATCGAGAATCAATATGCTCTTTGATCTTCTCAATACCCTTCTAGGGGCGCTTGCACTTGGTCTACTCCTCTCACTTACTTTTGTATTTCCCGAATCTGGTGGAAGGTTTACTGAATCTTCCAAGCGGCTTCGCAACGTTTTGCCCATTATTTTTCTTGCCTGGCTAGTTGCGGCAATCGGAAATCTTCTAGCAACTCTTGCAAATCTCTTTGAGTCTTCAATCGTCGAGATGTTGGATGTAACAACAATTAGATCTTATGTAACTCAAACCTCACTTGGAAGACTTCAACTCATCCAGGTTGTATCTGCGCTATTTCTTCTTCTAATTTGTAAGAATCTTAGACGAACCGGCGGGTCTCTAATCGCTTACTTAGTCGCTTTAATCGGCGTAGCTGCGCCATTACTTCAAAGCCATACTGCACAAGCTGCCGGTCATGGATTAGCAATTGGTTCACTAATAATCCATGTAATTGCCCTTTCTGCTTGGACCGGCGCGGTTATCTCACTTCTCTTTATGGATATAGATTGTAAGAAGTTTGCGCTTACTCGAATCGGCCTAATTGCGACATGGTCAGTAGTTGCCATAGTGATAACGGGAACTACCAGCTCGATACTCCGGTTGGGTTTTTCCACAGAGTGGTTTAGTTCCTACGGTTTGATGATTATGGCGAAGGTATTAATTTTGGGCATAATTGCGTTAACTGCACCGAAAATTCGTAATGGTATAGAGAATGAAAAGCTAATCAAATTTGAAGTTGCGCTACTACTCGTAGTCCTTTCGCTCGGTTCATTGCTCTCGAGATTCACGCCGATTGTTGAAGGTGAGTATCAATACGATCGAGTAAAGGAGCTTGTCGGCATCTCAATGCCACCAGAACCAAACCTATTTAGGCTCTTCTTTGAATATGAAGCTGATGCGTTGATGCTGGGAACACTTGTATTTGCAACAGCGCTTTATATCCGCGGGGTAGTGAATCTTGCGCGGCGCGGTGATAAGTGGCCGGTAGGAAGAACTATCTCTTTTGCAATTGGAATCTCGCTGATCGACTACAGCACGAGTGGTGGTCTTGGGCTTTATTCAATCTTCTCCTTTCAGTATCACATGATTGCGCATATGACTTTAAGCATGATTGCACCGATACTTATTGTGTTGAGCGCCCCGATTACATTGGCACTTCGAACTCTTCCGATCGGTAGAAACAAAGAGGAGCGCGGCCTGCGCGGCTGGTTAATTCAATCGCTACATTCAAGGTTCTCAAAGGTATTTACTCATCCCATAATTGCGCTGGCGATATTTGATGGTTCGCTCTTTGCGCTTTACTTCACACCACTCTTTGGCAACTTAATGTCTAGCCACTTCGGACATCTCTTGATGAATTTCCATTTCATACTTGCCGGGCTGCTTTTCTTCCATGTGATAGTAGGAATCGATCCAAATCCAAGGAGAGTTCATCACCTTGTTCGAGTAGTCATATTGCTTGGTGCAATAAGTATTCACGCCTTCTTCTCAATTGCTTTGCAAGCTTCAAGCACACTCATTGATGGTGGCTTCTATCAATCGCTAGAACGCCCATGGGCGACCGATCTGCTGGCAGACCAGAAAACTGGAGCAGCAATTGGCTGGGCAATGGGAGAGATTCCGATTGTGATTGCGCTTATTGCAACGTTTATCCAGTGGACGCGAGTGGATGCGCGAGAGGCAAAGCGAGCCGATAAAAATTCTGAGCGAGACTTAGCGGAATACAACGATTATTTGCGCAAACTCGCCGAAGGTCGAAGAGACTCGTAGTATTCGCGTCATGGATGCGCTATTTACTCTCCCAGAAGAATACGAAGCGCTCCGAGAAAGTGTTCGCGCCCTTGCTGATAAAAAAATACAACCCTTTGCTCATGATGTAGATGCCAGCGCGAGATTTCCGCAAGAAGCATTTGATGCCTTACAAAGTGCAGGACTTGCAGCACCACATGTTCCAACAGAATACGGCGGCGAGGGCGCTGATGCGCTTGCCGTAGTAATTGTTATTGAAGAGGTGGCAAGGGTTTGCGCTTCTTCTTCTTTGATTCCTGCGGTGAATAAATTGGGCTCGGTCCCATTGATGTTGGCCGGAAGTGCGCAGCAGAAGAAGCGTTGGATGAGCGAGCTGGCCAAGGGAAAAGGTTTCTCTTATTGCTTATCTGAATCAGAAGCGGGTTCTGACGCCGCATCAATGAAGACTCGCGCAGTTCGAAAAGGTGATGGTTGGGTACTGAATGGAAGTAAAAAGTGGATCTCTCATGCTGGAGTATCTGAGTTTTATACGGTTCTGGCCTCAACTGATCCAGAGAAAGGTTCGAAGGGAATCACAGCATTTATTGTTGAAAAGAGCGATCCCGGACTCTCTTTCGGCGCCCACGAAAAGAAAATGGGCTTTAAAGGTTCACCAACAAGAGAGGTTTATCTCGATAACGTAGAGATTGGTGATGACCGAAGAATTAGCGAAATCGGGGCTGGCTTCTCACTTGCGATGCAGACGCTAGATCACACTCGAATTACGATTGCAGCACAAGCGCTTGGGATTGCCCAAGGCGCTTTCGAGGTAGCAACTAAGTACGCAAAAGAGCGCCGCCAATTTGGCAAGGCAATCTTTGATTTCCAAGCAATCCAATTCATGCTCGCTGATATGGCGATGGAGATTGAGGCAGCTCGACAACTTACATATGTAGCTGCTGCCAAGAGTGAACGAGGCGAGCGTGACCTTACTTTCTTCTCGGCCGCATCAAAATGTTTTGCTACCGATGTAGCGATGAAAGTGACGACCGATGCAGTCCAAGTTCTTGGCGGATATGGCTATGTAAATGACTATCCAGTTGAGCGGATGATGCGAGATGCAAAACTAACTCAAATATATGAAGGCACAAATCAAATCCAGCGCCTCGTAATGGCGCGCAACCTTGGTATCAACTAAAACCGAATCAAACGAGTAGGCGTAAGCGCCGCTCTTACCTTCTGATCGTGTGGCTCGGAAGGAACTAGTTCCACTAATTCATTCTCATTAATGAGAGCAATAGTGAACACATCAACCCGTCCAAGAGCTCGATCATAGGAACCGCCCCCTTGTCCGAGCCTGTTTCCAAAAGTATCGACCGCGAGCGCCGGCAGAATTATCAAATCAATTTTGCCGTGAAAGGTTGCACCAATCGGTTCTTCAATCTTTCCATTTGCTCTTAGATTCATTAATTCTCCATCCCAGTTACAAAATTCAATTCCAAAACCATCTTGGAGGCGCGGAAGAAGCAATTGCTTTCCAGAATCGAGGATCAACTTATTGAGAATCTCAGTTGCTGGTTCGTTGCCAAAGGAGCGATAGCTGCCGATTACTTTGGCGCCGATGAATTCCGGAGACTTTGTAATTAGGTTAAAGTCAAAATGTGATTTTGATTGGCCGCGTTGCTGGCGAATCAAATTCCGCAATCCTGACTTCGTGTTCTCCACGGGATTAGCGTAGATTCAAAGTATCTTTTCTGCGTGAGTGAGAACATCCGCGTAGCTGAATTAGCCACAGAGCTATTAGCGCTATCAAAACCGCTGGCTGAGTTTGATATGCCGCTCCTTGATTCTCATGGCGCGACGCTCGCCTCGGATCTTTTTCGTGGCGATCAAGTTGCACTTCGAGCAGGCTCGCGAATTCGCTCAACTCAAATTGGATTAGCCGCTTCTTTAGGGCGGGATCATTTACCAACTCGCCCACAACCAAGAGTTGTAGTCGTATCGGCCGGAGATGATTTAGTTGAACCAGGTAAAGGCACGCCTGGTGAAGATGAGGAATACGAGGTTAATTCCTGGCTTTTAACTACCGCTGTAAAAGAGGCGGGAGCGGTCGGTTATCGCGTAACCACAATTCCGGAAACCCCAGATGCCTTGAAAGATGTAATTGAAGATCAACTTGTTCGAGCTGATTTGATAGTTATCTGTGGTGAGAGTCATGATGAATCTTTTGATTTAATTTTTGGCGTATTGAGTCGACTCGGTGAAGTAAAGAGCGTTCTGCCCAATATTGAAGGAAGTGGCCGCCACGCTTTTGGATTAATTGGCCCAGATAAGACTCCGGTCGTTGCACTTCCCGGTGATCCGATTTCAGCTTATATATCTAACGAACTCTTTATTCGCCCGATGATTCGTAACATGATGGGTCTATATGACATCCACCGGCCGATTGCCCGCGCGACTCTTACAAATGATGTGGCAAGTGAAGCCGGAAAGCATGCATTTATCCGCGCGACTCTCTCAAGTGACAATCCAAATCGCAGGCTCGTAACAGCGCTAGAAAATCAAGGAGATTTGATTGGATTATCGGATGCAACTGGATTAATTGTTATGAATGAAGAGTGCACTGAGTTAAAGGCGGGTGAGGAAGTAGATGTTCTACTTTTGGAGCGACGCTTCAACTAAATGAGTTGGCCAGTTTCTCTAGTAGAGGGCGAGCTAACGCTTCGCCCACTAAGGCTTCGGGATCGAAAAGCTTGGCTGGAGCTAAGAGCAAAAAATCGCAGCTGGTTGACTCCTTGGGAAGCAACTACCCCGATACTCGAGGAAGCGAAATCCCTACCGACTTATTATGAGATGGTCGCTTTTCATCGACGTGAAGGTAAGGCGGGACGCTCCTTCTCCTTTGCAATCTGGTTTGCCGGCAAATTGATAGGGCAGATAACCCTCGGTGGGGTTTCATACGGTGCATATAGAGGCGCACATATTGGTTATTGGATTGATGAATCACATGCGAATAAGGGTCTTACGACACGAGCCGTTCGCGAAGTAGCGCGCTTTGGATTTGAAGAGCTTCGACTTCATCGGATTGAAATTGCGCTCCGTCCAGAAAATGCCGCGTCGAAACGAGTTGCTGAGAAAGCAGGATTTTCTTTTGAAGGTTTAAGAGCGCGCTATTTACATATTGATGGTGGATGGCGAGATCACATTGTCTTTGTAAAAGAGAACACGAGAATTTAGTAATTAAGGAAATACCCGGAAAGTCCGAACTCTGCCTTTAGGGTTAGGCTTCATGGGTTCAGGTCTCATCTACATCATCATCGTAGGTATGTGGATCGCCTATTTCCTCCCGCGCTGGATAGCAAATCATGATGAAGTATCAGGACGCTCGGTAGATAAATTCAATGAGGCGATGCGTGTAGTTGGTAGGGCCTCAGGTAAAACAAAAGTTGATCTTGATGA